>Ga0116193_1002786_pt1 | contig 12972 bp, 9 predicted proteins | sample AD_UKC115_MetaG_FD_89892 | JGI IMG/M metagenome (GOLD analysis project Ga0116193, IMG submission 89892) | Active sludge microbial communities of municipal wastewater-treating anaerobic digesters from Hong Kong - AD_UKC115_MetaG | ecosystem: Engineered > Bioreactor > Anaerobic > Digestate | place... | reverse complement strand
ATTTGTCCGGAATCAAGTTCCTTACCCATTCTCTGCAAAAGACGGTTCAAATCAAAGAGCAGGTGATCTTGCATTTCACTCATAACGGGCAATTTCATCAGATAGAAAAGGTAGTGTATCTTCCCTGTCAAATCAGAGAATTCATTCAACATTTCGCGATGCAGCATACTCAATTGTCCGTGATGAGGAATTGTTATTAATTCTTCCATGGTTTGACAAGCTTGAAGTTTGCTCAGGCAATCTTGAAAAAACGCACTCCCGATTCTCTGATTAAGATTTTCTCTGTCCGCTGTCTGGAATTCGTTCTGCTTATTTAACCATTCTTCCAATTTACATTGCTCTTGCCATAACTGCAAAGTTTCCTCTAAAATGCTTCGGACAAAGAGAAAGGCAGAATTCGGGTCGGATGAACGGAAACGCAACTTCAGCAATGCTTTGAGTAATTGACCGGAATTATAAATGAAGACATCGGGATGGGATTTATGCCAAATTTGCAGCAAGGCTGAAGCATCATCGAAAAACTTTGACGGAACCTGTGTCTCATTACTTATGGCACTGATTATTTCCAAGTAAAGATTAAGCAGACGAGATCGTGTCGGAACCTCCATCTTGCGATGCCAAAGAATCCGAAAAACATCCGTGATAATACTTAAAGCTTTTTCCGCTTCAGGATGCCTTAAAAAGAACCATAAATCGCCAAAAATGCTCTGACGCATTAAACTCAGCACTTCTTCGGTATTGCTATAAGGATGATTCAGTTCCTCCAAAAATTGCTTTGTCCGCTTCTGAATCCCGAAATAAGAGGCAGTGCAATCCAGTAACCAGCGCTGACTTTCAGGAATAATAATTTCCCTCTTGCTGGTCACTGCTAAATTAGAAGCCAGAGCTTTGGATTCAATTTTTGTTTTTATAATTTCCGGATTTGTTTTGTCCATGGTTTGTTTTCACTCGCCTGTAATTTTAAAAGCCTATCCTTCTTCAAAAAAGCCTTTTATTTATTACTGCCTTATAATAACTTTACGCTTTTTTGTCAAGTAGCATGGTTCTTCTATTTCTCTTTTTTGGGTTATGAACTTAGTGCGAATTGCAAGGATTCCCCCAGTCCCTCAATCTTATAAAAAACATCAAGCTGAAAAGGTCTTATGAAATCAAAGCGAATTTCATTCCCTCCTCTTCACTCGGAAATTTAAGCTTTGTTCCTTGTATGAAGCGGGGGGTTAGCGTGGGCTTACCCTCCGTTAACCCTCCGTTAACCCCCCGTTAATCACAGGGAAGAAAGAAGCGGAATTTCTTGCCTCAAAAAGACGGGAAAAACACTCATACATTGACGAAATTGCTTTTTCTCCCTCCTAACATTCTATGTAAAAGATGTAATAATTGCTTCCATATTTGCCTTTTTATTTATAAATTATTGTAATAATATAAGTTAAAACCCTTTCCAATTTGTTAGAATATTCTATCTTATTGCAATATAGTATGATTATGATAATACATCTAATCTTTTTGAATTGAATTCGGTAAAAATAATTATCTTAATCGGTAAATATATTTACCGCAAATAAAGATAACTGCACCAACTGTTAAAATTTAAAGCTTATTTGCAGACTTTTAAGGTCGGTCCCGGGCTGAACGGAAAAAAGAGGAGTAGTTTTCAGAACCAATTGCGAAGAATAATAGCCGATTACGGCACCGGTAAACACATCCGAAGCCCAATGTTTTTCGTCATTAATGCGTGATAAAGAAGTTAAAGCAGCAATGGAATAAGCCAGAGGAGGCACCAATTTAACGTTTTTATACTGTTCAGCTATGATTGGAGCCAAACTCCAAACTACGGTAGCATGTCCCGATGGAAAGGAATCTCTTTTGCGGACGAAACCTTCACCGTTCCAGAATTGTTTACCCTCCTCACTTAGAGGTCTTCGCCGTTGAGTAAGATATTTAAGACTTATGCTCGTTCCGTTTGCCAAAAAGAAACTTTTAATCCCGAGTAAAGCAGTCTCTTGGAGGGTCTGATCATGAAAAATATATCCGCCGGTTCCCGTTAATACAAGGGCAGACAACATATAGCGTCCGTTTCCGAATTGACGGACAGCGTCTGAAACACTATTTGAAACAGAATTTGCATTCTTTTGGACTAAGTCATTAATTTCGCCGTCAAACAGGTAAAGACTGCTGCCGATAAAAATAATGCAGCCCGCTTTGTGCCAATCTTCAGTTTGCCATTGCAAAGGAGACTTAGCCGCTTCATAAATTGTTTGCGGATAAGAGATAAGGTATGAAGCAATATCATTTGACCGGCAAAACAGCGCAAACGACAAAAGACTTAAGCATAAAGTGATACGCTTTTTGATCAGAAATCCCCTCATTTTCTAATGCTGCAGCACATTTTATCCATATAGCGTAAAGCCAGCTGTTCCCGGTCAGTAAAGAGCTTTTTCTTTACTGTTGATGAGAATCTGCATAAAAGTTAAACCGGAACAGAAAGAAAACCGGAGTCGCTGGACCCCGGTTATAAATTTTCAGATACCGGTAAGAGTTATTTTAAGCCCTGACTCATAGCTTGACCTAAGTCAAATATAGGCAGATAAATTACGACAACTAAGGTTCCCACAATAGCAGCCATTAAAATAACAAGCAAAGGTTCAATTAAAGAAGTTAAACGGTCTATCACTGAATCCACGAGTTTTTCATAGAATTCAGCAGCTTTACCTAAAAGTTTATCCATATCGCCTGTTTCTTCACCCGTAGCAGTCATTTGCATTAAAGTGGAAGGAAACACACCTGTGCGATGAAAAGCTCCGGCAACACTGTAACCTTCCTTAACCATTACTCTGGCTTTTCGGATGGCAGATTCTATGACTGCATTCTGCACCACATTTTCAGAAAGTTCCAAAGTATCCATAATAGGCACACCTGCTGCCATCAGAATGGAAAAAGTTCGTGCAAATTTACTCATTATGGAGTTTTTCAGCACCTGTCCTACTACCGGTAAGCGAAGTTTAATTGAGTCAAAGAAATAGCGTCCTCTATCGGTCAGATTGATTAAGAATATAGCGGTAACAACCAGAAATACGATTAAGAAAAACATAAATATGTGACCGGTAATAAACTTACTTACGGCAATAGCAGCTAAAGTCGGTCCCGGTAAATCGGCTCCGAAATTAGCATAGACAGAGGTAAACTGAGGAATGATAAAATAGAAAATACCCCATGTAGCAATTGCTAAGAAAATTAAAATGAAAGTTGGATAAGCCATAGCGGAAGTAACTTTTCGGCGTGTGTCTTCAGTTTTTTCCAAATAATCGGAAAGCTCATCCAACACAGTGTGCAAAGTACCGGAAACTTCACCCGCTTTAACCAATGCGATATAAAGAGGATTAAAGACTCCCGGATGTTGTTCCATGGCTTCGGAAAGAGAATATCCTTTTTTAATGTCATCACTCAGGCGGCGCAAGACACGCTGGAACTTTTTGTTTTTCTCTTCTTTTTCCAAATTAGAGATTGCTTTCTCTATAGTCAAACCGGCAGAAAACATAGTTGATAACTGGCGGGTGAAAAAAACCAGAACCTTGAGAGAAACTCCGGTCCTGAATTTATAAATTGCCAGCATCAATTTGTCAAACAGGGAAAGCTTGCCTTTGAAAGCGCCTTCGGCAGCAGCTTTTACCGAAATAATAGTGCTGCCTTCTTTGCTCAGCTTATCAATAGCCAGATCAAGGGATTCGGCTTTCAGTATTCCCTCCGTCCTTGCTCCCTTGGCATCTTTGACGATATAGGCAAAATTAGGCATAGTAGTTACCTTCTATTTATGCTGTATTTATTCAACAATAGTCATTTTGATCACTTCCCGAATGGAAGTAATGCCTTGAATCATTTTATGCATAGCGGCATCATGCAAGGTTCTCATCCCTGCCCGCAAAGAAGCTTCTCTAATCAAATCCTGATTCCCGCCTTCATAAATTATACGCCGAATCTCTGGAGTTATAGTCAATAATTCAAAAATACCGGTTCTGCCGGCAAAACCGGTATTATCACAATGGACGCATCCGGTTCCTATCTTAAATTGAATTTTGCTTGCTTCCTCAGGTGTAATACCGCAATCCGAAATTTCCTGCTCATTCGGATGATAATCTGTCTTGCAATATGGACAAATAATACGCACTAAGCGTTGTGCCATAACCAAAGACAAAGAAGAACCCACTAAATAAGGTTTGATGCCGATATCAATCAAACGGGTAATTGTTGAAGGTGCATCATTGGCATGCAAAGTAGTGAAAACCAAGTGACCGGTTAAGGAGAATTTGATGGCTATATCGGCAGTTTCTTCATCCCTGATTTCACCGATGAGAACAATATCGGGGTCTTGACGCAAGACTGAACGCAAAGCAGTCCCGAAAGTTAATCCGATTTGTTCCTTTGTTTCCACTTGTGTAACACCTTCCAAACGGTATTCAACAGGATCTTCCACCGTTATAATATTCGTTTCTATATCCTGAATTGTTTTCAAAGCCGCATGTAAAGTAGTAGATTTTCCGCTTCCCGTAGGTCCGGAAACAATAATAATACCATAAGGACGGCGAATTATCTTACTGAAGATAGCCATATCTTCCGCTTCAAAACCTAAGGTGCTCAATTTAAAACCAAATTCACCTTTATCCAATAAACGCAAGACAACCTTTTCTCCCAACACCGTAGGCATGATGGAAACACGAACATCAACACTCTTGTATTGTGTTTTCAAAGAAATATGCCCGTCCTGCGGTAAACGACGCTCAGCTATATTAAGTTTGGACATAACTTTGACAATGGAGATCAGACCCATATGCATCCCAATCGGCGGATTCATTACTTCTCGTAAAGCTCCGTCTACGCGGAAACGGACACGAGTGTATTTGGTCAGAGGTTCAATATGAATATCTGTCGCGTTAGCTTTGATTGCTTCGTTAATAATCAAATTGATCAGTTTAACTATCGGTGCGTCTGCATCTTTGGAAGCTGCAGCTATACTAATCTCATTTTCGTCTTCATCTACGGCAACAAAATCGAAACCCCCGATAGCTTCTTCCACTTCTGTAGTTGTGCGTATGCTTTTATAATATCTCTCAAGAGAATCATGCAAAAGTGATTCACCGATCAGCAAAGGTTTTATGTTTTTACCCAGAATCTTCTTCAGATTATCAACTACCATCAGATTTTCCGGGTCAGTCATAGCGACAACAATACTGTCGGCATCTTCTCTGAGAGCTAAGACATGATTTTCTTCGGCAAACGGTTCAGGAATAAGGGAAACAACCTTAATATCCAGGTCCATCAATTCAGACTGTTTGACAACATCATAACCGAGCTGCAGATGGAGAGCATTCAATAAATTATCTTCGGATAAATAACCCAATTTAATCAGGGTTTCACCGATCTTTAAGCCAAAGTTATTTTGCTTGAGCAAGGCTTCTTTCAATTGATCTTCCGTAATGTAGCCTTCATGAATAAGAACTTCGCCCAAGCGAGCAAATTGCGGATTATAACTCATTCTTTCCTCATTATATCATTACTGCCTGCTGTCAGAACTAATCTGATGCGGGCAAAACTACTCTTCTTTCTCAATCTAAATCAGGTTACAGGACTAATAACAAGTCCTGTAACCTTATCATCAAATTTATCAGGCTGGCAATGCTTTCCCGCCGAATATTAAGTCGGGTATCTGAGCAGTGTTATTGTGGAATTATTTGAGGAACCGGTTCCCAAAATCCTTCCCGTTATGGTTACTGAAGTAATTCCGGGAGTATTAGTTTGCGGATCACCCAAAGGAATTTCCCAAGCATAAAATTTAATCATACCTTGTGCCATTCCGTCCTGATTATCATTTATATCAGTATACGGAATAGGAGTTATAGTCGGATCATTGGAAAAAGGATCATACCAATCCGTGACTACAATATACGGTGTGGAAGGTGAATTACAATTCATCGGATCTTCATTAGTTCCCGGTGTATATATAAATTCACCTCGCGTCGAAGTCATGGAAATTCTGGCATTATGAATTGCACATCCTTGTTGATCAAACAGCGATAAATTTATCAAAGCTGTTGCATAAGGAGGGTTGGGATTGCTGTTACCGTGAAAAACCAGATTTCCCGGAATTATTTCCACTTCCAATTGAGGTTGATTCAGAGGCAGAACTATCCACGCTTCGCCAAAGACTTCAGCACCGTTGATGCCGCCTGTTACAGCTTTAATCTTTAGGTTTTCAAAAGTATAAATGCCTGAATAAATCAGAGTGGTATAGGCAACTCCGGCAGTAGAATCACCTTGGACACTTTCATTACCCACATAGGCATTTGCCGCAATCTGACAATTCAAAACATCCCCGGGAAGCAAGAACCAAACGCTGGTTCCGTAATCAACAGGGTTGTTATATACATCATATACATTCGCACCGGCAATAATTCTCCAAAGTCCTCCGCCCATGCTTTCACCGGTATTAAAACCGCTGGCAAAAGGAACCACCCGATAAGGAGGACCCGAATGAATAACAATGTTAGCTTTAGTGGCTCTTATATTCCTGCCTTCAGAGGTGCAGGAAGCACGAATATTTAAGATGCCGGACTCAGTTCCGCTGTTAACGGAAACCTGAGCTTCACCTCCGCTGGAAACTACTAAAACCGAATCCGATGCCGGTTGATTATTAAGATTAGCTCCAGCCGGCGGATCAGGGTTCATTATTTTGAAATAGACATTCTTCGGTGTATCTATTAAATTACCGTTAATATCATAGAGCTTGACTCGTAAAATCTGGGATTCAGTACCGCCTGTATTGGCAACATGTAAGTCTATTTGTCCGGCTTGAGTAAATTGAATGGAATGAATAATCGTTGATTTTATGTTAAAAATCAATTGATCAGTCAAAGTATCGCCATTGGCATAGGCTGTGATTGTAGCGGCTCCGGCTTGTAATCCGGGGGTAAATCTGACCTGAGCGATACCGTTCTCATTGGAATTTGTTGTTATCTCCTGATTAGTATTGACAAATGTGCCTAAATTAGTTTTAAATTTAATTGGTTTACCCGGCACAACATTACTATACATATCCTTAATTTGCGCTTGCATCCAGATATAATTTTGACTGCTTACAGAGCTCGTATCAGCTTCTACAAGTTCATCTCCCACTTGAACATAAGAATGAAGATTCAGATGAGCAGGCCGTCCCGGACTGATTAAAACATACCGGGAACTATCTTGATCTGAAATGCGCGCCCTTATAGTTCCCATGCCGGCCATCGGCCCTGAATTATATATTGCTGTTGCTCGTCCGTTTGAAGTTGCCACAACAACCGAATCCCCCAATGTATTTCCTTCATCATCAGTAAAGAAACCTACAGTTGAACTAAAAGAGATTAAAGTGTTATCCGGTACATCGTTGCCAAATACATTTCTGGCTCTGGCACGAACCGTTATGGATTGCATCACGTTCAAGGGCTGAGGATTTAAGGTGGATGGCAATTCAAGTGTCAGCTGAGAAATGGGCGGCACGCTTTCAATATTGATATAAACATCAGCCGTATCTGCGGAGACTATAGAATCTGTCACCGTAGTTGAATAATTTCTTACTATGGCTGTAATTTTAGCCGTAACCGGTGTAGCTAAAGCAGCCGGACGATCATCCCAAAAAGTAGTTCTGGCTACTCCGGTACTGTCAGTGTAAGTGGTTGTGAGAATTCTACCCACAGATGCCTTAAACGATACAGCTTGACCCGGTACCCCGAAATCCTCACCGTCTTGCACTTTCACGCTAATTGTAGAAAAAGTAATCCCTTGATCCGAATAAATCGTTTCCGGTGAAGCTGTAATATCAACGATTTTCCGAATCTGTGAAGGCGGTATCGGTGGAGTTGGAGCTTCCACTACGGCTACCGGGTTACGCTTGTCACAAGAAGTGGCAAAAGCAACCAAGATCATCACCAAAACCATAATTATGGGTAATAAATTAACCTTGTGTTTCATAGTATCCCTCCCTTTAATTTTGTTCTACCTTGTCTTCTTCGTATTCAATTAAATGTCTGGAAAGACGTTGATCCACAATCGGCTCTTTGACAATTTCAGTATCAGGAACCATTCTGGGTGTAATTTCCATAATCAAATCAGTATTTTCAATAGTAACATACTTATGTTGAAAAACCTTTCCGACAATCGGAATATCGCCTAATAACGGAAGTTTGCTTGTTTTATCCGTTAAAGTCGAATTTAACAGACCGCCTACAATAATCTTTTTCCCGTCGGGGACAGTGACGGTGGAAGTAACTCTACGGACCTTAGTACGGGGAATATAATCAGCAACGAAATCTACGATGGAACTGACTTCCGGACTAATCTTTGCCGTAATTTGTCCATCTTTATTAATGGTGGGTGTAACATCCAATAAAATGCCTATCTTGGAAGTCTGCACCTGAAAATCATTCTCTAAGTTTTTCGCCACATAAGGAACTTCTTCTCCGATTTGGATGACAGCCTGCTCTCCGTTCATGGCAGTAACACGAGTATCGGTAAGCAGTTTAGCGGCATTATTTTCCAACAGCCAATCAATGGTAACATCAAAAGCAGAAAGCTGGCGGCTAAAGTGACCTATATCACTTAAATCACCAATCTTCTGAAAATATTGCTGCTCCGGCATTTTTTCAAAGTCCGTAGGATCACCGAAAGGTAAATATCCCGTCTCATCTGTATAGTTATAAGGTAAACCGACACCGTTCCCATTCATAGGATCTTCCGCTAAGATGGTAGTTAAATGATTCAATCTTGACCAGTCCACTCCGTATTTTTTAGCATCAGTTATTATAATTTCTATCAAGCGAACTCTGATTTCAATCTGCTTTTGAGGAACATCCAAACCTTTTACCAAAGTATAAATCTGATCATAAGTATCAGGATTTCCGACTACTAAGAGAGCATTCTGACCTTCAATCGGGACAACTTCTCCGGGAGCACTGTCCAAAGCTTTAGACAATTTGGCTGCATCAATATTATTCAGCTGAATGACATAAGTCCGTTCACCGGTCTCTTCAGCGATCTTTTGTTTGTCACCGACAAGGAAAGTGTTTTCCCCCACGACCCGATAAGATAATCCGGCAGACCTCGCTACTAAAGAAACAGCCTGCTCAATCTGGACATCTTTGATATGAACCGAAATTCTCTTTTCTTCCTGTTTTTCTTTTTCAGTGCTTGTATCTACTGCAAGAACGATATTGGCACCGCTCAGTTTCGCCAAAGCAGTTAAGACGGCTGACAATGAAGCATCGTCAGCATCATAAGAAACTTTTTTTGTAAAGCTACTGGCATTAGCGGCTTGCTGTGCCATCATAAAAGATGATACCGTTAACAGCAAGGCAATTAAAAGAACGCAACGCCAACGACTGGATATCTTTAAATAGCTCATATTATCTCCCACTTTATATTAATAGTTATATTCAGACAAATTATTAGTATTAATAATATCAATGTCCGCAGGCCGCGGAGGAATCGGTTGCACAGTCATATAAGAGCTGGTTCCTCCTGAGGTGTAATAAACAATTCCGTTATCTATTTTTGTAATACGCCTGCCGGCAACTGTATCACCTACACGGTAAACTCCTGTCTTATTTTGATAGGCAATAACCGCACAAGCTTCATTATCTTCATTAACAAAAGTTGCAGCCAAACGCACCATATTAGCAACCATTCTTTCCCATTCCTGCAGACGATCCAGCTTATCCTTAATTACGGGATCTTGACGTAAAGGATCGGTGGGAACGTTAAATCTGAACATTTTCCTGTCTTGAATGGATGCTTCTATGTCTCTAATTTTGGCAATTAATTCTTCATTAACGGATATATTTGTATATTTAGATTGCTCGGGAACGTGATTCACCTGCTGAAAAGTATAATAAACTTTAATCCCGAATATCAACAGAATAATAAAGATAAGAGCAGCGGATAGATCTTTTAGATAACGCAGGTCCATTATGCCTCCTTCACCACTTTGAAGACAGACAGTTCCAAAGCCACTTTATAACGCGCAACTTTAGGAGCCGAAAGAGTTCCGGTTTTAGTTTTGGTCGTCGCCTCGGATTCCATCAAAGGCATAACATCCAGAGTATTGATTTTCACGATATGATCCATTGCTTCCAAATTTGCCAGAAACTGACCTAATTCAACATAGGTTGAATTTAGTTCCATTATATATTGTTGCTCAACCAGATTCAATCCGGTTTGGACTTCTTTCGGATAAATAGCCAAAACACCGATTTGATTTTGATCAGCCAAATCCGCCAAGCTCTTAACAAAGGCATTTATTTCCTGAGCAGAAAAAGACTTTTCCTTGGTTAAGCTGTTATCAATAATAAGAGAAAATTGGCTTAGCTGTTGATTCATGATTTTTGCGCTGTTCAATTTTTCCTGCGCTATTTTAATCTTATGGTCAAGACTGTCTATTTTCTTGAGTTTATTGCCGATCATTGAATTGCTTAAAACAAAGAAGAGGATTGCTACAACGACCATTCCTATTTCAAAGATTATGTATCTCTGTTTCATTGTTCCACCCCTTTCTTGTTGCCTAGTATATCTCTGCTGTAGCAATCAATTTGAAATCTGAGAATTTCAGTGTCTTTTACCCGATCTCTGGTAGCTTTTGAATATTTAATTTCGGGAAAATCAGAGACTATCTCTTCATTAGATTTTAACTTGTTAATAAAAGTGTCTATCAAATCAAATTCCCTTTGATTTCTATCAATTGAAGTGACTCCATACAGGCTGAGAACGCCGTTTTTGAAAGAGAATTGCGTTATTGCCATCTTATTATCTATCTCCTGAGAAAGGGCAACCAGCTTCTTGGCCCAAAAAATCCTATTGGTAAAAGTCTTAGCTAAAAGATTAAGATCGTTGCTGGATAAAAATTCAGTGCTTCTTTGGTAAGAAGCGACCTGACGTTCTGTATCACTCAGCAATCTTTGCCGATTTTCCACTTTCTTAGACAGTTGGCCGTTAAGATATAAGATTATTCCGAAAAATATGACAGTTCCAAGGAGAAAAATCAACACTGATTGGATAAAGGTTCTTTTTTCCTTCTCCTGCTGAAGTTTCATTTCGCCATATTTATTGAGGTTAATTCTAAAGTAAAATTGCTCTGTCATCATCTCACCTCTATCTCTATTCCATTCGCATAGCCAAGCCTACAGCCAATGCAAGCTGAGGATCTTTCTTGTCCTGGAATTTTTCCGGCATTTCAATATTCACAAAGGGGGAAAAGATCTCAGTGGGAATATTGACTTTATCCTGAATATATTCAGGCAAACCCTTTAGTTTTGCTGTTCCGCCCATCAGATAGATTTTTCTGAAATCACTGTTCCCTGCTTCTTTAACATAGAATCTCAAAGACCGCCTGATTTCTTCCACAACCATATCCTCAGTAGATTTTTCGGTGATGTCCAGCATACTTATTCTCGTCGCAGAAGCGGCTTTAGGATCCTCCAACAAGCCCCATTCCATCTTATAGTCTTCCGCTTCGCTAAATTCAAGTTCTCGCTTGCGCATGATATCCTTCGTAAAATGATAACCGCCGTAAGGAATATCTCTGGCAAAAAACTTGGATTGAGGACCCCATATAACCATATTGGTCCTGTGAGCTCCTAAGTTTAGCAAAACATATACTCCGTCTTCTACAAAAGTATTAAGCGCAAAACTATTCGCCACTGCCAAAGAATCTAAATCTACAATATTAGGACTCAAACCGGCAGTCATCAAAATATTTGTATGTTCATTAAGAATTTCTTTTGTAGATGCTGCCAGCAGGATATTCATATTGTTTGTTTTTTCTTCCACACTCAGAACTTGGAAATCCAAAATCATATCACTTCCGCTTATGGGAATATGCTTTTTAGCTTCAAAAAAGAGTGCAGATTCCAATTCTTCATCCGGTAAGAAAATAGTTTTAATCTGCTTAATACTGGTATTATCTCCGCCAATGGAGGTTACCAGATGCTTAATAGACTTAGGAGTTATGTGGAGCGTTTTCAGTATTTCCACTATGACCGGAGCAAATCTCTCCGGTCGTAAATCGGAAGGCACGTATTCCACCCCTTGCGGAACAGTGGGTCTAATCTCATAATTGAGCAATTTAAACCCTTCGTGCAGTCGCTTAAGATGGACGATCTTAACGCTGTGGGAACCGAGGTCTATCCCTACGGAATCCCTGAACTTAACCGCTTTCTTTTTCTTCATAGTTCCTCTTTATCTTCTACATTTAATTTAGAATGCACTGGGTGGTTTTTTCAGTGACCAAGCCTCCGATTCAAATGGTGTAAGTCCTCCCCTCACATGCACTTCCGGGAAATCCGGAGGTGTAACAAAGGAAAAACGATTGTCAAAATTATAGTCTTTGGCATATCCGACCCCGCTGCCCGTGGTATTTTGTGCATTAACTCCATACATGCTAAAACCAAGCACCGGATCTGTAACTGTAGCTCCGCTGGGCCCTCCGCAAAGGTCAACGGGAACATCCCAAATTCCGCTGGGATTTGGATATTCACTGTCATAAGTATTGCGATGCACAAAACCGCGCCTTCGTTGAGCTATAGAACCCCAAAGATGAATGGTTCCGCGTTCCATAATGGGAAATCTTTCCGGCCAAAGAGGATTATACCACGGTAAATCAATATTGGCAGGCCAGGGATTTGTAGTAGTTGGCGGATAATGTCTGCGATGTAAATCTATTTTATCATAGAGAATATTATTTATTCTGACAGCAGGGGTTGAAGGATGCGGATGCTGATATTCGAAAGAGAAAACTCCGTCTTTATGCGAATCCCCTCCTCCGTCTCCGAGAGCACAAAGAGCAGCATAAATCCAAATTCCTACACCGTCATCAGCACAATTAGGATGATATCTTAAAGAATCTATGGGATCACGATAACCGTATTGAATCAAGATTGATTTCTCCGAAACTAT
>Ga0116193_1002785_pt1 | contig 12981 bp, 11 predicted proteins | sample AD_UKC115_MetaG_FD_89892 | JGI IMG/M metagenome (GOLD analysis project Ga0116193, IMG submission 89892) | Active sludge microbial communities of municipal wastewater-treating anaerobic digesters from Hong Kong - AD_UKC115_MetaG | ecosystem: Engineered > Bioreactor > Anaerobic > Digestate... | reverse complement strand
TGCATGATGAACGGGTGATTGCCACCTATCTTGGCAAACGCTAAATACCTGGCGCCCGTGGAGTGCGTCGCTGCCAGTTTGAGCTGGTAACTTTTTGCGATCAAGCCCGGCAGCGCGGGGCTTGAGGTCAGAAAATGAATCAAGTCGATCTACGTCAATTTTGACCTCTTGGCCGAGCGTGGATGGGGTTTGACGTAGAAAGCCGTTGCGGCTGCGAGCCGTTTTCCCGCTTTCGTTGTGGTCGCCGACACGCTACAGTGACCGCTCCTTTTCCAGCGGAGCAGCGCCATGAGCCAGCAGCCACAGTCCCAGCCGGTGACTCAACTCGAGATCGACCAGCGTGTGTACGACCTCTACGACGAGTACTGCCACGGCAAGATTGATCGCCGCGAATACCTGAAGCGTGCCGGTGCGCTGGCGGCGCTGGGCATCCCCGCGCTGGCGATGGCGAGCTCGCTGTTGCCGCAGTACGCCAAGGCGCAGACGATCTCGTTCACCGATGCACGGATCAAGGCCTCCTACGTCACCTATCCGTCGCCGGGCGGCAATGGCGATGGCAAGGACATGCGCGGCTACCTCGTGCAGCCAGCGGGCAACGGCCCGTGGCCGGCGGTGCTGGTGATCCATGAAAACCGCGGTCTGAACCCCTACATCGAAGATGTCGCCCGTCGCGCTGCCGTGGCCGGTTTCCTGGCGCTGGCGCCAGATGGTCTGGCACCGCTCGGCGGCTATCCGGGCAACGACGACGACGGCCGCACGCTACAGGCCAAGCTGGATCAGGCCAAGCTGCGCACCGATATGCTCAACGGCGCGAAATGGCTCAAGGCGCACAAGCTTTCCACCGGCAAACTCGGCGTCACCGGCTTCTGCTGGGGCGGCGGCACCAGCAACTTCCTCGCGGCCACGATGGGCGCTGACCTCCAGGCCGCAGCCCCGTATTACGGCGCGGCTGCAGAAACATCGAAGGTGCCGGCCATCAAGGCGGCGCTGCTGATCCACTTCGCCGAGAACGACGCTGGCATCAATGGCATGTGGCCCGCCTATGAGACGGCGCTCAAGGCCGCTGGCACGCGCTTCGAGGCGCACACCTACGCCGGCACCCAGCACGGATTTCACAACAACTCGACGCCGCGCTACAACGAGGCGGCGGCCAAACTGTCGTGGGATCGCACCGTGGAGCACTTCAAGAAGCACCTCGGCTGACGTTTCGCCGGCATGACCGGCTGACGGCAAACGCGAGCCCCGCCTGACCGCCAAAACTGGCGGTCCGGTCTTGCAGCGCCGCGTCAGAAGCCCGGCGGGACGCTGACCACGGCAGCGCAGGCGGCTACTGGAACGACGTGCCGCAATTCGCGTTCAGTTGCTGCCGGTACGGCTCCCACGCCGCGACGCCGGTGCCGGCGACGACCGCGTTGCCGGTGAGGCCGAGCATGGCGCGCAGCAGGATCAACCCTTCTGCGGTCGCGGCGACCGCATTGTCGGCGTTGGCGTCGAGGTTGCAGCGGAACGACGCGTTGCCTGTCGAAGTGACGAATGGGAACGCGACGCCGCCCGTGATGACGTTGGTGACGTTGGTCCCCGACGGACTGGCAGCATTGTGCCGCACGGCGATGTAGTCACCGGAAAGCGCATCCCACGGTCCGGTGAACCAACCGGTGGCGAAGCCGCCCACCGCTGCGCACATGTTGACGGGGTCGGCGAGCAGGCAACAGCCCGCCTTGTTAGTCACGCAGATCTGGCTGCTAGGTGGGCCACTCAGGTAGACCGGTTGTGTGCTCGGCGGTGCCGGAGTGATAACCATACGCGCCTCGTTGGACGTGCGTAGCGAACCGGCGGGCACGTTGCTTTGAGCGAGGTAGTTCATCGTTGCCGGAATGCGGTTTGGTGTCGTCAGGTCGGACGACAGGAGTGTCACGATGGCGTCTTCGCGGCCCGAATAGCTGGTGGGGTTGCTTGCCGTGGTACCTGGAAAGCCTGGCGCGTGACTGAAGCCCGCCAAAAGCACCTCGCCTGACCCGGGGTGCACTGCGATCGCGCTAGCAAAGTCGAGTCCAGTCGTAACGTTACTCATAGCAGTACCAAGGAATGTGGCACCATGACGCACTTTGAGATCGGCGCTGTAGCGCGCCGCGAACATATCCCCGACGTTGCCAGTCGGCTGCAGTGCGTCGCTGGCAGGCGGTGTGACGAACGTGGTGCTAGTGGAAGTACCGGTTACCCAAATCTCACCACTTTTCGGATGGATGGCGAGTCCGTAGGCGGTTTCGCTACCGTCTCCTCCAAGCAGGGTGGATTGCGCCACCGCAGTCAATTCACGATTCAAGCGTGCGATAGCCACCACATTGTCACGTGACAGTGACGTGCTCTGCGGTGCGCCCGTCAGTCCCGGAAATGGCGTCCCGGTGTTCACAACACTGGTACCGCCGGCGACCACGATCTCGCCGCTAACGGGATGGATCACAATCGCGTATGCGACCTCGGTGCCATCTGGGCCACCGAGATAGGTCGCGCCCAGGTTGGTGGTAAGGTTACGGTTGAGACGTGCTACGAACCAGTCACCGAAACCATTGCGACTGCTCTGGGCGCTGCTGGCTGTGACGCCTGGAAAATCCAGTGACGAAGTCGCGCCTGCGACGTACACATCTCCGCTCTGCGGATGAATCGCCATCGAGGTAATCCCGTCGGCACCGGAACCCCCTAGGTGTGTGGCTGCGAGCCGCGCACCTAGGTCGGCGCTAAAACGAGAGACGAATCCATTGCCGCTGCCAGAGCCGTAGTTGGGTTGGGCAACGCCGGCATCAGTGGGTGCAGGGCCGCGCGTCCCCCCGGCAATGTAGATTTCACCCGAAACGGCATGGATGGCCATCGTCGAGGCGTATTGGTGGTTGCTATTACCGTAGTACGTAGAACGTCGGAGTACCGTCAGGTCCGCGCTCAGGCGGCTCACGAACGCATCTCCGTCGCCGCCGGTGGTGGCTTGGGCGGGTGCCCCACCGTCGCTGCCCAGCGGCCAGTCAAGCGAGTCCGTGAAGCCGGCGAGATACACATCTCCTGTGGCGGGGTGAATGGCGATGGCCTTCGCCTGATCGTCACCGCTGCCGCCCAAAAATGCGACATGAATCACCCGCGTCAAATCGGCGCTCAGACGAGCGACAAAGACATCGTACAACGCAGGCAAAGGCGCGGCGGAGAAGTTTGACCTGGTGTCCGCGCCGACGCCGTTGAACGCGCCGGCGCTGGCGGTATAGCCTGTCACATAAACTTCGCCTGAGTGGGGATGCACCGCTATCGCAGTAGCTCGTTCGTCGCCAGTTCCTCCGAGATAGGTTGACTTGAGTAGTGGGTCAATAACCAACGGTAGCGCGCGGTCATAGGCGCCGAGCGTGAAGCCGTAGGTCTGGTTGTCGGCGTTGAGCGCGTAGCTCACCGCCACGTCGCGCTGGCTGCCGTCGGCAAGCGTTTGGTACGCGATCGGCGCGGTGTACGCGACGGGGCCGTTACCGGTGTGCGCGATCAATTCGCCCTGATCGCCGACGGAGATAGCGTTCGCGCCATCAAGCTTGATGCGAATCTGCGCCGGGTCGTGCTCCGGTGCCACAGTGAAGATTTTTTCGACATTGGCGCCCGCCGCTGTTTGCGCGGCACTCAGCTGCACGTTCACGCCCGGGAACACGTCGCCGAGGTTCACGCGGTCGTAAGTGTTGATGTTCTGGCGATGTTTGCTGACGTCGCTGCCGCTGAAATGGCTGACCCGGGTTTCGGCAGGTCGATAGCCGTACGGTGTCGCCTGGAGCGGCAAGCCGCTGGTGTTGACGAAGGATTCGGTCAGGGATGCCGCGGGTAGCTCGTACACGAGCTTGCCATCGGTCGTTACCAGCAGCGTGCCGGCAAAGGTGCGGGCGGGAATGCCGCCGTTGCCTCCCACTGCCCGGTATTTGGAATGAAGGGAATACCGAGTGCCGTTAGCTTTTTCTGAGCGCCGGCGGGCATGCCAGCGGGACTGGCGCGCAGCTGTGGCGCCGCCGTCGTCACAATCGCCAGCGCCAGTCCGGTCGCGCAGACTTGAAGCGCACTACGCCCGATCGTTGTCATGATGTCCCCTCGGCCACGCCGTGCATGGCGGTGTTCTCCGCGCACTGTATTGCATCCGGGGGGCGCCGTGAAGCCGCCAGGTCCTTACAGCTTTTTCTCAGAACGTATACAGCACAGCGCCTGCAGGGCAAATTGATTCAAAGTCGACAATGGGCAAAAAGTGACGTTGAGCCCAATTCGGATGGGGATTCCCCCGACAAGTCGTTGCCTGACTCCACCGGTCAGGAGATGCGAATCGCTGTGCTACCCTCGTCAAGTTGCACTATCACTATTTTCGGTTCGTAAATGTCCGCCTCACTCGCTACCGCGCAGTCGCTGCTCCTCACTCCCGCCAATCTTTCTCTTGATCAACTGTCCAGCACGCTGGGCGGCCTGAGCAAACGCGGCGTTGAGTTCGCCGACCTCTACTTTGAGCACCACAAGTCTGAGTCTTGGTCGCTGGAGGAGGGCATTGTGAAAAGCGGCAGCTTCTCGATCGAATCCGGCGTTGGTGTTCGCGCCATTACCGGCGAGCAGACTGCGTTTGCCTATTCGGGCGACATCGGGCTGGCGTCAATCACCGCCGCTGCCAACACGGTAGCGGCGGTCGGGCGAGCTGGCCAGAGCGCGTCCGTCGCGGTGAACGGCCAAGCTGTGCATGCACCCCTCTACACCGCAGCCGATCCGCTCGCGTCGATCAGCGATGACGCCAAGATTGCGCTGCTGCGCGAGGCTGAGCGGATCGCACGCGCCCGCGACCCGCGGGTGACCCAGGTGATGGTGAGCCTGGCATGTGAACATGTCGTGATGCTGGTGATGCGTACGGACGGCGTGATCGCGTCTGACGTGCGCCCGCTATGCCGGCTGAACATCTCTGCCATCGTCGAAAGCAACGGCAAGCGCGAGCAGGGCCGGTCGGGCGGCGGTGGCCGCTACGGCTTTGAACGATTTGATACCGCGTTCGTGACCAAGCGCGCGCACGAGGCGGTGGACATGGCGATCCTCAATCTGGACGCGCGTCCGGCGCCGGCTGGCGTGATGCCGGTGGTCTGCGGCCCCGGTTGGCCGGGCGTTTTGCTGCACGAGGCCATTGGCCACGGTCTCGAAGGTGATTTCAACCGCAAAGGCTCGTCCGCGTTCACCGGCCGCATCGGCGAGCGCGTCGCGGCACCGGGTGTTACCGTGCTCGACGACGGTACGCTCAAGGACCGTCGCGGCTCGTTGAATGTGGATGACGAAGGCACGCCGACGCACGCCACGGTGCTGATCGAGGACGGTATCCTCAAGGGCTACATGCAGGACACCATGAACGCCCGCCTGATGGGCGTCTCGCCCACCGGCAACGGCCGCCGCGAAAGCTACGCGCACTTGCCGATGCCGCGCATGACCAACACCTACATGCTGGGCGGCCAGCACGATCCGAAGGAAATCATCGCCAGCGTCGACAACGGCATTTACGCCGTCAACTTTGGCGGTGGCCAGGTCGACATCACCAGCGGCAAGTTCGTGTTCACCATGGACGAGGCCTGGAAGATCGAAAACGGCAAGCTGATGTACCCGATCAAGGGCGCCACGCTCATCGGCAATGGCCCTGACGCGCTCACCCGCGTCACCATGATCGGCAACGATATGGCGCTTGATGAGGGTATCGGCGTCTGCGGCAAGGAAGGCCAGAGCGTGCCGGTGGGCATCGGGCAACCGACGTTGCGCATCGAGGGGCTGACGGTGGGTGGCACGGCGTAGTTAGCTGAGTCCTGAAACTTCGCTCGAAGATGGCACACTCGTTAGGACCCCATCGAGGGCGTCGTTGGCTCAAGCGGCTCTGTTTGGTCTCTGCTACCGGAGTGTGTATTGTCGCGCTTCTAGCTGTTGACCGCTGGCATCTTGCGCGAAACAAGGTCGCGCAACTCGCTGCCGCGGTCGTGCCTAGCCCGGTCGATAGCCGGCCCCAAATGGCTCCAGCAGCGGCAACGGTTGCCAATCAACGTGGATCTGCTGCGCTTGGCCAAACCGACGCCGCGGCGCGTGCTGCGATGCATTTGCACGCAGTACAGCGCTACCGGCAACGCGAGGCTGACGATCTGGCGGCATTACCGCCGCCTTTCGTGCCCGCTACGACACAATCCATCGCGCAGCTAAAGGCAATGGCGGACACCGGAAACGCCCGCGCCGCATGCGTGCTGGGCGCGAAGATCGCCAAGTGTTCTTATTTTCCGAGCATGCTGCGTTTCGGCGTCAAACAGCTGGAGGGGCGAATCGCGGCAGAGCGCGAGGCCAGCGCAACGCGCCGGGCTCAGCTTGCCGCATCGTTTGCGCAAGCGACGAAAACGCAGCAGCAGTTGATGGACGAGTGTGCAAACGCGCCAGCCATCTCAGATCAGTCGGCGTGGGGCTTTATGCTGCAATCAGCGCTACTGGGTTACCAGCCGGCCATGGAGCAGTTCGCCAGCTTTCCGCCGATTGACGTCACGGAACCAGGCGCGGCGCTAGATGCTCTCGTTGCCTGGGCAGAGTACGCGGGCCCCTTCACGGAGGCGATGGCACAACGTGGCGACCTCAACGCCATCACTCGGGCTATGTTCGCTTACTCCGGGCGCGGCGCGATCTTGGGAATAGGTCTACAAGAGTTGCCCCGCAACCCGGAGCGCGCATGGCTCTATGCGTACCTGAGGGAAGCAGTGATGCGACGTTGGGAAGACGCGGCACCGGGGTCGAGTCGCGTCTGGGGTAACCCGGTGGCGCAGCAACTGGAAAAGGATGTCCCCGTAACCGTTGAGGGCCGGGCTTGGGCGCGGCAAATGGCCGAGCAGATGTTGCTGACTTTCGAGCCGTCCGCGTTTCAGTCGCCGGCGCACAGGGAGTCGCTCCACCGCCTGAGCGAACCCTGGCATTTGATGGAGGAAACATGTCGCTATTAAAGCCGGAAGGCGATGACGCTTTTCGTCCGCTCAATGCGTCTTATACAGACAATTCTGCCGCTCTACCTTTACTTGGGAAATTGTGATGTATCGACTAAATATCCTGCTGGCACTCGCGATCGGCGTTTTGCTCACCGCCTGCGGCCCCAGCCCTGAACAGGTTGCCCGTGAAGAGGCAATCAAAAAGCTGGAGCAAGCGGCCAAGGACATGGAAGCCGCTGGTAAAAAGGCAGAAGCCGCTGCCGCCAAGGGCGACGTCGGTGCGGCCGTTGGCGAGGCGATGAAAGCGCTTGGCGGACTGGCGGGGGCGGCTGGAGCCGGGTCGTATGAGCCGGTGGACTTTCGCAAGCTCAAGGAGGCGCTGCCGCAGGAGCTGGCGGGCTTTGAGAAGGGCGAAAGCTCGGGCGAGAAGAATAACGCCTTCGGCATTTCGGTGTCGGAAGCGAAACAGTCTTTCCGCACCGCCGATGGCAACAAGCGCGTGCGCTTCGAGATTACAGACCCCGGCTCACTGGCGGGGCCGTTTGCCCTGGCCAATGTCTGGCTCAACGTCGAGGTGGACAAGGAGTCGGGTGACGGCTACGAAAAGACGTCCACGGTCGGCGGCCGCAAGATCCACGAAAAGTGGAGCAAGAGCAGCAAGCACGGCGAAGTGCAGATGGTGGTCGGCAACCGCTTCATGGTTGAGGTGAACGCCGAGGGCGTCGAGATGAACGACGTCAAGTCGTTGCTCGGCAAGATCGACGTTGCCAAACTCGAAGCTATGAAGGGCGAGGGCAAGAAGAGCTGATACCACGCCGGGCGACGGTCGACGCCGTCGCCTGTAACTAGTGAGGGTGCGACCGCTACGAGACGGACGCGCTTTGCACCAGGTCCTCGATCAACGCGACGGACACCGCCCCCGACACTGCGTAGGGGTCGAGTACCGCCTTGGCCGAGTGCTTGAGCAGAACAGCCATGTTGATGCGATCAAAGCTGACTTTACCCATCGACCAGTCGGCGAACCGGCGTGCCATGATTTCTTCAAAGTGCAGCAATTGCACGTCCTGATGCCGCGGGTCGCACGCGATGCGGTTGTACGTGTCGCTGACCTCTTTGCGCCCGCCCTCAAGCATCTGCAGGAAGATGAACGAATTGGTGCACAGCACCCCGGTGATTCCGTTGGCGGGGTTATTGCGACGCGACACCGTGAGGATGTCGTCAAACTGGGCGGGCGTGAGCGTAGCCTTGGCGCGGCTGGCGTAAACGAGGCGAACGAGCATGGTCAGGATTTCTTACTGTCAATAAGGGCGAGGAATTCGCGGCGGAGATTGGCGTTTTTCAGGAACGAGCCACGCATCACGCTGTTGATCATCTTCGAGTCAACGTCTTTCACGCCGCGCCACTGCATGCAGAAGTGATCTGCCTCCATCACTACCGCAAGCCCATCTGGCTGAATTTTTTCCTGTAGCAGGTTGGCGAGCTGGCTCACCGCCTCCTCCTGAATCTGCGGCCGGCTCATCACCCAGTCGGCGAGACGGGCGTACTTGGACAGGCCAATCAGGTTGGAATGCTGGTTGGGCATCACGCCAATCCACACGCGGCCCATGATGGGGCAGAGGTGATGCGAGCAGGCCGAGCGAATGGTGATCGGACCAACGATCATCAGCTCGTTCAAGTGTTCAACGTTGGGGAACTCGGTGACCGGCGGCTGCGCAGTGTAACGGCCGCGGAACACTTCGTTGAGGAACATTTTGGCGACGCGCTTGGCGGTGTCCTGCGTGTTGTGGTCGCTTTCGGTATCGATGACGAGGCTTTTCAGAACCTCGCGCATTTTTGCCTCGACCTCGGCCTGCAACTCGGCGACTTCACCGTCGCGGATGAACTCGCTGATGTTGTCGTTGGCGTGAAAGCGCTGCCCGGCCGCCTTGATGCGGGAACGAACACGATCCGACGCGGGCATCGAGGCCAGGTCGCGCTCGGCTGCCGCACGGGCGTCGGCACTTTTGGTTGAGATTTCAGCGGTCATCGTTACTACATCCTGGAGAGCCAGTTAAACATTTTCGCATGGGCGATTGACCATGTTTTCGTCGCTGGAATTAGCCGCAGCGCGTCGGTACGTCCAGACGGGCCATCCGGCAGGGCCATGCCTCGTCGCCGCTCGGGCTCAATCGCCAGCTCTTGCCAGCCGGGGCGCATGCCGCTACAAACGACGCTGGCCTGCACAACGGGCCGGACAACAAATTCCAATACGTCATCACGAGAGGAAACACGATGGGACTTTTCAGCTGGAAAGAGAACAACTCGGGCGGCATCGTCGCACCCGACGAGCGGCTGCCGTACGGGGCGACAGTCGCGATGGGCATTCAGCACGTGATCGCCATGTTTGGCGCCACCGTGCTGGCGCCGATCCTGATGGGCTTTGATCCGAACGTCGCCATCCTGATGAGCGGCATCGGTACGCTGATCTTCTTCTTCGTCGTCGGCGGGAAAGTGCCGAGCTACCTGGGCTCCAGCTTCGCGTTCATCGGGGTGGTGATCGCGGCGACCGCGTATGCGGGCAAGGGGCCGAACGCGAATCTTGCGGTTGCGCTCGGTGGCATCATCGCCTGCGGTGCCGCGATTGCGGTGATCGGCCTCATCGTGCAGATGATCGGCGTGGGCTGGATCGAGAAGTTCATGCCACCGGTCGTCACGGGCGCCGTGGTCGCGGTGATCGGTCTCAATCTCGCCGGCATCCCGATCAAGAACATGGCGCCGACGCCGTTCGATGCGTGGATGCAGGCGGTGACTTTCGTGTGTGTGGGCCTGGTGGCGGTGTACACGAAAGGGTTGATGCAGCGGCTGCTAATCCTCGTCGGGCTCATTCTTGCGAGCATCGTGTACGCCATCCTCACCAATGGCATGGGTCTCGGCAAAGCGATCGACCTCTCCGGTGTGGCCAACGCCGCGTGGTTCGGCGCGCCGAATTTTGTGTCCCCCACGTTTGACGCCAACGCGATGCTGCTGATCGTGCCGGTTGCCATCATCCTCATCGCCGAAAACCTGGGCCACGTTAAGGCCGTGTCCGCGATGACCGGCAAGAACCTCGACCAGTACATGGGCCGCGCCTTCATCGGCGACGGCGTAGCAACTATGGTCTCGGGCGCCGCGGGCGGCACCGGCGTGACCACGTACGCTGAAAACATCGGCGTGATGGCAGCCACCAAGATTTATTCCACGCTGATCTTCGTCGTTGCCGGTTTGATTGCCATCCTGCTTGGCTTCTCGCCGAAGTTTGGCGCGCTGATTCAGGCCATCCCGCTCGCTGTGATGGGCGGCGTCTCCATCGTCGTGTTCGGCCTGATCGCCGTCGCGGGCGCCAAGATCTGGGTCGACAACAAGGTGGACTTCAGCAACAACACCAACCTCATCGTCGCCGCGGTCACGTTGGTGCTTGGCACCGGCGATTACACGCTGAAGTTTGGCGGATTCACGCTGGGCGGGATTGGGACCGCTACCTTTGGGGCGATTCTGCTTTACGCGATTTTGCGGAAGCGGTAGCTGGTGATCTCAACGCCCTCGCGCCGGCCTTGGTTGTGGTTTCGCGCTGGATATGTCTGGGCGCTGACAGTAAGCTTCGGAGTTGCTGGATGCGCTGTGCAGACGCCGGTGCCGGGCTGTGACTATGATCGGGCTGCCATCATGCAACTTGGTGAGCGTGACTTTGATCAGCCCACATCGCCCGGCGACGGATGGCGCGGTGTGGCTGCGCGTGAGGGCTGTGGCCTTATCGCGGCAGATTTGATTCGCGACTACCGCCAGGCTCATGGCTCGCGGTCTAGCCTGCTGTATTGGCATGAGGCGCAGCTGCGAGCGATGGCGAACCAAGTGCCGGAATCGGTCGCGTTGATGAGGCAGTCGCTATTGGATAGCGACCCGTCAGGGTGGAACGCATACGTCGAAGCGACAATCGCATTCTTGCTGGGCGATCAGCGTGCACTGATCGAGGCACGCGTTCGCCTTCTGGAAACGCCACCGCCGCGGGGAGCAAACGTGCGTTCCCTTGGCAATGGGTACGTTGAGCTTTCGACGGCGACGGGTGCCGTGTCGCGAAGGCGCTGGCCACCCAATCTTGATATCGTCGATGGCCTCATTCGGTGTTTCGGAAAGTCTTACGGCGAGGCCTATTCGTCGTCATGCCGCGCCAAGCCCATTGATTCACCCGCTGGCTAGGTAGCGTCAACGCGGCAAAAAGGCTTGTTGCTTTGATGGCGGCTGGGTGGCTTCTGTGTCGACTGCCTATGCTTCCCTCGTTGCTTGACGTTGCGTACGTAAAAGCGTACGATACGAGTATGACAACCGTCCTCACCGCTAGTGAAGCCCGAGCCAACCTCTATCGCCTGATTGACGAGGCGGCGGAGTCACATGAGCCGATCGCGATTACCGGCAAGCGCGCAAACGCAGTGCTGGTGTCAGAGGACGACTGGAACGCGATCCAGGAGACGCTGTATCTGCTCTCGGTGCCGGGCATGCGTGAGTCGATCAAGGACGCCATGGCGCAGCCGGTGGGCAAACTTGCCAACAAGCTCGATTGGTGAGCTGGCAACTCGTCTTCACCAAGTACGCACAAAAAGACGCGAAGAAGCTTGCTGCGAGCGGGCTCAAACCGAACGCGCAGGCGTTGCTTGATGTGCTTGCGGTCAATCCATTTCAAAACCCGCCGCCCTATGAAAAGCTGGTTGGTGATCTGAGCGGCGCCTACTCGCGACGCATCAACATCCAGCATCGACTGGTCTATCAGGTGCTTGAAGCGGATAAGACAGTGAAGGTTCTGCGCATGTGGTCACATTACGAATAGGACCTTCCGCCCGCGCAAGCCGGCAAGCGTTATCTGTACGCATTGACAGTATTTCGCGCCGCAGGCGATAATCCCGCGATGCGCGTCACCTTCCCGAACTCCCCTTACTCGCTAGAGCAGCCTTTTCCGCCTGCAGGTGACCAGCCCACCGCGATTGCCACGCTGGTGGACGGCATCGACTCGGGGCTGCAGTACCAGACGCTGTTGGGCGTGACCGGCTCGGGCAAGACGTTCACGATGGCGAACGTGATCGCGCGCACCGGGCGGCCGGCGATCGTGATGGCGCCGAACAAGACGCTGGCGGCGCAGCTCTACAGCGAATTCCGCGAATTCTTCCCCGACAACGCGGTGGAATATTTCGTCAGCTACTACGACTACTACCAGCCCGAAGCCTACGTGCCGTCGCGCGATCTGTTCATCGAGAAAGACAGCCAGATCAACGAGCACATCGAGCAGATGCGGCTCTCGGCCACCAAGAGCATCATGGAGCGGCCGGATTGCATCATCGTGGCGTCGGTATCGTGCATCTACGGTATCGGTGACCCGGTCGATTACCACTCGATGATCCTGCACCTGCGCGAAGGCGACAAGCTGGACCAGCGCGCTGCGATCCGGCGCCTGACCGAGATGCAGTACGACCGCAATGACATGGACTTCACACGCGGCCGCTTTCGCCTTCGTGGTGAGGTGCTCGACATCTTCCCGGCTGAGCATGCCGAGACGGCTGTACGTGTCACCTTCTTCGACGACGAGATCGAGCAGTTGCAGCTGTTTGATCCGCTGACGGGCCACATCAAGCAGAAAATCGGGCGCTTCACCGTGTTCCCCGGTTCGCATTACGTGGCGCCGCGCTCCAACGTGCTGAAGGCGGTGGACAAGATCAAGGACGAGCTGCGCATGCAGAAGCAGTTTTTCATCGACCAGATGAAGCTGATCGAGGCGCAACGCATCGAGCAGCGCACTCGCTTCGATCTGGAAATGCTGGCCGAGATCGGCTTCTGCAAGGGCATCGAGAACTATTCACGGCATATGAGCGGCCGCCAGGCCGGCGAGCCGCCGCCGACCTTGATCGACTATCTGCCGCGCAATGCGCTGATGTTCATCGACGAATCGCATGTGACGGTGAGCCAGGTGGGCGGCATGTATCACGGCGACCGTTCGCGCAAGGAAAAC
>Ga0116193_1002782_pt1 | contig 12994 bp, 11 predicted proteins | sample AD_UKC115_MetaG_FD_89892 | JGI IMG/M metagenome (GOLD analysis project Ga0116193, IMG submission 89892) | Active sludge microbial communities of municipal wastewater-treating anaerobic digesters from Hong Kong - AD_UKC115_MetaG | ecosystem: Engineered > Bioreactor > Anaerobic > Digestate... | reverse complement strand
GGGCCTGAACGTCGACCCCCAACTGGTGGCGGAGCTTCTTCCCGTGGGGCTTAAGCAGTTCGTTGAACTGGCCCGGGAAGTAAGCCGGAAGAACCTGAAGCTGCTGGTATTGGACGAGCCCACCTCGGCCCTGGGTCAGGAGGATGCCCGCCGCCTGATGTCGGTACTGCGGGAAATGGCCGCCCGTGGCACCGGCATTATTTTTGTCTCCCACCGCCTGGAAGAAGTAATCTCACTTTGCGACCGCATTACCGTCCTGCGCGATGGCCGGGTGCAGGCGCGCTTTTCGGCCCGGGAAGCATCTTGTTCCCCGGTGGAAATTGCCCGGGCCATGGTGGGAAGGAGCGTGGAGAGCAGCCGTTATCGCCGGGAAGACCGTGGCCGGGGGGTGCTCCTCAGCCTGCGTGATTTCTCGGTAGAGATGCCGGGGGAACCTTTACACGAAGTCAACCTGGACATCCGTCAGGGGGAAATTCTGGGCCTGGCCGGCCTTTCCGGGCATGGCAAAAGTGCGCTGGGAAATGGAGTGCTGGGACTCGCCCCGGCGACTGGCGAATTCCGCCTGGAAGGGGAGCTGCTGGATCCGGGGGATACCGCCCGGGTTATCGCCCGCGGAATTCATATTCTGCCCGATGAGCGCCGCCGCAACGGCCTGCTTCTTAACCAATCGGTTTGGGAAAACATCATCTTCGGGGCACTGCAGCAGAAAAATCGGTTCCTGCGACCGATGGCACCAGCAGCATTACGGCTGCTGGACCAAAGGCAAGCCCGGCAATGGGCCGGGCGTTTGGTAAAAGAGATGGACATTCGCGCCAGCGGGCTGAACCAGAAGGTTCGCTTTTTGAGCGGCGGCAACCAGCAGAAGGTATGCCTGGCCCGGGTGCTCTCCCTTGAGCCCCGCTTGCTCTTTATAAATGAACCTACCCGGGGCATAGATGTAGGGGCACGCCAGCGGATTCTGCAAACCCTGGTAAGGGTCAATCAAGAGCAGGGGGTAACCCTGGTCTGTTCCTCCAGTGATCTGGACGAGTTGAAAATGATCTGTGACCGCATCGCCGTGTTTTACGAGGGGCGGCTGTTCGGCGTTTATCCGGCCAGAAGCCCGGATGAGGAGCTGGCCTTGGCCATTTCGGGAGAGAGGTGGCAGGAAAATGTCTGCTCTTAGGCCGGGGATGCCCCGCATCATTATTCTGGTTTTTCTGCTATTAATGATCATTGTCGCTGCCCGGGCAGGGATACCGGCCAGCGGACTTGTCAACGACTCCCTGGTCAGGCTGTTTATGAACGGGGTGCTGGTCCTGTCTCTTTTGCCCATGCTGCGGGTGGGGGCCGGGATCAATTACGGACTGCCCGTCGGCATCCTGGCCGGTCTGCTGGGCATGGCGGTGACGGTTAACCTGGGAGTTGCCAGCCTGCCTGGCTTTCTTCTTTCCTTGCTGCTGGCCGGATTCTTTGGGGTTGCCTTGGGCCTTCCCTATGCGCGGGTGCTCAACCTGGTCAAGGGGCGGGAGGAGATTGCCGGTCTCTTTATCGGTTTCGCCTCGGTCTATGCCATGTGTTTTTTCTGGGCGGTGGCCCCCTTTCAAAACCCGGAAATGCTCTGGCCCATAGGCGGTCATGGCCTGCGGCCTACCATAGGCCTGACTACCACCTTTGGCCGTTCCTTGAACCACCTCGGCCAACTGCACCTGGGTGACCTGGTCCTTCCCTTGGGAGGCCTGGCCTTTTTCCTGTTGTTATGCGGGCTTCTGCATTTCTTCTTTTACAGCAAGACGGGTTTGGCTATCACTGCGGTAGGGGAAAATCCATCTTTCGCCCGTATTAATGGTCTGCAGGTCGATCGCGTGCGCAGTCAGGCTATTGTTCTCTCCACTGTTATTGCCGCCCTGGGAATTTGTGTTTATGCCCAGAGTTATGGCTTTTTGGAGCTCTACGAAGCTCCCCTCATGATGGCGTTTCCGGCCGCGTCGGCCATCCTGCTGGGAGGGGGCGGCGGTTACCACAGCGGAGTCGGAGCAGCCATCATTGGCACCTTTCTTTTTCAGAGTGTCTACGTAGTCAGCGGCCCCGTGGCCAACTGCCTTCTGGTGCCGGAACTATCAGAAATCGTTCGGGTAATTCTTACCAGCGGGATCATTCTTTATGCCCTGGTGTTTATGGAAGAAAGGGGGAGCGGGGATGAAGAGAATTAACCCGGTCCCTCTGCTTTTCCTGGCGCTATCCCTGGTGGGCTGGTACTACTCCCAACTGGGGCCGGCTTTTGTGGCCAATGAAGTCATCACCCGCCTGGGCAGGGATGGGATCATGGTTCTGGCCATGATTATTCCTATCGCCGCCGGAATGGGCATCAATTTTGCAGTCACGGTAGGAGCCATGTGTGCGCAGACGGGCCTGCTGGCCGCCATCATTTACGGAGTTCGCGGCCTGCCCGGTTTAATGCTGGCTGCTGTTCTGGCCCTGGTGCTGGCCGTCGGCCTGGGATGGGTTCTGGGGCATACCCTTAACCGGGTTAAAGGGCGGGAGATGATTACCACCATTATTATTGGCTTTCTCGCCAATGGACTATATCAGTTCATATTTTTGTTTGGCTACGGGCACTGGTTTCCGGCCCTGAACCGGGAAATTGCCCTCTCGCGCGGATACGGGGTACGCAACATGGTAGATCTGGAAGCCTACCGTAATGTACTCGACCGGGTCTGGACCCTGGAGCTGGGGGAATTGCGCCTGCCGCTTTTTATGCTTGGCATGGTCCTGCTGGCCTGCCTGCTGCTGGCTTATCTTTTTAAAACCCGACTGGGACGCAGCATAGAAGCGGTGGGTATGGATTTGGAAAAGGCGGCTTTGTTGGGGATCGACGCAAACCGTACCCGGGTAACCGCAATGGTCCTTTCTACGGTAGTGGCCTGCCTGGGCCAGCTGGTTTTCCTGCAGAACATCGGCATGCTTAATGTGTATACCGCCCATCTGAATACCGATATATTTTCCGCGGCGGCTCTTTTGGCCGGAGGAGCTACCATCAAAGAGGCCCGGGTCCGGCACGCGGTAATAGGAATTATCCTCTTTCATTCCCTTTTCATAGTATCTCCCCAGGCCGGCCAGAACCTGTTTGGCAATGCCGCCCTGGGCGAATACTTCCGTAGTTTTGTGGCTTATGGTACTATTGCTCTGGCCCTGATCCTCAATGTGCGCCATTGGAACGCAAAACCAGGCAAAAAAGAAAAAAATAACCATAAACAAACATTTGTTCGCAAATTATGGTATAATATGGGCCAGGATATCATCGGTAGGTTTACCCTGCCAGGGTGGAAGAGTACTCATCAACAAGCGGAAAGGGGAAGATCGAATGGCGGAGGTTAAGTTTGAAATCGTAAGGAACCTGGGGGTGCTTTCCCAGGGAAGCCGGGGCTGGCAAAAGGAAGTAAACATCGTCAGTTGGAACGGGCGCCCGCCCAAAATTGACATCCGCGATTGGGATGAAGACCATCAACGCATGGGCAAGGGCGTGACCCTGAGCCGGGAGGAAGTGGAGGCCCTCAGCCAGTTGCTGTCAGACCTTAAACTGGATGATAGCGAAATCCAATAGGGACAGCTTTTCTTATATCTCACCTCTGGTCTGCATATATAAGTTAGTGACATAAGGGACAGGGGTGAAGACTTTTGTGGAAAGAAAAAAAGGAATGGACCGTCTGGCAAAAGACCGTGGTGACCGGGGTGGGGCTGCTGGTGCTGGTGGTTCTCCTGGCCTGCCTGAGGGCGGGAGACCAACCCGACCAGACCGCAATGTCTTATGCGGTAGCCAGTAAAGTAATTGCCGTGGACCCTGGGCATGGGGGATTCGACCCGGGGGCCTTCCGGGGCAATGTGGTGGAGAAGGATATTACCCTGGCAATTGGCAAGCGCCTGGCCCGGGATCTGAGCCAGGCGGGAGCCGCGGTTATATTGTTGCGGGAAAATAACAATGACCTGGCCAACCAGTCTACCGGCAAACTCATCGATCGCAAACGCGCCGACCTGACCCGGCGGGTGCGCATGGCCAATCAGGCCAAGGCCGACCTCTACATCAGCATACACACCAATGCCGACCCCAGCCCGCGCTGGTGCGGCCCGCAGACTTTCTACCAGGGGAAAAACGAAGAGAGCAAACGCCTGGCCCTGTTTATTCAGGAGGAATTAAACCGGGCTTCGGGGAATAATAAACGCAGGCCCCAGGTTGGAAAATACTTCGTATTAAATAACGCCAAAATGACAGCCGTTATTGTGGAAGTGGGGTTTATCTCCAACCCCGGCGAGGCACAGCGCCTGATGGACAGCGCTTACCAGTCCCAGGTAGCCTATGCTATCTTTCAGGGCATCGCCCGGTCCCAGACCGGGCAGGAGCCCGGTGTCAAGCTGTATGGGGAGGCTATGAAACCATAGCCGGGGGTGTCGGACTACCTCGGATGCCATCGAGTTCCTGGTGCGATACTCTATTTGGATGCATAAATATACGGAGTGTTAATGCGGAATATTAGTACCCAACCTGGAAGATTAAAACTCGTGGGATCAATTTCCCCAGTGGCCAAATCTCACCTTGCAGCGAGACCTGAGACCGTCACCAGTTTTTAAGGAGGCGATGGATATGATAAGCTATGCTGCTCTGACGCCCCATCCCCCCATATTGATACCCGAAATTGGAGGGGAAAGGCTTAAGGAAGCCCGGGACAGCCGCGCCGGAATGCAGGCCATGGCCCGGCAATTGGTGGAAAGCTGTCCGGAGAGCCTGGTCTTTTTGACTCCCCATGGCAACGTTTTTGCCGATGCCATCTCCGCCCTGGGAGAAAGAACCCTGCAGGGGGACTTTGCCAACTTCGGGGTGCACGTCCCCGTGACAACCGTCAAAAACGACCGTGAACTGCTGGCCGGGATTGAAAAGGGGGCTCGCCAGGCCGGGATTCCATTTTTGTCAATTGATGAGGAACTGGCCCGTCATAACCATCTGCAATCCCGCCTGGACCACGGCATCCTGGTACCGCTCCATTACCTGCAGGAAGCCGGACTGCCTGATATGCCGATAGTGGCCATAAGCATCGGCTATCTTTCCATTACGGAACTCTATGGGTTCGGCACCCTGATCCGCCAGGCCGCCCAGAAGCTGGGAAGAAACATCGCGGTTATAGCTTCCGGCGACATGTCACATCGGCTCAAGGACGAGGGCCCCTACGACTATCACCCCGACGGGGAGCGTTTTGATCACCAGATGAGGGATCTTATTGCCGCCGGTGACACCCTTTCCCTGCTGGAAATACCGGAGGACCTGCGCAACAATGCTGGAGAATGCGGCTACCGCTCCGTGGTAATCCTTTTAGGGACACTGGATGGCCTGCACTTTTCACCCCAGGTATTCAGCTATGAGGGACCTTTCGGAGTGGGTTATTTGGTGGCTGGTTTCACGCCCGGGGAAGAAAAACCCGGTCTGTGGGAGGAACTAATAACCCGTCAACGCAGCGAAATCGAGGAACGCCGGAGACAGGAGACGCCGCCGGTGCGCTGGGCGCGCCTGACTCTGGAAAACTATATCCGCACCGGGGTAAGGCCCGAATTGCCCGCGGAGATGGAGGAACTGCGTTCCCAGCGGGCCGGCACCTTTGTTTCCCTGAAGAAAAACGGTCAACTGCGGGGTTGCATCGGTACCATTGCCCCCTTTTACGGGGACCTGGCCGAAGAAATCGCCCGCAATGCGGTGAGTGCCGGGACGGAGGATCCACGTTTTATGCCCGTGGAAGAAGGGGAGCTGAATGACCTGGTCTATTCGGTGGATATCCTGGGTGAGCCCGAACCTGCCACCCGGGAGCAACTGGACCCCGGTAAATACGGGGTAATAGTCAGCCAGGGCCGCCGCCGCGGCCTGCTGCTTCCCGATCTGGAAGGGGTGGACACCGTGGAGGAACAGCTGGTCATCGCCCTGCAAAAAGCCGGCATCAAACCTTCCGAGGATTATCAAATTCAGCGCTTCCAGGTGAAACGATTTACTTAAGGGGGACGCGGGAGAGAGAAAGGACATTGAAATGCCGCATAAGGAAGCACGCTATTATAAACAGCTGGACCGGCAGCGGGTGGAGTGCCTGCTCTGCCCGCATCACTGCAAACTAACCCCGGATAAAACCGGATTGTGCCGGGTGAGGGTAAACCGGGAAGGGCGCCTGGTTACCATTAATTACGGTGAACTGGCCTCCCTGGCCCTGGATCCCATCGAAAAAAAACCCCTTTACCATTTCCACCCCGGCCGCCTCATCCTCTCCGCCGGAACCTTCGGCTGCAACCTGGCCTGTGCCTTTTGCCAGAACTACTCCCTGGCTCAGGAGCAGCCGCCTACCCGCGCCACGGAAGTAGAGGAACTGCTGCAGGCAGCCCGGGCGACCCAAAAAGAAGGCTCGGTGGGCGTGGCCTTCACCTATAACGAACCCTCCATCTGGTATGAATACGTCCGGGAGGCGGCTGAAGTCCTGCAGGAAAATGACCTGCGGGTGGTTTTGGTCACCAATGGCTTTATCGAGCCCGAGCCATTCCGGGAGCTGCTGCCGCTGGTCGATGCCCTGAATATTGATGTCAAGGCCTTCACCGACGACTTCTACGTTCACCACTGCCGGGGCGCACTGGCCCCAGTCCGGGCCACCGTAGAAACGGCGGTTGAAAAGGCCCATGTGGAAGTGACCACCCTCTTGGTACCAGAAGAAAACGATGCCATAGAGGAAGTAGAGGAACTGGCCCGCTGGCTGGCCGCTTTGAACCCGCATATTCCTCTGCACCTGTCCCGCTACCATCCCGCCTACCGGTTTTCCCGACCGGCCACCCCGCCGGAGAGCCTGTACCGGGCCCGCCAGGTGGCCTCCAAGCACCTGGACTTCGTCTACCTGGGCAACCTCCCCGGAGAACAGAACCATACCACCTGCCTGGAATGCGGCAACCTGCTGATCCAGCGGCATGCCTACCAGGTCCAGGTGTCCGGACTCCGGGAGGGACACTGCACCTGCTGCGGAGCCAACATCGACTACATCACCGGGACAAGGGGACGGTCCTTTTGACACCGTTTCATTGTCGGAGGTGTCAAAAGGACCGTCCCCTTGTCCCCTTGTCCCCCTGAATAATGAAAGAGGGAAGAGCCGAAGCTCTTCCCCTCTTTATATGAAAGCCACCGGGAAATCCCGGTAAGCTGTTCAGCAATTAGGGTATCCATTATCCAGCATATGAATTCATACTTTTTAATGTTACAACCGCCATTATTGGATACAAAAGGGGTAGGGGCAGTCTATAATAAGGATAGATTTTCTTGGGGGGTGTATTAATGGCGTACAACTATCTCCTGTTGGAAAAGGAGAATGGCATCGGCATCCTGTACATTAACCGGCCCGAGGCGATGAACGCCCTCAATACCGGGGTACTAGAAGAAATCATCGTGGCTGTGGAAGAAATCGCCGGCGATGACGAAATCAAGGTCTTGATAATTACCGGAGCCGGTGACAAAGCCTTCGTAGCCGGGGCCGACATCAAAGAAATGTCCGCACTCACCGGCGTAGAAGGCAGAGAGTTTGGCATACTGGGTCAGCTGGCTTTTCGCAGTATAGAAAAGCTGGAAAAACCGGTTATTGCTGCGGTCAATGGCTTCGCTCTGGGAGGCGGATGTGAACTGGCCATGGCCGCGGATATTCGCCTGGCTTCAGAGAAAGCACGCTTTGGTCAACCGGAAGTGGGTCTGGGGATAACCCCGGGCTTCGGCGGCACCCAGCGCTTACCGCGCCTGGTCGGCGAGGGGAGAGCCATGGAACTAATCCTTTCCGCCCGGGTAATTAATGCCGCGGAAGCCTACCGCATCGGTCTGGTCAACCAGGTCTACCCGCCCGAAGACCTGCTGGCGGAAGCCAAAAAACTGGCTGCCCAAATCATGGGCAACGCACCGCTGGCGGTAAGGTATGCCAAGGCCTGCATAAACAAGGGCCTGCAGACCGATATAGATACCGGATTATCCATCGAGGCGGACCTCTTTGGCCTGTGCTTTTCCACCCAGGACCAGAAGGAAGGCATGAACGCCTTCATTAACAAGCAAAAAGCCGCTTTCCAGGGCAAATAGAAAACTGTCAGGACCCCGCACCAAACCACCCCATCTGGTTGGCAGTTACCCTGGTATTATATTTATAAACCTAATGGCATAGCCAAGATATGACTCCGCCATCTGGCGGGGTCTTTTTCCGGCAAAAAGCATTGAAAATTTATACATACGAATGTATAATTATAAACATTCAAAAAGCCATCAGTTGAAAGGAGTTGCCCAGTCTTGTACAGCATTGGCATCGTAGGAGATGGATATACGGCAGCAGAGCTATTGCGGCTGCTGGCCGGTCATGACCAGGTTAAGGCGGTGGCGGTCCTGTCCACCGAGAACATAGGCCGACGCATGGACAGTCTTTATCCCAATCTGATAGGATTTTGCGATCTGGTTTGCGAAGAGAGCGACGTAAAACGCCTGGCCGGGAGGGTAGATCTGGCCTTTTTGGCCCTGCCCCACGGGCTTTCGGTTCCTATTGCCATTGAGCTTCTCAATAAGGGGATAAAGTGTGTGGACCTGGGCGCCGACTTTCGCCTCAAAGATGCCCAGCTTTACCAGACCTATTACGATAAAATGCATGAGGCCCCGGAAATGCTGGCTGAAGCCGTCTATGGCTTGCCAGAGGTCTACCGCCAGGATATTCAGGCTGCCTCCCTGGTAGCCAACCCTGGTTGTTTCCCTACCGGGGCGATTCTCCCCCTGGTACCGCTTCTGAAAAAAGGACTCATCGAGGCCGAAGGCATAATCGTTGATTCCAAGAGTGGGGTAACCGGTGCGGGCAGGACTCCCAAAGCGGCCAACCACTTCTGCGAGGTGAACGAGGGGCTCCATCCCTACGGGGTAGGCACCCATCGCCATGGGCCGGAAATCGCCCAGGAACTCTCCGGTGCGGCCGGTCAGAAAGTGGAAATGGTTTTTACCCCCCACCTGGTTCCCATGAACCGGGGAATATTAACCACCACCTATGCCCGCTTAAGGTCCGGAATACCGGCCGACAGCGTCCGCGAGGCCCTGGAAAACTACTACCGGGAGGAGCCCTTTGTGCAGGTACTGCCGCAGGGGGTTATGCCCCACAGCAAATGGGTTTACGGCAGCAACCAGGTACACATCGGCCTGCATGTAGACGCCGGGAGCGGGCGGGTAATCCTGGCTTCGGTGCTGGATAACCTAACCAAGGGAGCTTCCGGGCAGGCCATCCAGAATATGAACCTGATGCTGGGAATAAGCGAGACCCACGGCCTTCTTTGCGCCGGGGTTCATCCCTAGAGATAGAAAAAAACAGGAGGAAACATGTGATGAGTTCATTGACACCGATAAAGGGGAGTGTTACTGCGCCCCAGGGTTTCATGGCCCAGGGGGTGTGTGCCGAGATAAAGAAAAAGGACAAAAAGGACGTAGCCGTCATATATTCCCGGATTCCCGGCAGTGCCGCCGGAGTATTTACCACCAACCTGGTCCGCGCCCACTGTGTGGATCTAACCCGCCAGCACCTGGCTGATGGGCAGGCCCAGGCCATCGTAGTCAATAGCGGCAATGCCAACGCCTGCAACGGCGAGCAGGGCCGGGCCGACACCTTGCAGATGGCGCAGGCGGCCTCCGATGTAATGGGCATTGAACCCGACCAGATACTGGTTGCTTCGACCGGAGTCATCGGTCAACCCATGCCCATGGAAAAAGTGGAAGGCGGTATCTGGGAAGCAGTTCTGACCATGAGCCGGGACGGCGCCCATAATGCGGCTCTGGCCATCATGACCACTGACCTTATGGTGAAGGAAATCGCCGTGGAAATAGAAATTCAGGGCCGGCCGGTGCGCATCGGTGCCATTGCCAAGGGGTCGGGAATGATTCACCCCAACATGGCCACCATGCTGTGCTTCATCACAACAGATGCCAATATCAGCAGCGAATGTTTACAAAACCTGCTTAAAGCCAGCGTGAACCGGTCCTTTAACATGGTCAGCGTGGACCGGGATACTTCCACCAATGACATGGTGCTCATCCTGGCTAACGGACTGGCCCGCCATGAAGTTATCGATGATCCCGGCGCAGCGGATTACCAGCTCTTCCAGGAGGCCCTGGACTATGTCACCATCAGCCTGGCCAAAATGATCGCCCGGGATGGCGAGGGAGCCAACCACCTGGTAGAGGTACGGGTACTAAACGCCGCCGACCCGGAAGCGGCCCGGGTAATAGCCCGCTCCGTAGTCTCCTCCAGCCTGGTCAAGGCCGCCATCTTCGGCCATGATCCCAACTGGGGCCGGATGCTGGCTGCTGCCGGGTATTCAGGAGCTGAATTTGACCCTGCCAAAACCGACATCTACCTGGGGGAAGTACAGGTAGCCGCCGACGGCACCGGCCTGGCCTTTGATGAAGCCGCTGCGGTGGAAGAACTGAAAAAAGAGAATGTAATCATCACCCTGGACCTGAAAGCAGGACCGCACCAGGCCACCGCCTGGGGCTGCGACCTTTCCTATGATTACGTAAGCATCAATGCCGACTACCGTAGTTAAAGGCAGGTTGACATAGCAGACCCGGATCAAATAACGGATAGTACCTGAGGAGGAAAAACATGCTGAACGGAGCCATGCAAAAGGCGGAAATCCTGGTGGAAGCGCTGCCTTACATAAAGGATTTCTATGGCAAACGGGTAGTCATCAAATACGGCGGTGCCGCCATGGTGGACTGCGAGCTCAAGAAAAAAGTTATCGAGGACATAGTCCTGATGCGCTACGTGGGCATGAAACCCATCGTCGTGCACGGGGGCGGGCCGGAAATAAACCACATGCTGGCCCGGCTGGGAATTGAGAGCGACTGGGTGGACGGACTGCGGGTTACCGACCGGGAAACCATGGAAATCGTGGAAATGGTCCTGGGGGGGAAGGTAAACAAAGAAATTGTTGCCGGTATCAATGCCAGCGGCGGTCTGGCAGTGGGGTTGTCCGGCAAGGACGGACAGCTCATCACCGCCCAGGCCCTGGATAAAGATAAAATGGGTTTTGTTGGCCAGGTCACGGCCATAAACCCTGCCATTATTGAAACGGTCGTAGATAGCGGCTACATACCGGTTATCGCCCCGATTGGAATAGGGCCTGCCGGGGAGAGCTACAATATAAATGCCGATCTGGTGGCCGCGGCCATTGCCGTAGCCCTCAAAGCCGACAAACTGGTTTTGTTGACCGATGTCCCCGGCCTCTTGCGCGATCCGGGCGACCCCGCTTCCCTGATCTCCATCCTGCGCGTGGGGGATGTGCAAGACTATATCAACCAGGGGATTATTGCCGGAGGCATGATCCCCAAAGTTCAGTGTTGTGTGGAATCAGTTCTGGGCGGGGTAGGGCGTACCCACATTATTGATGGTCGCCTGCCGCACTCCATTCTATTGGAAGTATTTACCCGCGAAGGTATTGGCACCATGGTAGTAAATGCCTAGGGCCAACCTGGAAAGGATGAACAAAATGAGCAGCCAGAGTATAATCGACCAGGGCCAGCAATATGTAATGAACACCTATGGACGCTTTCCCATTGCTCCCATCAAAGGCGAGGGTTCCTACCTCTGGGATGCGGACGGGAAAGAGTACCTCGACTTTGTAGGCGGAATCGCCGTCTGTATTCTCGGGCACAGTAATGATGAGCTTAACCAGGCTTTGCAGGAACAGGCCCGCCAGCTATGGCATGTATCCAACCTTTATTGGATTAAGCCCCAGGTGGAGCTGGCGCAAAAACTGGCCCAGGCCAGCGGCCTGGACCGGGTCTTCTTCTGCAACAGCGGGGCCGAGGCCAATGAAGCCGCCCTGAAACTGGCCCGCAAGTACTTTTACCGGAAAAATGAGGACCGTTACGAATATATCGTCTTTAAGGATTCCTTTCACGGGCGCACCCTGGCTACCCTGACCGCCACCGGTCAGGATAAATACCACCAGGGCTTTGCCCCTCTGCCGGCCGGCTTTCACTATGCCGAATACAATGACCTGGCCTCAGTAGAGAAACTGGTGGGAGAACATACCGCCGCCATTCTGGTGGAGCCCATTCAGGGAGAGGGTGGGATCCGTCCCGCTACCCCCGGTTTCCTCTCCGGTTTGCGCACCATCTGCAACCGGGAAGGCTGTTTACTTATCTTTGACGAAGTACAGTGCGGCATGGGCCGCACCGGCCAGCTTTTCGCCTTCCAGAGCTATGGCATTAAGCCGGACATTTTCACCATGGCCAAGGGCTTGGGCGGGGGCTTCCCCATCGGTGCCATGGTAGCCAGCGAAGAGGCAGCCTCAGGCTTTGCACCCGGGGATCATGCCTCCACCTTCGGGGGTAATCCCCTGGCCACCGCGGTGGCCAATAAGGTTATGGACCTGGTTACCCCCCCGGCTTTCTTGAAGCAAGTAGAGGAAATGGGCCAGTACCTGGCCAGCTGCCTGCAAGGGCTGCGTGACCAGCGTATAGTAGCGGTGCGTGGCCGCGGGTTGATGCTGGGCATCGAGTTCGACCGTGAAATCAGCGAACTGGTCAAGATATGCCTGGAAAAAGGCCTGTTGCTGCTGGGGGCCGGGGCCAAGGTGCTCCGCTTCGTTCCCCCGCTGACCATCAATCGCACCGAAATCAATCAGGCGGTGGGCATCCTCACCCAAGCCTTGCAAGATTGGAACTGAGCCCGGCTTTCCGGACTCATTTCCACCCCGGGAAAGCTGGTGAAAATGGAACCGACAGACACAGATGACTTGGATTTAAATGGATTACCGGCGCGCAGTTTATAAACGCTGATGAAAATAGACCAACGCTGGACCGGTTTTCCAATCGCTCTGTAAAGCTGGATTAAAAAGATTTTCTAAGAGACGGGAGTGGAAAAAATGCTGGAATTAAACAACTCCTTGCGGGGGCGGGATTTTATCTCCATACACGACTTTACCCGGGAAGAAGTCGCCT
>Ga0116193_1002781_pt1 | contig 12995 bp, 10 predicted proteins | sample AD_UKC115_MetaG_FD_89892 | JGI IMG/M metagenome (GOLD analysis project Ga0116193, IMG submission 89892) | Active sludge microbial communities of municipal wastewater-treating anaerobic digesters from Hong Kong - AD_UKC115_MetaG | ecosystem: Engineered > Bioreactor > Anaerobic > Digestate... | reverse complement strand
TTGGCTCTTTGATATTCTTGTGTTAATTCCTCTATTGATCCAATGCATTTTTCTTCAGCGCCATCTTCGGTTCTCCATATAGGCAATGGCGTTCCCCAATAGCGGCTGCGGCTTAAATTCCAATCTACCATATTTTCTAACCAATTGCCAAAACGTCCTTCGCCAGTGGCTTTTGGTTTCCAATTGATGGTTTTATTAAGTTCTACCATGCGCTCTTTAGCAGCAGTGGTTTTTATAAACCAAGCATCTAACGGATAGTAAATAACAGGTTTATCTGTACGCCAACAATGTGGGTAATTGTGTTCATATTTTTCAACTTTAAATGCTCTATTTTCTTTTTTCAGTTTTACAGAGATATCTACATTAACATCTATATAATTCGGATCATCTGTATAATTTTTAATATAGCGGCCACTAAATTCTCCTACGCCATCTATAAATTTTCCTTCTTTATCTACCAGTATTAAAATTCCCAAATTATTTTTTTTGCCTACTTTAAAATCGTCTGCACCAAAGGCTGGGGCCGTGTGTACAATACCTGTTCCGTCTTCTGTGGTTACAAAATCGCCTAAGATTATTTTGAATGGTTCAGCATTGGGGGTTTGTTCTTGTATTTTTTCTATTGTGTTGGCTTCATATGAAAATAATTGTTCATATTTAATTCCTTCTAGGTCTTTTCCTTTAAATGTTTGTAGTATTTTCCATGGAACGGCCTCACTCCAACCCTCTCCTTTGGAGAGGGGGGAATATTTTTCAAAATCCCCATTTTCTCCTTCTGCTTTAAAATATTTATGTAATAAGGCTTTAGCTAATATTACATGTATCGGTAAATGTGTATAAGGATTAAATGTTTTTACTAAACTGTATTCAATATTTGGACCAACAGTTAACCCTAAATTTGATGGAAGGGTCCATGGTGTGGTTGTCCACGCAAGAAAAAAAACGACCCCCTTATCCCCCAAAGGGGGGGGGGGTGACCAGCTATTTTGCACAAATTGATGAATTAATTTTGCAGCATGATGGTTTTGATTAGCTCCTCCTTTGGAGGGGTTGGGGAGGCAGAACATGGCCACACAGCTTGTATCTTTTACATTTTTATAACAGCCAGGTTGGTTAAGCTCGTGAGAACTTAACCCTGTACCAGCGGCGGGTGAATAGGGTTGGATGCTTACGCTTTCGTATAATAAATCTTTATTGTACAGTTGTTTAAGTAGCCACCACAATGTTTCAATATATTTATTATCAAACGTAATGTAAGGGTCGCTTAAATCAACCCAGTAGCCCATCTTTTGAGTTAACTCATCCCACTTATCCTTGTATTTTAATACTTCTTTTCTACATGCATTGTTATAGTCTTCTACAGAAATTTTTTTACCAATATCTTCTTTAGTAATACCTAACATTTTTTCTACGCCTAATTCTACGGGTAGTCCATGCGTATCCCAACCTGCTTTTCTTTTAACTTGAAAGCCTTGCATTGTTTTGTATCTGCAAATCAAATCTTTTAGCGTACGGGAAATAACATGGTGTATACCAGGCATACCATTAGCACTGGGTGGCCCTTCATAAAATACAAAGGGTGTAGACCCTTCACGTATGGATACACTTTTTTCAAAGGCCTTCGTATCTTGCCATGCAGATGCTATTTCCTGCTCTATGGAGGGCAAATTAAGTTGCTGAAACGTTTTGTATTTAACTGACATATTACTACTCTAAAATAGTGTGCAAAGGTATGTTATGAAGTTGAATTGTTTATTTACTAAAGATTGATTACCGGCGAAGCGATGATGTTCTACAACTTTCGACTAATTAACGTTTCAATTATCCATAACGTATCTTCGTTCTTCAATTTTTATTATGTCTGTAGATCAGGTTGTTTATATAACATTTGGTGGGATATTGATATTGGCATTGGTTTTTGATTTGGGGTTGATGAGTAAAAAAAACAGCCCCATTTCCATAAAAAAAGCCTTTATGCAAACGCTTTTTTGGGTTGCTCTTTCTGTTGGCTTTTGTGTGTTTTTATGGGTTGAGAAAAGTGGTGTTTTAGCCACGAAATATATTACAGCATATTTAATGGAGTGGTCTTTAAGTATTGATAATATTTTTGTGTTCATACTTATTTTCAGCTACTTCAAAGTGAACAAACTGGATGCTGGAAGGGCACTGCTTTGGGGCATCTTGATGGCTATTGTGTTTAGAATTTTATTTATTGCATTAGGTGTTGAATTGATTGAACGTTTTCACTGGTTGTTGTATGTGTTTGGCGCATTTTTAATATATACAGGTATAAAATTATTTATTAAAAAAGAAGAGGAAGAATTCAATCCTGGAGATACTAAGATTTACAAATTTTTGAACAGTTATTTTCGTATAACAGAGCTGGAACCGAAAGGACGTTATGTTATAAAACATAATGGCAAAGTTTTTTTTACATTATTAGCTGTAGTAGTTGTTATTTTGGCAGCCACAGATATTGTATTTGCCCTAGACTCAATACCTACAGTGGTTTCATTGGTTAGAGAGAAAGCTACTATCTCTTTTTCGAATGATGACATATTAGTCATTTACTCTTCTAATATTTTTGCTGTATTGGGATTGCGTTCTTTATTTTTCTTATTAAGGGATGCCGTAAGCAAGTTTGATTATTTACAACAAGGTATTGCTGTTGTGCTAATGTTTATTGGTATAAAAATGTTGATAGAATTTTTTGATATTCATATTTCAATATTCATCTCCTTGGCTGTTATTATAGCTTGTTTGAGCGGATCCATTGTTTATTCCATCTATCATCAAAGAAAAAAATAGCGCGTTAAATAAAAAATATTTTGCTGCTGAATTACCAAAAGCTCAATTAATATAAAAACGCTTTATTGAGCATTGAATAATATTATTTGTGTTAGAGGTGTCTAAGGAGAGATAGAGATGTTATCTTATAGTTTTTGAGTCATAGCGTCTACAATACCATACTCAATTGCTTCTTTTGCGTCCATCCAATAATCTCGTTCAAAATCTTTTAATACTTTTTCATACTTCTGTCCGCAATTTTCAGCTAAAATACGAGCACCTATTTCTTTCGTTTTTCTGATTTGTTGGGCTTGGATTTCCAAATCGGCTGATACTCCTTGCATATATCCACCTAAACTCGGCTGATGAATCATAACTTCGCCATGTGGGTATATAAACCGTTTTCCCTTAGATCCTACAGACAATAATATGGAGCCCATAGAAGCTGCTAAACCCATACAGATTGTAGACACGGGAGACGACAACATTTTGATTGTGTCATAAATAACCATTCCGGCAGTAACTACCCCACCAGGGCTATTAATATATAATTTTATTTCTTTACCTGGTTGATCGGCTTCTAATAACATTAATCTGGTTACCACATCTCGAGCAGACTTATCTTCTACAACACCCCATAAGTATATGGCGCGCTTTTCGAAGAAGAGCTTGTCCATCTTCTTAAACCAAAAGCCGCCTTCAGGCTGTTTATCTGTTTTTACTTCTTCATCTCCATTTTCATCGTCCATGTTAAATGGATGTACAGTGTACTTTGTTGGCATATAGAATATTTTATAAATCTAAACTATTTATTTTCCGTATTAGTTGTTTTACGTGGATTGGTAACAAGTACTTCATCAATCAATCCATATAGCTTGGCCTCATCGGCATTCATCCAAAAATCCCTGTCGCAATCTTTGGCTACTTTTTTTACATCTTGCCCTGTGTGATGGCTGATGATGGTATATAATTCTTGTTTTATTTTTTTTACTTCATTCACTGTAATTTCAATATCAGTAGCTTGCCCACCTACTGCCCCACTTGGCTGATGTAACATAATACGAGCATGTTTCAATGCAGTACGTTTTCCTTTTACGCCGGCACACATTAAGATGGCGCTCATAGAGGCGGCCATGCCTGTACAAATGGTGGAAATATCAGGGGTTATAATTTGCATAGTATCGTACATGCCCAAACCAGCATAAACACTACCTCCAGGGCTATTAATATACATTTGAATATCTCGATTACGGTCGGTCGATTCTAAAAATAATAATTGAGCGGTTACAATGTTTGCTACATAATCGTTTACAGGCTCGCCTAAGAAAATAATTCGATCCATCATTAGCCGAGAAAAAACATCCATACTTGCTACATTTAAGGGTCGTTCTTCTATAATGTATGGAGTTAAGTTGGTGAGAGGATGTGTGGTATAGTTATGTAAAGTAGCACTAGATATGCGTCTGTGCTTTATAGCATAATTTTCAAATTCTTTGGATAGATTCATTGTATAATATTAAGATCAACAAATATAGGAGTAGAATGCTAGAAATTTATCTAATGTTAATGTTTATGCTCACTTGTTATTTTTTCAAATTCTTGTTGACTAATGGACTGCTCAGTAGTTTTAACTTGTTGGCCAAGTATTTCAAACAATTTAATATCTTGTAATTGTCGATAAGCACCCTCCACCCTTTCCTTGTCTTGCATTAATTTATTAATGTACCCAGCTAACCAGCTTTCTTGCGTATCTAAATTCAATCCCATTGATCTATAATAATTAATTACTTGCTGAGCAATATGGTTCTGAACTTCCTCTGCAGATACCTCTACGTGATTCTTTTGTATTAGCTTTTCTGATATTAACGTCCATTTAAGTTGTGTTTGAAATTTTGGAAATTCCTGTTCTATTTGTTCTACCGTTTTCTCTTTTTTATCATTACTATATTGCAGCCATCTTTTTAAAAATCCATCTGGCAGCGTAATAGGTGTATGATCTAATAAATAATGATAAATATCATCATATAATTTTTGATTGCATTGATTTTTCCAATAAATCTCTATGTCTTCTTTTATTTTTTTTCTACAGTCTATTTCTGTAGTAATGTTTTGATTGGGATACAATTTATTAAAAAGTGTTTCATCAATGGGAGCCTTCTCTCTCAAAAAAACACTTTCTATAGTTGCTTTGAAATATTTGCTATTGGGGGACTCTACTGAAGTGTTTATTTCTAATTGGTTAGCTATCCAAGCTTTTTTTGCAAAATCAATATATATTTTAGGGTCTATTACGAAAATATCTCCCTTTTTCTTATTTAAAAAATAATGCTGCCCGTCTGTATTAAAATCGGATATTTTAAGTGTGATTTTTTCGCTTATGCCATTTGCTAACACCGTTCCTTCTGCATCGCTTTCTTCAAAATGTATGTTGATAATATGGTTTTCCGTGGTTGCAGCTTCTTGATCAACGGTTGTTGCAAAATTTTCTTGTACTCGTTGCATTTCTTCATCAATCATCCCCTCTGTAGAGTCTATTTTGTAGTGCGTCAAATGTGCCTTTTCAAGCACTGTTTCTACCTCAAAAGAGGGTTTTAATCCCAATTCAAAGCGAAAAGTATAATCAATAGGGTTATTTATGTTGATGTGCTCTATATTGCTTTCTAGTGGTAGAGGTTGTGCAAAAATATCAAGTTTTTCGGCAATTAAATATTGTTGTAATTCTTTTTCTACGGTTCGAATAATTTCCTCTGTCATAACAGAAGAACCATACATTTTTTTTATTAACCCAGCAGGAACCATCCCTTTACGAAAACCGTGAATGTTGGCGGATTTGCTGTACTTATTCAATGTTTTCTCAAATGAAGTATAATAATCACTTTTTGCTACTGTGATGGATAGGGTATCATTTAATACATCGAGATTTTCTCGAATAATTGTGGCCATAGTATATTATATTTAACAGTTATATTATTGATTTCGCGGTGTGCAAATGTACAGCTTTAAGAAATACGATTGAGTGTAGTGTTAAAATTCTATTTGCCACACAAGGATTCATGGGGCCTAAAAATTAGCCGTTTAATAATATAATTACACCAGAAACATTTGCTACATTGCGCAGTTTAACTAAAGATAGTACTATGTTATACTCTATGACAGGCTATGGTCGTATAGAACACACTATAGATGACAAGATATTTGTAATAGAGATGCGCTCATTAAATTCAAAACAATTAGAACTTTCTGTAAAATTACCTACCTTACTAAAAGCGTATGAGCTAGATATTCGCTCTATAATAGCCGAAAATTTATTACGAGGTGCTATTGAATGTTCCATATTTTTAAAACAAACGGGAGGTGTTAAACCCGTAACATTAAATACAAGCCTTATAAAAACATGCTATGAACAACTTGCCATTCTTGCTAAAGATTTAAAAGTAGATATGTCTAACATGTTGGGAAATATTTTACAAATACCTGATGTGATAGTTCCCGCTATGGAGACACTGGTAGAAGTTGAATGGGAAAGTTTAAAAAATGCTATCATAAAAACCATAGAACTTCTTCGTAAGCATCGTGAGCAAGAAGGAAGGTTTTTAGAAAAAGATTTAATAAATAGAATAAGCAATATTATAACTCAACAAGCAACAGTTGCTTTGTTGACTCCGACAAGAAAAGAAAAAATAAGGGAGAATTTGGTTAGATCGCTTGAAGAGCATGTTGGCAAAGATAATTATGATGCAAACCGCCTTGAGCAAGAGCTTATTTATTACATAGAAAAAATGGATATTACCGAAGAGCAGGTTCGTCTAAAAAGCCATTGTGATTATTTTATATCAGCGCTGGAAGAGCAAGAAATATCAAAAGGTAAAAAACTAAGTTTTATCTTGCAGGAAATAGGTAGAGAAATTAATACTACAGGATCTAAAGCCAACGATGCTGCCATACAAAAATGTGTGGTAAATATGAAAGATGAAATGGAAAAAGCAAAAGAACAAGTGTCTAACATTTTATAGCTGTAAAACAGCGGCTGTAGCTGCGCTAAAATATTTACCTCTTATCGCGTTATTCTTATTGCTGGGATGTGCCAATATTGGTTTATATGAAAAAACGACTACCATTCCTCAACAAAAATGGGAATATTCTTTTCATCCATCCTTTTCGTTTAATATTCAAGACACGAACAGTTTGTACAAGTTGTACATTGTTATACGCCACACCGAGGCATATGCTTATAATAATATTTGGGTTGATATAGGTAGAACGTATAACAAGGATAGCTCCAATCACCAACAAGTCAATTTAATTTTAGCCAATAATGTAAGCGGTTGGCTTGGAACGGGTATGGACGATGTATTTGAACAACGTGTTTGTATCACTCAAACCCCCATTAAATTAAGAAGCGGTTTGTATACATTTACTCTTACACATGTTATGCGCACAAACCCGCTTCCACACGTGTTAAATATTGGCATTCATATGGAAAAGGTTAATATGTAGCACACTCATGCCAAATAGTAAACGACAAATTAAAATAGTAGCCTTTACATATTGGTTTTTACTCCTATATGTTTTAGTAGCTTTAATATGGTGGTTCATTGCACTTCAAGAGCAAAATAAACAAATAGCAGAACTTCAAATTCAACAACTATCCGTGAGTGCAAAGAACAATCCTGTGTTTTACGACAATCTTAATAAACACATTCACGAAACGCAAGTAAGAAAACAATATCAATATATTGGAGAAGGTGTTGCATTTTTAGTCGTTATTTTTGTTGGGGCTACATTTGTTTATAGAATAGTGAGAAGACGATTAAAGCTCTCTCAACAACAAAAAAATTTTATGATGGCGGTTACACACGAACTAAAAACCCCTATAGCTGTTGCCAAGTTGAATTTAGAAACCTTATTAAAAAGAAAACTTGATAGCCAGCAACAGCAAAAGCTTATTGGAACTGCATTACAAGAGGCTGACCGACTTAATGATTTATGTAGCAATATTTTAGTAAGTGCCCAACTAGAAGCAAAAGCGTACAACACACATAAAAATTTATTTAACTTATCGATACTTGTTGCCGAAAGTATTAAAAACTTTAAAGTTCAATTTTCTAATAGAATAATTCAGAGCAACATAACGCCAGAAATAAATATTTATGGAGAACCACTCCTGCTTCAACTAATGACAAATAATTTTATAGACAATGCCATTAAATATTCTCCCTCAAACACAATCATTGATATTAATTTAGTTAAAAGAGATAAAAAAGCCACATTAACAATTGCTGATTATGGCATTGGAATACCCGACAATGAAAAATCTAAAATATGGGAAAAATTTTATCGAATAGGAAATGAAAATACTAGACATACAAAAGGTACAGGCATTGGCTTATATTTATGCCGTACTATAGCAAAAGATCATCATGCTACAATCACAATTACAAATAATACCCCAACAGGTAGTATTTTTGCCATACAATTCGCTATTGCTGAATAAATTATTTATATGATGAATTCTCCTAAAAAAGCCTCTATTTTATTAGTTGAAGATGAGGAAAATTTACATGAAACATTACGATTAAACCTAGAGATAGAGGGTTATGAAGTAACTTCAGCCCATAATGGAACAAAGGCACTAAAAGCAATTAAAGAAGAATATTTTGATTTAATTATACTTGACATTATGTTGCCAGAAATAGACGGCATAAGTATTATTGAGCGTGTTCGTCTTCAAAACCTAGAAGTACCTATATTAATATTGAGTGCGAAGGACAGCAACACTGACAAAGTATTGGGATTACGTGTGGGTGCGGATGACTATTTAACAAAGCCGTTTAATTTAGAAGAGTTACTGTTGCGGATACAAAAACTGATTCAAAAAAGCACTCTTTTACAACACAAGGAACCTATTTCTAATACAGTTATTTTTGGAAAAAATTATGTAGATTTTAAGGCACAAGAAGCAACCACTTGGCAAGGAAAAAAAATAACACTAAGTAAAAAAGAAGCTATGTTGTTGCGCTTGCTTATTGAACATAAAAACGAAGTAGTAACAAGAGAAAAAATACTTCAATCCGTTTGGGGGTACAATGTATATCCAACAACAAGAACAATTGATAATTTTATTCTCAGTTTTAGAAAGTACTTTGAAGAAGACAGCCGAACTCCAAAACATTTTCATTCTGTACGAGGAGTAGGATACAAATACATAGAATAAAAAAATTTAAGACCGTATCCCAATAAAAAATAATCAACTATTAATTATGACAGAGCCTATCATTACTTTACAACATGCCAATATATACCAAGGACATAATCTTATTCTAGAAAATGTAAGTATAGATGTGCATAAAGGGGAATTTGTGTATTTAATAGGTAAAACTGGATCGGGGAAATCCAGTTTATTAAAAACGTTATATGGAGACTTACTACTTAGAGAAGGATCTGGAAATGTGACTGGTTTTGATCTGCATACTATTACTTGGAAAAACGTTCCTCATTTAAGGCGCAATCTTGGTATTATTTTTCAAGATTTTCAGTTATTAACAGACCGTAACATAAAAGATAATTTAAAGTTTGTATTACGATCCATAGGGTGGAAAGATCAACAATTAATGGATGAAAAAATTAATAATGTGTTAGATAAGGTTGGTTTAAAAGAAAAAGGTCATAAAATGCCATTTGAGATAAGTGGAGGAGAGCAACAACGAGTAGATATTGCACGGGCATTGCTCAATTCTCCCAAATTAATCTTAGCAGATGAACCTACAGGGAACCTTGATCCTGAAACATCTGATGAAATTATGCAACTACTGTTTAATATTACCAAAGATTATGGAACGGCGGTTGTTATGGCTACACACAATTATACAGTAATTCATAAATACCCTGCCAGAGTGATAAAAACAGAAAATGGTAAAGTAACGGATAGTGCTGTTTCGAGTACAGCGTAAAATTATTATTCCATAAAATAAACCCTCCTTACTCGTTGACTAACACTCGTTAATATTTCATACGGTATGCTATTACACCATTCTGCTGTTTGTTGAACAGTAATTTCCTTACCAAATATTATCACTTCATCACCTTCATGTACATTAGAAACATCTGTAATATCAATCATTGTCATATCCATACATACATTGCCTATAATAGGAGCCAACTTGCCATTCACGTACATTTTTCCTACACCATTACTTAATTTTCTACTCAGTCCATCTGCATAACCAATACGCACAACAGCAATAATACTATCTCGAAATAATTTCCCTTTTCTATTATATCCTACCGTTGCTCCAGCTGGTAATTGTTTAATTTGCGCAATAGTTGATTTTAATGTAGAAACATTTTGCAATTGTAATTGATGTTGATGGCTGCTATCAACTCCATACAACCCAATACCTAAGCGCACCATATCACATTGCAATTGCGGAAATCTAAAAACAGCTGCTGAGTTAGCAATATGCTTGATAAAAGAATATCCAATAGCTTTTTCAATCATTCCACAAGCTTGAGTGAATAATTCATATTGATGTAAAGTATACTCCTCTTCTTTCGAGTCCTCACTAGCTGCTAGATGAGAAAAAACAGATTGTACAATCATTGTTTTGTACGATTGCAATTTCGTGTTCAATTCATTTATTTCATTTGGTAAAAATCCCAATCGATGCATGCCTGTGTCTAACTTTATATGAACAGGATACTGTTGTAATCCTTGTCTGTCAAGATATTCATTCAATCTAGTTAAAATGTGAAAAGAATAAATTTCAGGTTCTAAATTATATTGCACGATTGCTTCAAAACTACTTTCATCTGCATTTAATACGACAATAGGCACACGTATACCCGCTTTGCGCAATTCGATGCCTTCATCTACATAAGCCACAGCCAAATAATCTACTTTATGAAATTGTAATACATTAGCAATTTCCCCACTACCACTACCATATGAAAATGCTTTAACCATAGCCATGGTTTTAACACCAGGTTGTAAATATTGTTGATATGCTTTTAAATTATGTACTACAGCACTTAAATTTATTTCTAATTCTGTTTGATGAATTTGTTTAATCAATCGTTCTTCAATTTGCTCAAAAGCAAATGCTCTAGCGCCTTTCAGCAATATTGTTTCATCTTTAAAATAACTGAATGGATAATACGATAAAAAATCATGTATGGATTCAAAAAATTGTGCATTCAATTTATGATCCTTAATAAAACTATCTGCATGTTGACGAATAGTTGATCCTATGCCAATGATTTTATGAATACTATGCTGTTGTAATTCTTTTGCAATAGTTTCATATAACATATCTGCTTTAATACCAGATTCTAAAAAATCAGATAAAATAATCGTTTTATATGTGTGTTGATGTTGTTGTTGTAAAAAATCCAATGCAATACGTAACGAACTTAAATCAGAACTGTAGCTATCATTTATAATAGAACAATTGTTGATGCCCTTTTTAAGCTCCAGGCGCATTTCAATAGGCTGCAAATTTTTAACGTTCGAAATAATATTTGATATATCTTGTTTCAAATACAACAACACAGATATACAAGTAATCGCATTATCAATAGACGCTTTATCCCTAAAAGGGATATCAATAATAAATTTTTCTTTTTTGTATTGAATCTCGATAGCAGTTGAAGTATTCTTTTTTTTCTCTTTCAAAACATATACATCTGCATTAGCATCTCTTCTACTCCAACAAAACAAGTGTATATTTTTTGGGAATGTATGCTTAATATAAGCATGCACATTCACATAATTTTTCTCATCTTTTCCATAAATAATTACCTCTACGTTTTTAAACAACGTACATTTTTCTGCTAATTTTTGCTGCGGAGATGAAAACAATTCACTATGTGCTTCGCCTATATGTGTAAGTATACCAATAGTTGGTTGTATAATGTGTTGAAGCTTTTCCATTTCGTTCGGCATAGAAATACCGGCTTCAAAAATTCCTAATTCGTGTTCGGCATTTATGTTCCATACACTTAACGGAACACCTATTTGGGAATTATAACTTTTTGGACTTCGTACAATATTAAATTGTTCATGTAACAGCTGATACAACCATTCTTTTACAATTGTTTTTCCGTTGCTACCCGTAATACCAATAACGGGTATATTAAATTGTTTGCGATGATGGCTTGCTAACTTTTGGAATGCTAATAATGTATCCGGAACAACTAAAAAATTAGCTTTCTCCAATAATGCATTTACAGATTTTTCGCTTACCACAAAATTATGCACTCCTCTTTCTATAAGCTCTGGAATAAATTGGTGTGCATTACGACGAGTGGAAGGCAAAGCAAAAAAGATGGAAGATTGAGGCAATACAACACTTCTACTATCTATCAGTAAATGTTCAATATTTTCATTCTCATTATAGAAAAATGCTTGTGCATTAATAATGTGAGCTATTTGTTGAATGGAGTACATGTATTTTATAGTGCAAATTTACCAGCAACTTTTCTATTGGCAGTAAAAGTTATACCTTGGTAGCCAAAATACGCAAAAATGAGAAAAGTACATGCATTAATAGGGTTATCTCTATTTATATTTTCTTGTAAAAATCAAAATAATCAAGAATCTAATAGTAAAACAAAAGATTCTTTATCCACAGTGCAACAACCTACTGAAAAGTTATATGTCGAAGATTTATTGAATATAAATAGCCATGAAGATCTTGTAAAAAAGTATGGACAGAGCAATGTGGTTAAAGATAGATTTTTTTATGGAGATGACCCTATTGGAACACCAGCAACCATTATGTTTAGAGGAAGCGATAAGGAAATAACAATAGAATGGAGAGATACAGTGAATTATAAAGACTTACAATCCATTAATGTTAGGGGCTATACAAAAACAGATACATCAATGCCCATTTATGTATCACAATGGAAAACAAAAACAGGATTAAGTATAGGAATGTCGCTAAATGAGGTTAAACGTCTAAATAATAAAGATTTTACAATAGGTGGTCTTGGGTGGGATTATGGTGGAGGAGTAATAAACTGGAACGGCGGAAACCTTTCCAAAGACAGCAACATGTCCCTTATATTCGCAGACATGAACGCTAATGTTCAATTAACCGAAAAAGAACAAAATCAAGTTTATGGAGAGGGCGTTCAGGTAAGCAGCTCCAATCAGGCATTGCAAAAATTAAATCCTATTGTATCTGCTATTTTTATTAGCAAAAGGC
>Ga0116193_1002778_pt1 | contig 12998 bp, 5 predicted proteins | sample AD_UKC115_MetaG_FD_89892 | JGI IMG/M metagenome (GOLD analysis project Ga0116193, IMG submission 89892) | Active sludge microbial communities of municipal wastewater-treating anaerobic digesters from Hong Kong - AD_UKC115_MetaG | ecosystem: Engineered > Bioreactor > Anaerobic > Digestate | place... | reverse complement strand
GTGCTCGCCACCTTGCTGGTGATCGCCAGTTACAGCCGCTCGCTGGTGGAACTGTTCACCTTCATCCTGCTGATCTCGACCTCGGCGATCCTGCTGCCCTATGCCGCCAGCAGCGCCGCGTGGTTGCACAGCGGCGGCCGCAATGGCGGCCGGATCGTGGCCCTGCTGGCATTGCTGTACAGCCTGTACGCGCTGTCCGGGGCCGGCATCGAGGCACTGGCCTGGGGCGCCGTGCTGCTGCTGGCCGGCCTGCCGGTCTACCTGTGGATGAAGCGCCGCCCGCTTCCAGTCGCCGGGGTATAATTCCGCCCGCACGGTGGGAGAAGCGCGCGGGCCTTTCGGCCAGGCCGCGCTGCCGAAGGCGCAACCGCCCGGAATCGCTCAGGCCACAGACCGCCGTGTGACTACACTCTGGAGAGATCGGCACCGCACGGACGACGCGGTACCGGCGCCGAAGGGGCAAGAGGCCGCGCGGATCCCCTCCCCGCCCGCGCGCTTCCAAACTCTCAGGCAAAAGGACAGAGCGGGCATCCCTCTCACGCGCAATCGCGCTTCCGGATGCCGCCATGACCCAGCCCTCGCTTCGCTCGCTCGAGCACCACGACGCTTTCATCGCACGCCACATCGGCCCGAACGACGGCGAAATCGCCAGCATGCTCAAGATCGTCGGCCACGCTTCGCTCGAAGCGCTGACCGATGCCATCGTGCCGGCCTCGATCAAGTCCGCATCGCCGCTGGCGCTGCCGCCGGCGATCAGCGAAGTGGAAGCGCTGGCCAAGATCCGCGGCATCGCCGGCAAGAACCGGGTGTTCCGCAGCTTCATCGGCCAGGGTTATTACGGCACCCACACGCCGAACGTCATCCTGCGCAACATCCTCGAGAACCCGGCCTGGTACACCGCCTACACGCCGTACCAGGCGGAGATCTCGCAGGGCCGCATGGAAGCGCTGATCAACTTCCAGACCATGTGCGCCGAACTCACCGGCATGGAGATCGCCAACGCGTCCCTGCTCGACGAAGCCACCGCCGCGGCCGAAGCGATGACGCTGGCCAAGCGTTCGGCGAAATCGAAGTCGAACACCTTCCTCGTCTCCGGCGACACCCACCCGCAGACCATCGAACTGCTGCGCACCCGCGCCGAACCGCTGGACATCGCCATCGAGCTGGCGAACTCCGCCGAGGAATGGCAGGCGGCGATGGCCAAGGGCGATTTCTTCGGCGTGCTGATCCAGTACCCGGCCTCCAGCGGCTGGCTGCACGACTGGACGCAGGACTGCGAGGCCATCCACGCGCGCGGCGCGCTGGTGGTGTTCGCCACCGACCTGCTCGCATTGACCTTGTTGAAGTCGCCGGGCGAGATGGGCGCGGACATCGTCATCGGCAATACCCAGCGCTTCGGCGTGCCGTTCGGTTTCGGCGGCCCGCACGCCGCGTTCATGGCCTGCCGCGATGCGTACAAGCGCTCGATGCCGGGCCGCCTGATCGGCGTGTCGGTCGATGCCGAAGGCAACAAGGCCTACCGCCTGACCCTGCAGACCCGCGAGCAGCACATCCGCCGCGAGAAGGCGACCTCCAACATCTGCACCGCGCAGGTGCTGCTGGCGGTGATGGCCTCGATGTACGCGGTGTACCACGGCCCGGACGGGCTGACCCGCATCGCCCAGCGCGTGCACCGGCTGGCATCGATCCTCAAGGCCGGCCTGGCGCAGCTGGGCTATACGCACGACCACCACGGCACCGCCTTCGACACCATCAGCCTGAAGACCGACGGCAAGACCGATGCGCTGGTCGCGCGCGCGCACGCCCACGGCGTCAACCTGCGCAAGGCGTGGAACGATTACATCTGCATCTCGCTGGACGAAACCACCACCCGCGCGGACATCGAGCTGCTGTGGCGCATCTTCGGCGGCGACGATGCGACCTTGCCGGACATCGACGCGCTGGATGCGAGCGCGCCATCGCTGATCCCGTCCGGACTGCAGCGCAGCTCGAAGTTCCTGACCCACCCGGTGTTCAACACCCACCACAGCGAACACGAGCTGCTGCGCTACATGCGCTCGCTGGCGGACAAGGACCTGGCGATGGATCGCACCATGATCCCGCTGGGCAGCTGCACCATGAAGCTCAACGCCACCGCCGAGATGATCCCGGTGACCTGGCCGGAATTCGGCAACATCCACCCGCTGGCGCCGGCGGACCAGGCGCAGGGTTACAAGGAACTGATCGGCGGCCTTGAAGCCATGCTGGTGGAATGCACCGGCTACGACGCGGTCAGCCTGCAGCCGAATTCCGGCGCGCAGGGCGAATACGCCGGCCTGCTCGCGATCCGCGCCTACCACGCCTCGCGCGGCGAAGCGCATCGCGACATCTGCCTGATCCCGGAATCCGCGCACGGCACCAACCCGGCCAGCGCGCAGATGTGCGGCATGCAGGTGGTGGTGACCAAGTGCGACGCCAACGGCAATGTCGATGTCGAGGACATCCGCCGCATGGCGGAGAAATTCAGCGACCGCCTCGCCGCGATCATGATCACCTACCCGTCCACCCACGGCGTGTTCGAGGAAGACGTGGTCGAGATCTGCCAGATCGTGCACCAGCATGGCGGGCAGGTGTACACCGACGGCGCCAACATGAACGCACTGGTCGGCGTGGCCAAGCCGGGCAAGTGGGGCTCCGACGTCTCCCACCTCAACCTGCACAAGACCTTCTGCATCCCGCATGGCGGCGGCGGCCCCGGCGTCGGCCCCTGCGCGGTGAAGTCGCACCTGGCGCCGTTCCTGCCGAAGCCGGTGCAGGCCGACGGCTTCGCGACCGCCGGCATCGGCAACGGTGCGCTGGTCAGCGCCGCCAGCTACGGCAGCGCCAGTATCCTGCCGATCAGCTGGATGTACATCACCCTGATGGGCGCCGAAGGCCTGCGCAAGGCGACCCAGGTGGCGATGCTCAACGCCAATTACCTGGCCAAGCGCCTCGCCGCGCATTACCCGACCCTGTACACCGGCCGCAACGGCCTGGTCGCGCACGAGTGCATCCTCGACCTGCGGCCGATCAAGGACGCCACCGGCATCAGCGCGGAAGACGTGGCCAAACGCCTGATCGATTTCGGCTTCCACGCGCCGACCCTGAGCTTCCCGGTCGCCGGCACGCTGATGGTGGAACCGACCGAATCCGAATCGCTGCACGAACTCGACCGCTTCATCGACGCGATGATCCAGATCCGCGAGGAGATCCGCATGGTCGAGCGCGGCGAGCTGGACCGCGAGGACAACCCGCTCAAGCATGCGCCGCACACCGCGACCCAAGCCGCGGCGGCGGACTGGAACCACGGCTACAGCCGCGAGCTGGCGGTGTTCCCGCTGGCCACCCTGAGGCAGCAGAAGTACTGGCCGCCGGTGGCGCGCGTGGACAACGTCTACGGCGACAAGAACGTGTTCTGCAGCTGCGTGCCGATCGGCGACTTCAAGGACGAGCCGGAAGCCTTCAGCGAGCCGATGGTCTCCTGAGCAGGGCGGCAGACACCGCGCGCCGGACACGCTACAGTCCGGTGACGCGGTGACCCTGCAGGACCGCCCCGGGAGAGGGGGCGTCCATGACCAAGGATGGCGAGCTTGCACGGCAGGGCACCCGGTCCAGACCACTACCGGGGAGATAGCCTGATGCCTGTGCGTGCCGTTCCTAGCGTCCACCGCCTGACCGTTGCCCTGCTCGCCGCCCTCGCCTTGCCGGCGATGGCGCAGGATGCGAGCGCGCCGGCCACGGCCTCGAGCGACAAGGTCAAGACTCTCGACCAGGTGACCGTCACCGGTTCGCGCATCAAGCGCGCGGAGGTCGAGGCGGCCTTGCCGGTCACCATCATCCAGAAAGCCGAGATCGAGGCCCAGGGCATCACCTCGGCCGAACAGCTGCTGCAGCAACTGAATGTCGCCAGCAACGGCCCGGACAGCTTGGCCGCCAACAGCGGCATCGCGCCCCCCGGCACCCGCGGCAACAACGGCGTGTCCGGCGCCAACCTGCGCGGCCAGGGCGCCGACGCCACCCTGGTCCTGCTCAACGGCCGCCGCGTGGCCGCGCATGGCCTGGCCGGCCAGGTCGTCGACCTGAACTCCATCCCCTTCGCCGCGATCGAACGCGTCGAAGTGCTGCGCGACGGCGCATCGGCGGTGTACGGCACCGACGCCATCGGCGGCGTGATCAACTTCATCACCCGCGACAGCTACCAGGGCGTGTCCGTCACCGCCGGCGCCGACGTCACCCAGGAAGGCGGCGGCAACATCTTCCAGGCCAGCCTGCTCGGCGGTTTCGGCGATCTGGATACCGACCGCTGGAATGTGTGGGGCGCGGTCAACGTCAAGAAGAACACGATCCTGCGCGGCAACCAGCGCGACTTCGTCAACAGCTTCCAGCCGGATCGCGGCCTCGCCCCGGACACCCGCGGCACGCCGTTCGCGACCGTCGTCACCGGCACCAACAGCCTGATCGGCGGCGGCCTGCGCGATCCGAATACCTTGCTTACCAAAACCTCGATCAACACCCTCGACCTGCCCGCGGGCGCCGGCTGCGAGAACGGCGGCGACATGATGGGGCCGTACGACGACAAGATCTGGGCCAGCCCGGGCGCGAGCTTCGCCTGCGCATGGGACTACGGCCGCGCTCGCACCATCCAGCAACCCGTGCAGTCCCTGCAGGCGATCGGCCGCGCCACCTTCAAGGTCGGCGACAACCACCGTTTCTTCGCCGAGTTCATGGGTTCGAAGGTCACCTCGAAGCGGCAGTTCGAGGCGCAGCAGCTGACCACCAGCATCAATGCCAGCGCGACCCAGCTGGATGCCTACGAGCTGAACGCGAACACGAAGCCGACGTACGATGCGATCTACAACGCCCTGGCGGCGTACTTCGGCGACACCGCCAGCGACAACCTCGTCTACGGCAGGCCGATCACCTATCGCTGGCGCTGCGAGGTCTGCGGCCCCCGCCAGCTTGAAACCACCACGCGCGCATATCGCCTGCTCTTCGGGATGACCGGCACCATCGGCAGCTGGGATTACGACGCGGGCTTGTCGCGCGCGCAGAGCCGCGCCGAATCGGTGCTGGCGGGCGGCTACTACTACACGCCACAACTCAAGGCGGCACTGAAGAACGGCGTGCTCAACCCGTTCCTGATGCCGGGCCAGGCCCAGTCGCAGGCCGCCCACGATGCGCTCGCCGCCGCCGATGCGACCGGACTGCAGCTGTACGAGGGCACCTCGACCACCACGACCCTCGACGTCAGCTTCAGCGGCGGCCTCGGGTTCAAGCTGTGGGGCCAGGAGGAAGTGCAGGCCGCGGTGGGCGTCGACTTGCGCCGCGAGGAATACGAATTCGGCGGCCCGGCGCAATGGTCCGCCGGCAATGCCTATGTGTTCGGCCCGCCCGGCGACGCCGCGAACTACATGTCGCCCAAGCGCAGGAACGTGAAGGCCGCGTTCGTCGAATTCAACGTGCCTGTGTTCGACAGCCTGGAGTTGAACCTGGCCGGCCGCCGCGACGATTACGACGGCTTCGGCGCCAGCACCAACCCGAAGTATTCGTTCAAGTGGCGGCCCGCCGACTGGCTGGCGTTCCGCGGTTCCTACAGCACAGGCTTCAAGGTCCCTGACTTCGCCAAGCTGTTCCGCGGCATCACCGAGACCCAGTACACCGGTCTCGATCTGGCGGATCCGGCCGTTTGCCCGAACGGGCAATACAACCCGGACGTGGCCGCCTGCAACGTGCAGATCCGCCCCGACATCGTGACCGGGGGCAACCCGAACCTGGAACCCGAGGAAGCCAAGCAGAAGAGCGTCGGCTTCGTGCTGGCGCCGACGTCCAGGATCGACGTCAGCGTCGACTGGTGGGAGATCGAACGGATCAATACCATCCGCGGCGGCTTCAACCTGACCACGATGCGGCAGAACTACGCCAAGTACGCCTCCAACTTCATCCGCGACCAGAGCGGCGCGATCGTCGCGATCGACCAGCGCTTCATCAACACCGGCGGCACCCTGACCCGCGGCATCGAACTCGACGGCAACGTCGGCGGCGAACTGGCGGGCGGCAACTGGAACGTGCACCTCAACGGCAACTACCTGCTGCTGTTCAAGACCAAGAGCTTCGACATCGATCCCTACTCGGACAACCTGGTGGGCGAATACGAGCGCTACTTCAACCTGCCGATCAAGTGGAAGCACACGCTCAGCTTCGGCTGGAACAAGGGCGACTGGTCGCACACGCTGACCCAGGTCTATCGCGGCGGCTACAAGGACTGGCAGCCCGGCGGCATCGTGAACGGCTACCTGCCGGCGAACTGGAACCCGAAGGTCGGCGAATACATCACCTACAACTACAGCGTGAGCTGGACCGGCATCGACAAGTTGAAGGCGACCTTCGGCATCCGCAACCTGCTCAACACCGACCCGCCATTCACCGTGCGCTACCTGGACGACGGCGACGGCGCCGGCTGGGAAGCGCGCGTGGCTGATCCGCGTGGACGCTCGTTCAACCTGCTCGTGCAATACGACTTCTGAGTCGCACCCGCCATCGCTCGTAACGAAAAGCCCCGCAATGCGGGGCTTTTCGTTTTCCTGCAGCTTGCAGATCAGCCGCCGTGCTTCTGCAACCAGGCGTCGATCGCCGGGATCCGGGTCTCGCGCACCTTGAGGCGGTACTCGATGTTGGCGATCGCGGTCTCGGTGGCGTTGCGCGAGCTCGGCGCGATGTACTTGTCGGCGTACGCGCGCAGCTTGCCGATCATCGCCTTGTCCGAGGAACCACCGCCGATGCCGGGGTAGTAGCGCGCCTGCGAGGTGGAGTCGACCAGCTTGTCGACCTGCTCGCGATGGGCCAGCGCGAAATCGAAGGCCATGTCCGGATGCGAACCGGACACCGCGCCGATCATGCCCGCGCTGTTGGTGGCGCCCGGCTCGTCGGTCAGGGCGAGTTCCAGCGCGCGCTGCGCCAGCGCCTTGTCCTTGGCGATCGACAGCATGCTGTACAGCGAGTCCTTGATCAGCGGGGTCTTCTCCGCCTTCGCCATCGCGTGCAGCTTGTCCCAGGTCGCGGCGTCGGCGTTGTAGGCGACGATGCCGGTGATGGTGTTGCGCAAGGCCGGCGGCATCGCGTTCGCGTCGTCCGGACCGGCGGCGAAACGGCGGCGCGCCTCGGCGATCACGGCCTCGTCATCGAGCCCGGCCAGGGTGCCGATCAGCTGCGTGCGCAGCAGCTGCACCGGCGCGGAATCGTCCGCCTTCGCGTTCCAGCCGATCCGCGCGAACGCCGGGCGCAGCACCGACAGCGCGAACTTGCGGAACTTGGCCTGGCGCTTGGCGTCGCCGTCGTAATAGCCATCGAGGCCGGACAGGCTGCCGGCGATGTCGGACCAGATCGCCGGATCGGCGTCGGCCGGCACGTTCTTGGCAAGGTCGAGGTAGTCGGACGCGGAACGCAGCCCGCCCATGCCCAGCGCCCAGGTGTCGTTCATGATGCCGAGCTGGTCCATCGTCGACAGGGTGGCAAAACCCTTGCTGATCGCGGCGAACTGCTCGGCGCCGTACAGCGTGCGGTAGTAGCCGCCCTGCCCCGCGTTGACCACCACCGCGCCGCAGCCCGGCACCACCAGCGAGCCCTTGCCGCCTTCGACCACGGTGTCGACGCGCGCGCCGCCCACCGCCTGCGCCACCACCGGCACGCGCCAGCGCAGCGGCGTCTTGCCCGGGCGATCCTTGGTGAACTCGCCCTGGGTGAACTGCAGGGTGGTGTTGCCGTTCGCGCAGGTCGCGGAATCCACCGTGATCAGCGGCACGCCCGGCTGCAGGGTGAAGTCGTGCGCGATATCGAGGATCGGCTTGCCGGCCGCGGTCTGCACCGCGCTCCACAGGTCGTCGGACACGGTGTTGCCGTAGGCGTGCGTGCGCATGTACGCGCGCACGCCCTCGCGCCACGCGTCCTCGCCGACGTAGTTCTCCAGCATGCGGATCACCGCACCGCCCTTGCTGTAGGTGATCGCGTCGAAGGCCTGGCTGGCCTGCTCCACGGTCTCGATCTTCTGCACCACCGGGTGGGTGGTCGCCACGGCGTCGCGGCTCATCGCGCCCTCGCGGCCGCCGACCGCGCCGAGTTCGGTCTTCCATTCCGGATGGAACTTGGCGGTGGTGCGCGCGGCCATCCAGGTGGCGAAGCCCTCGTTGAGCCAGAGGTCGTCCCACCAGCTCATGGTCACCAGGTCGCCGAACCACTGGTGGGCGATCTCGTGCGCGGCGATCGAGAAGATGCCCTGCACGTTGCCGATGGTGGAGATCTTGGGATCGACCAGCAGCGCGTACTCGAAGGTGAAGATCGCGCCCCAGTTCTCCATCGCGCTGAAGAACTGGCTGCGGCCCGGCGCGGCGATGTTGTCGAGCTTCGGCAGCGGGTACTTGACCCCGAAGTAGTCGTTGTATTCCTTCAGCACCAGCTTGGACGCTTCCAGCGCGCCCGCCGCCTGCCCCACCTTGCCCTTCGGCGTGACCACCCCGACCTCGGTGCCGTCCACGCTGTCGGTGGCGCGGTCGAATTCGCCGAGGCCGAGGAACAGCAGGTAGGTCGACATCTTCGGCGAGGTCTGGAACACGACCCGCTTCAGGCCGTTGCCGATGTCCTTCGATTCGACGACCGGCATGTTGCTGACCGCCATCTGCGCGGCCGGCGCGTTGACGGTCAGGTCGAAGGTCGCCTTGAAGTTCGGCTCGTCCCACGACGGCACGAACTTGCGCGCATCCGAATTCTCGAACTGGGTGTACAGCGCGCGCTGCTTGCCGGCATCGGTGTCGTAGTCGATCGCGAACAGGCCGTTGGCCTGGGTGTTGATGACGCCGGTGTAGTCGGTGGCCAGCACGTAGCTGCCCGCCGCCAGCGGGGCAGCGAAGGCGAAGGTCGCGGTCTGGTTCTCGGCATCCACGCTCACCTTCGGCACCAGCTTCTTGCCGGACGCGCCGGTCAGCACGCTGTTGGCGAAGCTCATGTTGACCGCCTGCAGCACGATCGTCGACGTCGGCTCGAGCACGTCCAGGCTGATCTTCACCTTGCCGTCGAACGCCATCTTGTCCGCGTGCGGGGTGACTTCGATCGCGTAGTGCGAAGGCTTCACCCCGTGCGGCAGCTGTGTGGTCGCGCGGACCGCGGGCGGATTCGCCGCGCGGGAAATTTCGGCCGGCGTCTGCGCCGACGCCAGGGAAGCGGCCCCGCACAGCGCGAGCGTGATTGCAGCGGTCACCAGGTTGCGACGCATGGGATGTCCTTGGCTTGGGTCTTGGGGATGCGCGGGCGCGGACGGCCCGCATGACCGCCGATCATCGCGACCACGCATGGGGGACGACACCGCCGGAAGTCACGACCTGCGCACGAAAACCGGGCGCCCCGCGCTCCCGTGCCTCCTGAACACGCGAATGCATGACCAAAGTCATGCCGCTGGTGCGCCGCCGCCCGCAGGCCAATGGCCGCGTGGCCGGCAGCGTTGCGTTTGCCCCGTATGCACGCACATGCACCCTGCGAGGATCCGCCATGCCCATGCCGCGCTTCCCGGTCGTACCCCGCCTGCTTGCGGTCGCGCTGCTGATCGCGGCAAGCGGCTATCCCGCCATCGCCGCCGCACAGGACCAGCACGCGGACGAGGATGCGGACGAGGACGACGATGCCGATGCAGCCACCGACGAATCCGCGGACGAGGCCGACGACGCGGGCCAGGATGCCGACCAGGACGAGGACGAGAACGCCGCGGAGGACGATGGCGAGGACGAAAGTGCCGCCGACGCAGGACAGGACGAAGCCGCGGACGATACCGCCGACGGGGATGCGGACGATCCACGGGGCATCGCCGAGGAGATCGACGTGGGCAGCGGCGACGACTATGCCGTCGAAGACGACGAGGCCGACGACAGCTGGGCCAGCGCCTGGAACCAACCTGAAACCGAACAGGACGACGTGATCCCGATCGACCACAGCGTGTTCGCCAAGGACGAAGACGTGTGGCTGGTCGAGGAAGAGGATGAAGGCGACGATGCCGGCGATTCCGTCGGCGGCGGCATGCCCTCGATCCGCGTCACAAAGCGTCCGACCGGCAAGGCCGGCCGCAAGCCGCCGCGCCGCCCCGGCGACGACGACGACACGGTCTACTCCTTCGGCGGCCTGCCGGTGGCGGCGGCATCGGTGCCATGGCAGGCGCAGATCCTCTACCCGGGCGCACCGCCCAAGCCGGACGACAAGCGCCCGGCCTGGCAACGCCAGCACTACTGCGGCGGTGCGCTGATCGCGCCGGACTGGGTGGTCACCGCCGCCCATTGCATCGACCAGAACGAAGTCGACCATGGCTTCAAGGTGCGGCTGGGCGCGCAGGACATCTCCAAGGGCGACGGCGTGCTCTACAAGATCGACCGCATCGTCCGCCATTCGCAGTACAACGCCGAAAGCAACGACGTGAACAACCCGCCCAACATGTACGCCAACGACATCGCGCTGGTGCACATCGTGGCGGACGGCAAGCCGGTTCCCATCGACAGCCGGCGCATCCGGCAAATCCCGCTCAACCACAATCCGCTGCCGTCCGCGGTTCCGGTATCGGCCACCGGCTGGGGCGTGACCGGCAGCAGCGAAGCGGCCAACAAGATGAATGCCGTGCTGTTGCGGGTCGACCTGCAGGCGATGCCCAACCCGGTGTGCCAGCAACGCCCCGGCTACGGGCCGCAGAAGATCAAGGATGGCGTGTTCTGCGCGGCGAACAAGACGCAATCCACCTGCCGCGGCGACAGCGGCGGCCCGGTGATCCTGACCAATGGCACCCCGCTGCTGGTCGGCATCGTCAGCTGGGGCAAGCGCGCCTGCGCAGGCGACGGGCGCCCGGGCGTCTACACGCGGATCGACCGCTATGCGCAGTGGATCGACCAGGCGATGAAGCTGCCCCCGGGCAAGAACCAGTTGCCCTGAAACCCTGCGCCCGCAAACGCGAAAGGCCGCCGAGGCGGCCTTTCGCGCGCATCGTCGCGTGTTGTCAGTTGCTGGGAGGCGCGGCCGGTGCCGGCGCGGTGCCCACCTTGTCGCCGCCCGAATGCGGCGTGTCGTCCGAGTCGTCGGCGGCATCGGCCTGGGGCGTTTCCGTGGCCGGCGCAGCCGCGGCCGCATCGGTGGCCGCCGCAGGGGTCTCGGCCGCCGGCGCCGGCATCGCGGCAGGCGCTTCCGCCGCGGGCGCGGGCGCGGGCTCGGCGGCGGCCGGAGCGGCTTCTTCGTTCTTGTGGCAAGCGGACAGGAGGCCGGCCAGCAGGACGGCAGCCAGGGTGCAGGTGATGCGGTTCATGCGGTTCCCCTTGGAAGATGATGGCTCGTGACGGACATTCCCCTGTTTCGGCGAACCGGTGTTTCCGTGCGCCGCGTCACATTCTTGCACCACCCGCATCCCGCCCACAACGTGCCGGGCAGCGTCCGCCGCGGTCGCGCCGGTCAACCCTCGAAGCCCAGCCCGGCCAGCAGCGCCGCCATCCGCGGATCCTTGCGCAGGGGATCCAGGAACGGGTCGTTGCGCGCGTAGATCAGGCCGGAGTCGCCCATCTCGCGCGCCTTCAGCAGCCGCGCCATGGCCGTGTCCAGCTCGCCCCATTGCGCCAGCACCTGCGCCTGCTGGTACAGCACGCTGTCGCCGAGTTCGGCGACGAGCTTGTCCATCGCGGCGCGCGCGGCGCCCTGCTTGCCGTCGCGATGCTCGGCGATGGCCAGGCCCGCCAGCCTGAAATCCGGCACCGGCTCGGCGGCGTATTCCTCGCGCGCCTGCGCCAACTTGCCGAGGTTCAGCAGCGCATCGCCGACATGCGCATGCGCACGCGACATCTTCGGGTTCATCTGCAGCGCCTGGCGCAACGGCGGGATCGATGCATCGAAGCGCCGCGCCGCGTATTCCACGGTGCCGGCGGCACGGTAGATCAGCGCGTTCAGCACGTCGCGCGACAACGCGCGCTGCATCGCCTCGGTCGCCTCGCGATCGCGCCCGGTGCGCGCGCAGTACTGCGCCCAGCGCGCCTGCACGTTGGCCTCGCCCCGCCCCAGCGCATCGGATTTCTCGAACGGCTCGCGCGCCGCGCGCGCATCCAGCTTGCCCTGGAACTGGACGAAACCGAGCATCGAATAGGCATTGGCGTACTTCGGCGCCAGCGCGATCGCGCGCCGCGCCGCGGCGATCGCCTGGTCGTACATCGCCACCCGCTGGCCGACCTCGCCGTACTGGTTGGCCAGCGTGGTCAGTGCCGCCGCGCGCGAGGCCTGCGCGGCCGCGTAGTCGGGATCCAGTTCGATCGCGGTATCGAACAGCGCCAGCGACTGGCGCTCGGCGGCTTCGTCGCTGCCGGTTTCGTACAGCGCGCGGCCGCGCAGGAAGGCGTCGAACGCGGCCACGTTGGCGGTGCCGCCGGAGGCCGCGCGCTGGTCCCGCGGCGTGCCCGGGTCGACGACCTGGGCGGCCAGTGCGGTGGCCACGGTGGCCGCGATCTCGCTCTGCACCGCGAACACGTCGTCGATGCGCCGCTCGAAGGTATGCGTCCAGCGGCTGAAGCCGGTGCTGCCGTCGATCAGGTCGGCCACCACCCGCACCTGGTCGCCGGCCCAGCGCACGCTGCCGTCCAGCAGGAAGGCGACGCCCAGCTGGCCGGCGATGCGCACCGCGCCATCCTGGCTGTCGCGGAATTTGTCCGACGAGGTTTTCGCCATCACCTTCAGCTTGCGGTTGCGCGCCAGCGTGGCGCGCAATTCCTCCGACAACCCATCGGAGAAATACGCCTTGCCCGGATTGCCGCTGAGGTTGTCGAACGGCAACACCGCGACGCTGCCTTCCGCGGCGGCCGTTGCCGCTCCGCCGAACCAGCCGCGCTTCCAGCCCAGCGCACCGACGCCGGCAGCCACCAGCAGCGCGCCGCCACCGCCCGCCAGCAGGCGCCGGCGCAACGCATCGTGCGCCGCATTCGACCGTG
>Ga0116193_1002775_pt1 | contig 13003 bp, 11 predicted proteins | sample AD_UKC115_MetaG_FD_89892 | JGI IMG/M metagenome (GOLD analysis project Ga0116193, IMG submission 89892) | Active sludge microbial communities of municipal wastewater-treating anaerobic digesters from Hong Kong - AD_UKC115_MetaG | ecosystem: Engineered > Bioreactor > Anaerobic > Digestate... | reverse complement strand
CTTCAAGAGAATCCATGTATCTCTTTCATCCAAAGATCCAACTTGGTAACAATGGATATTCATGCATTTCACCGGGTGAAACGCACTGCGAGACCTCTGAAAAATCGTTTCACCAGTGCAGGAAGCTTGCCGAGCACTCGCCAAGCGCCTTCACCAGGTGCAAAGTGCTTCCGGAGTACTCGCCGAGGACTTTTCACCCGTTGCAAAGTGCTTTCAGAGTACTCGCCGAGCGCCTTCACCCGTTGCAAAGTGCTTTCAGAGCACTCGCCGAGGACTTTTCACCCATTGTAAAGTGCTTTCAGAGTACTCGCCAAGCACTTTTCACTCTTGCAGGGACATTCCCGAGTACTCGCCAAGGTGTTTTACCCGGTGCAGAGAACTTGGCGAGGCCTCTCCAAGGACATTTCACCCATACAGGAAGCTTTCAAAGTATTCGTCAAATGCATTTTACCCATGCATAGAAAAATGCGAGCTGTTGAAGAGGTTGCCGCATTTCTGGGAGAGTCATTCATAAAAAACGCCGGAACACAAGATTGCATTCCGGCGATTATAGGATTCCGAAGGGAATTATTTCGTTGCGATGTAGTTGGCTACCCAATCGCCGACTTCGCTGGTGTGGTAAGCTTTGCCACCGTCGCAGATATCTTCGGTGACGACGCCTGCCTTCATGGAAGCATCGACAGCTTCGCGGATCAGCGCACCTTCAGCAGTGAGATGGAACGCATCTTCAAACATCATAGCAGCACTCAGAATGGTAGCGAGCGGGTTGGCTATGTTTTTGCCTGCAGCCTGTGGATAAGATCCGTGAATCGGTTCGAACAGTGAAGTGTGCAGTCCGACAGATGCGGAGGGAAGCATGCCGAGTGAGCCGGTGATAACCGAAGCTTCATCGGTTAGAATGTCACCGAACATGTTTTCTGTGACGATCACATCGAAACTCTTGGGCCATTGCACGAGGCGCATGGCTGCATTGTCCACGAAGATATATTCAGTCTGCACGTCCGGATGTTTGGCGGCGATCTCCTGAGCTATCTGGCGCCACATGCGGGAAGTGGCGAGGATGTTTGCCTTGTCAACCACCGTGACCTTCTTCTTGCGTTTCTCAGCCAGATTGAAGGCGAGGTTGACGATGCGTTCGATCTCTTCGCGGCTATAGATGCAGGTGTCATAAGCCACATTGCCATCTTCGCTTCGTCCTTGAGGACGTCCGAAATAAAGTCCGCCGGTAAGCTCGCGGATGCAGATGAAATCTACACCTTCCACCAGTTCTCTCTTCAGCGGAGACTTGTCGAGCAGGGAAGGAAATGCCTTTGCGGGACGAATGTTGGCGAAGAGTCCGAGTTTCTTACGGATAGCCAGCAATCCCTGTTCGGGACGTACTTTTTGTGCCGGATTGTTGTCATATTTGGGATCACCTACGGCACCGAAGAGTACGGCGTCGCTTTCCATGCACAGCTGGTGTGTCTTTTCTGGATAGGGATCGCCCACAGCATCGATGGCGCAAGCGCCGACAAGTGCTGTTTCATAACTCAGTTCGTGTCCGAATTTCTTACTGATGGCCTTGACGGATTTCATGGCCTGATCCATAATCTCGGGACCGATACCGTCGCCGGGAAGTACTGCAATTTTCAGTTTCATATCTTTCTTTTCATTAAATGTCTTTGCGAATATACGCTATAATTAGGAATCACTGTTCAATTTTGTTGAGCATCTTGAGTGTCGCCTTTATGGCAGCTTCCGTCTGGTCTGCATCGAGGCCTTGCGTCTTGAAGTTCACACCGGCGAAGTTCCAGCTGATGACCGTCTGTACGAAGGCGTCGGTACGGCCTCCGGGCGGAATGGAAACAGCATAATTGGTAAGCATCGGGAAGGGCTTGCCGAGATCGGCGTAAATCCTGCGAAGGGCACGCACGAAGGCGTCATATTGTCCGTCGCCGCTAGCCGACTGCTCGTAGGCTTCGTCTGCAATCTCGATCTTGATAGTAGCGACAGGCTTGAGGCCTTGTGCCAGTGAAAGAGAATAGTTGAGCAGACGGATCTTCTGGTTTTCCTGCATATTGTCGTGATGCAGCACATCGCTAACGATGTAGGGAAGATCTTCTTGCGTTACTACTTCCTTCTTGTCGCCCAGTTCAATGATGCGTTCGGTGACCTTCTTCATCGATTCTTCGTCGAGATCGATGCCGAGCGCTTCAAGGTTGCGGCGTATGTTGGCTTTTCCGGAAGTTTTGCCCAGTGCATATTCACGTATGCGGCCGAAACGTTCGGGCAGAAGCGCATTGCTGTAGAGATGATTTTTGCTGTCGCCGTCGGCATGGACGCCCGCACATTGTGTGAAGACCGATTCGCCGATGATAGGTTTGTTGGGCGGGATGCGGATCCCGGAATAGGTCTCAACCAGTTTGCTGACGTGGTTGATCTTTTCTTCCTTGAGGCTCGTCTCTTCACCTAGCTGATCCTTGATGACAGCAATGACGCTGCTTAAGGGAGCATTGCCGGCGCGTTCACCGAGACCGTTGACCGTGGCATGGATGCATTTGATGCCTGCTTTGATGGCTGCAAAGGTGTTGGCCACAGCCAGGTCGTAATCATTATGGGGATGAAAATCGAACTGAAGCGTAGGATAACGTTCGATCATCATCTTGCAATAATGGTAGGTGCTGTCGGGATTGAGCACGCCGAGCGTGTCGGGCAGCATGAAATGCTTCACGGGCATATCCTTCAGTGCGTCCATAAATTGGAACACATAGTCGGGCGATTGCGAGATGCCGTTCGACCAGTCTTCGAGGTAGAGGTTCACGTCGATATGGCGCTCTTCTGCTTTTCGGAGGATGTTGGTGATGTCCGCAATGTGCTCTTCGGGTGTCTTGTGGAGTTGTCCGGAAAGGTGCTTGATCGAACTCTTGCATAACAGATTGTCCACGCGGCATCCAGCGGACTCTATCCAGTTGAGCGAGACCTCATCGTCCACGAAACCGAGTACCTCCAGCTGGTTGAGATGCCCTGCTTTCTGAGCCCACGCAGCTATTTTCTTGACAGCCTCAAACTCTCCGTCGGAAACGCGCGCCGAAGCAATTTCGATGCGATTCACTCCAAGATCGTTGAGTAGAGCTTGCGTGATGCTTAGTTTTTCGTGAGCGGCGAAGGAGACGCCTGAGGTCTGTTCGCCATCGCGTAAGGTAGTATCTACAATTTCTATCATAACTTCATTTATTTATCTCTCGTTGTGTATCACTTATTCTCCGGTACGTTTCTTCTCGAACTGCTCTATCTTTTCCTTGTTGGCTAACAGGAAATCGATGTCGTCACGTCCGTTGATGAGGTTGTCCTTTTTGTAGGAATTGATGTCGAAATGTTCGGAACGGTGCGTTGCATTGTTGGTGATGGTCTGAGACGGCAGATCGATGGTAAGCGTGGAGGCAGGGTTTTCGGTGACTGTCTTCAGAATCTCGTTTAGAAATTCCGGCGAGACGACAACAGGCAGCAGACCGTTGTTCATGGAATTGTTCTTGAAGATATCGGCAAAAAAGCTGCTGACGATGACCTTGAATCCGTAGCCGACCAATGCCCACGCGGCATGTTCGCGGCTCGATCCGCTTCCGAAGTTCTTTCCTGCCACGAGGATCTGTCCGTAGTAGGTGCCTTTGTTGAGTACAAAGTCCGGATTGAGTTTGCCGTCCTTGCCATAACGCCAGTCGCGGAATAGGTTGTCGCCGAATCCTTCGCGTGTGGTGGCTTTAAGGAATCGTGCCGGAATGATCTGGTCTGTGTCGATGTTTTCCAAAGGAAGCGGGACACAGGTGGATGTTAATATTTCGAATTTCTCTTTCATCTCAATTTCTGTTTTTAGATTGGTGATTATAATAATGTGCGAGGATCGGTGATCTTACCGGTGATGGCAGCTGCAGCAGCGACGAGCGGTCCGACAAGAATGGTACGTGCTCCTTGTCCTTGGCGTCCTTCGAAGTTACGGTTGCTGGTAGATACGCTGTATTTTCCAGCAGGAACTTTGTCATCGTTCATGGCCAGACAAGCGGAACATCCGGGCTGTCTCAGTTCAAAGCCTGCTTCGTTGAGGATCTTGTCGATGCCTTCAGCCACAATCTGTCGTTGTACCATCCAGCTTCCGGGGACGATCCAAGCGGTTACGGAGTCTGCTTTCTTCTTCCCCTTCACGATGGAAGCAAAAGCACGGAAGTCCTCGATGCGTCCGTTGGTACAGCTTCCGAGGAAGACATAATCAACGGGTTTGCCGATCATCTTCTCGCCGGCTTTGAAGCCCATGTAGTCGAGGGATTTTTTGTAAGAGATACGGCCTGATTCGGGAACGCTCTCGAGAGTCGGTATGGTGCCTGTGATGGCCATTCCCATTCCCGGATTCGTTCCGTAGGTGACCATCGGTTCAATATCTTCGGCATGGAAGAGAATTTCTTTATCGAAATGGGCATCAGGATCGCTGTTGAGCTGTTTCCATTCGTTGAGTTTCTTTTTCCACTCGTCACCTCTCGGAGCGAACTCACGGTCCTTGAGATAGGCGAAGGTCACTTCGTCCGGAGCAATCATTCCGCCACGCGCACCCATCTCAATGGAGAGGTTGCAGATGGTGAGGCGTTCTTCCATCGTGGTATGGCGGATTGCACTGCCGGCATATTCCACGAAATAGCCTGTTGCGCCGCCTGTCGTCATCTTGCTGATGATGTAGAGGGCGATATCCTTGGCTGTCACGCCTGGCTTCCTTTCGCCATCGATGGTGATGCGCATCGTCTTCGGTTTTCGTTGTGTGAGACATTGTGTGGCAAGCACCATCTCCACTTCACTAGTCCCGATGCCGAACGCCACACAACCCATAGCTCCGTGCGTGGAGGTGTGTGAGTCGCCGCAGACGATGGTCATTCCAGGCTGTGTCAGTCCCTCTTCCGGGCCGACCACATGTACGATGCCGTTCTTCGGATGCATCAAGCCATAGCAGGTCAGTCCGAATTCTTTGGCATTCGCCATCAAGGTGTCCACTTGCTTCTTGGAAACGGGATCCTTGATAGGTTGATCCTGATGCAGCGTAGGAATGTTATGGTCCGGTACGCAGGTGATCTGTTTCGGACGGAACGGTTTCAGTCCGCGTGCACGTAGTCCGGCAAAAGCCTGGGGACTGGTCACTTCGTGGCAGTAAAGGCGGTCGATATACAGTTGTATGGTGCCGTCGGAAAGCGTGTCGACAACATGCTTTTCCCAAATCTTATCAAATAATGTCTTGCTCATGTCTTATTCTTCTTTTACGGGTTCTTGATGTTCTTCTTCTACGCCGATAAATTTATTAATTGCATCGATAAATGCCTCCACACTGGCCGCAATAATATCGGTGTTGGCTGAAAATCCATAGTAGGTGTTGCCCTCATATTCCACCTGCATGTGTACTTTGCCGGTGTCGTCACTGCCTTTGTCAATGGCTTGGATGAGGAATTCACTGATCTTCATATCACTGTTGCAGATGGCTTTCTTGACTGCTTTGATGCCGGCATCCACAGGACCGTTTCCGGCTGCAGCCTCATAACGTTTCACACCGGCAATGTTCAGGCAGATGCTTGCCACCGGTTGTACGCCAACACCACTGGTTACCTGCAAGTAGTCCAGTTTGATGCGGTGCATGGACATCTGGTCGCGTCCGACGAGCATCATCAGGTCGTCGTCGGTGATGTCCTTCTTCCGATCGGCCAAGCGAAGGAACTGTTCATAAGCCTTGTCAAGCTTTGCCTGATCCAGTTCGATGCCCAGTGTATGCAGGTGATGCTTCAAAGCAGCACGTCCGCTGCGTGCAGTCAGCACAATCGAATTGTCGTCGATGCCTACATCTTTCGGATCGATGATTTCGTAGGTCTCTTGATTCTTCAAAACGCCGTCCTGATGGATTCCAGAAGAGTGGGCGAAGGCATTGCGTCCGACGATTGCTTTGTTTGGTTGTATAGGCATGTTCATCAGATTCGACACCATACGGCTGATGCTATGAATCTTGGTGGTGTTGATATTGGTTACGATGTTCTGTTCCTTGTGACTCTTGAAGATCATTGCCACCTCTTCGAGAGAGGTATTGCCTGCGCGTTCTCCTACACCGTTGATGGTCACTTCCACCTGGCGTACTCCATTGAGAACGCCTTGGACGGTGTTGGCCGTTGCCATTCCTAAATCGTCATGGCAGTGCGAAGAGATGACCGCATTCTGAATGCCATCCACATGTTCAAACAGATATTTGATTTTAGCGCCATATTCATCCGGAAGACAGTAGCCTGTCGTGTCGGGAATGTTGACTGTCGTTGCGCCCGCCTTGATGACGGCTTCGACCACGCGAGCCAGATATTCGTTATCGGTGCGTCCTGCATCTTCACAGTAAAACTCTACATCCTCGCAATATTTCTTGGCATATTTGGTAGCTTCGATAGCGCGTTCGAGAATCTCTTCCTGTGTAGAATTGAACTTATATTTGATATGATAAGGTGAAGTCCCGATACCTGTATGGATACGTCCGTGTTTGGCATATTTCAGAGCTTCGGCAGCTACATCAATGTCCTTCTCTACGGCGCGTGTCAACGCGCAAATCGTTGGCCATGTGACGGCCTTCGAAATCTCAACCACACTCTTGAAGTCGCCCGGACTGGAGACCGGGAATCCTGCTTCAATCACATCTACTCCGAGTTGTTCGAGAGCCTTGGCAATCTGAATCTTTTCAACCGAGTTGAGCTGACAACCCGGAACCTGCTCTCCATCACGGAGTGTTGTGTCGAAAATAAATAATCTGTCTGACATAATTCTATTTTAATTTATGTTGTTGCACTAAATGAAAAAAGCCTCTCTCACGTGGAAGTGGGAAAGGCTCTTCAAATATTTTATGTATTCCGAATCACATGCGATCTCACTTCCTATTCCGTTTGCAGAGTAGAATAATAATAATCGCGTTGTGAATGGATTGAAACATCTTGTTTTGTCCTTTTTTTGTTTTTGACGCGGCAAAGGTACGACCTTTTTCTATTCTTCCAAATAAAATCGTAGTTTTTTTTAAGAATATCTTATGATTTAAAACAAGAAGCCCTCTTTATACATATAAATATAAGCGAACGTAGCTACAATTCGGCTTAAATAGATTAGTTGAAGCATCTGAAATGTCGAGATGATAAAGATTACGTCTGTTAAGCAACAAATAAAGCTGTCTGGAGAATGGATGATGTGGTTTTGCAGTTAATATGGTCTTTAAAACGTCATTTTGAAATCTGAAATGGATTCTGTCTTACAAAATATATAGGAAGATAGGTTTAAATCTATCCTTTTACTATCTTTGCAGCCTGTAAGGCTCTAATAGGCTTGATATATTACTGGAATGGAAGTAGCTATCATCAAATATAACGCAGGAAACATACGTTCGGTGGATTATGCACTGAGGCGGATCGGCGTTGTTCCTACCATTACTGCTGAACCGGAGTTGATTCGAAAGGCAGACAAAGTGATCTTTCCTGGACAGGGCGAGGCACACACTACCATGTCCTATCTGCGCGAACATCATCTCGACGAACTGATCATGTCATTGAAACAACCGGTCTTGGGCATTTGCATCGGAATGCAGTTGCTTTGTCGTCATTCAGATGAGGGAGATGTGGATTGCATGGGAATCTTTGATGCCGAAGTAAAGCGTTTCCTTCCAACCAGACATGAAGACAAGGTTCCTCACATGGGATGGAATACGATCGGACAGCTTAAGAGTGCTCTCTTTGATGGAGTGGAAGAGGAGAGTTTTGCCTATTTCGTTCATAGCTATTATGTACCGCTTTGCAATGATACGGCAGCAACCACTCAATATATTGTACCGTTTACAGCTGCTATGCACAAAGACAATTTCTTCGCCACACAGTTCCATCCTGAAAAGAGTGGCAGCACGGGCGAAATGATTCTACGTAACTTTTTAAATATGAAATAGGTGATGATCACAATCATTCCGGCAATCGATATTATTGATGGAAAATGCGTCAGACTCACGCAAGGAGCTTACGACACGAAGAAGGTCTACAATGAAGATCCTCTTGAGGTGGCAAAGGCTTTTGAGGATTGTGGCTTGGCGCGGCTTCACGTTGTGGATCTCGATGGGGCACGTGAAGGTCATATCATCAATTACCGTACTTTGGAAAAGATTGCTACGGCCACCGAGATGGTTATCGACTTCGGTGGTGGATTGAAGCATGACGAGGATCTGAGGATTGCTTTTAACAGTGGTGCCAAGATGGTCACGGGAGGAAGCATCGCCGTGAAAGATCCCGATACCTTCACGAAATGGCTTCAACGTTTTGGCAAGGAGCAGATTATTCTTGGCGCTGATGCCAAAGATGGGAAAATTGCCGTTTCGGGCTGGAAGGAGAAGACCGAAAAAGAGTTGATCCCTTTCATTCGTGATTATGTAGAAAAGGGGATCGACAAAGTCATCTGTACAGATATTTCCCGTGATGGTATGTTGCAAGGACCGTCTCTCGATCTTTATAAGCAGATTCGTGAAGCTGTTCCTTCGGTGATGCTGATTGCTAGCGGAGGCGTTGGTTCTTTGGACGATATTGAGGCTTTGCAAGAAGCCGGAGTGCCTGCTGTCATTGCCGGGAAAGCTTTCTACGAAGGTAAGATCAAGTTGGCGGATGTGAGCCGTTTTATCATCCATAATTAAAGAAGAAGATGCTTGCAAAAAGAATTATACCCTGTCTGGATATTAAGGACGGAAAGACCGTGAAAGGAATCAATTTCGTCAACTTTCGCGATGCCGGCGATCCTGTGGAATTGGGTGCTGCATATAGTCGTGCTGGTGCTGACGAATTGGTTTATCTGGACATCACAGCCTCTTTTGAGGGAAGGAAGACCTTTACGGATCTGGTGAAGAAGATTGCTGCTCACATCAACATACCGTTCACTGTAGGTGGAGGAATCAACGAAATGGGCGATGTGGAACGTTTGCTGGGAGCGGGAGCCGATAAGATCTCTGTCAATTCAGCGGTCATCCGTAATCCGTTGCTCATCGATCAGATTGCCCGCCATTTCGGAAGTCAGGTGTGCGTTGTCGCCATTGATGCCAACGAAGAGCGTGGCGATTGGTTCTGCTACCTTAATGGAGGACGTGTGCCGACAGATCGAAATCTTTTCCAATGGGCCAAAGAGGCTGAGGATCGTGGAGCCGGAGAGATTTTATTTACGAGCATGACACATGACGGTGTCAAGAATGGATATGCCAACGAAGCCTTGGCCAGATTGGCTGACGAACTGCACATTCCCGTCATCGCTTCTGGAGGAGCAGGGAAGATGGAACATTTCCGTGACACTTTCGTTCTTGGGAAAGCCGATGCTGCATTGGCTGCCAGTGTATTTCACTTCGGTGAGATAAGCATCAGTGATTTGAAGCATTATCTGAGAAAAGAAGGTATAAATGTTAGAATTTGAATTAATTATATAATACGATGAATTTGGATTTTGAAAAAATGGGCGGACTGATTCCCGCTATCGTTCAGGATAAGGATACCAATAAGGTCCTTATGTTGGGATTCATGAATGAAGAGGCATATAACAAGACAAAGGAGACGGGAAAGGTGACTTTCTACAGCCGTACCAAACAGCGCCTCTGGATGAAAGGTGAGACCAGCGGCAATACACTGACGGTGGACACTATCCTCGTGGATTGCGACAGCGACACTTTGCTGATCAAGGCTACACCTGCAGGTCCTGTTTGTCATACGGGTGCAGATACCTGTTTCAACGAAAAGAACGAAGAGCCGGTGATGTTCCTCAAATTCTTGCAGGATTTCATCGACCGTCGTCATAAAGAGATGCCGGAGAAGTCTTACACAACGTCCCTCTTTAACGAAGGTGTCAATCGTATGGCACAGAAGGTGGGTGAAGAGGCTGTTGAAACTGTCATCGAAGCTACTAACGGAACAGACAACAGACTGGTCTATGAAGGTGCGGATCTGCTTTATCATTTGATCGTGCTGTTGACCTCTAAAGGCCTGCGCATTGAGGATCTCTGTGCGGAACTGAAGAGCCGTCATAAAGGATAATGTTTTAGAAACAAATTGGATTATGGAAGAGAATGTCTTGCTGCAATTAAAAGATGTAGAGATTCGGCGTGAGGAGAATGTGATTCTCAAAGATGCCAGTCTGACACTTCACAACGGCGAGTTTATTTATATTATCGGCAAAGTGGGATCGGGAAAGAGCTCTCTGCTCAAGTCTCTCTATTCAGAGATTCCCATCCAGAATGGCGAAGCTCATCTGATGGACTTCGACTTGCGTAAGTTGAAGCGCCGGGAAATACCGCAGCTGCGTCGTAAGCTTGGCATTGTCTTCCAGGATTTCCAACTGCTCATCGACCGTTCGGTGACCAAGAACCTTGAGTTCGTTCTGAAGGCGACCGGATGGAAGAAGAAAGAGGATATCCGACATCGTATCGATGATGTCCTTTTCCGTGTAGGTATGCCTGACAAAGGTTACAAGATGCCGCACGAACTCTCTGGTGGCGAACAGCAACGTATCGTCATCGCTCGTGCTTTGCTCAACGATCCGAAACTCATTTTGGCCGACGAACCGACGGGAAATCTCGATCCCGAGACCAGCAGTCAGATCGTACAGCTTCTCCATGATATCTGTGAGAAGGGAACGGCGGTCATCATGTCAACCCATAATTATAATATTGTGCACAACTTCCCGTCGCGTGTCGTCAAATGTGAAGACGGCTGTCTGGAGGAGTTGGACATAACGAAGTAGGCTCCGCTGTAGGGCGTAGAGTTATTAAAAGATTCCGTAATTCTCTCAAATAATTACTACCTTCGCACCAAAATTGCGATCATTGAATTGAATAGAAACAATATAAAAGTAACGAAAATGAAAGTTTTGAAGTTTGGCGGCACCTCTGTTGGATCCGCGCAGCACATGAAAGATGTTGCGAAACTGATCTCAGGCGAGAAAAACATCATTGTTCTTTCTGCCATGTCCGGCACGACTAATTCGCTGGTGGAGATTTCTGATTATCTCTACAAGAAGAATCCTGACGGTGCCAATGAGGTTATCAACACATTGGCTGAAAAGTATGCAGGTCATATCAGCCAGCTGTATGCTACGGAAGAATACAAGCAGAAAGCCCAGGAACTTGTGAAACAGCATTTCGATTATATCCGTACCTTCACAAAGGATCTCTTTACGCTGTTCGAGGAGAAGGTGATTCTGTCGCAGGGTGAACTGATCTCTACGGGTATGATGAACCTCTATCTCAACGAATGCGGCGTTCATTCCGTGCTGCTGCCGGCACTCGATTATATGCGTACCGACAAGAATGCTGAACCGGATCCTGTATATATAAAGGAGAAACTTAACAAACTGCTGGAAGATAATGCCGACGCTGATCTTTACATAACGCAGGGTTATATCTGCCGCAATGCTTATGGCGAGGTGGATAATCTGCAACGAGGAGGCAGTGATTATACGGCTTCTCTGGTTGGAGCTGCCGTGAATGCCGAAGAGATCCAGATCTGGACCGATATCGACGGAATGCACAACAACGATCCGCGCTTTGTGGAAAATACCAGTCCGGTTCGTCATCTTCATTTCGAAGAGGCTGCCGAGCTTGCCTATTTCGGAGCCAAGATCCTGCATCCGACCTGTATCCTTCCTGCCAAACTGAATAATATCCCCGTTCGTCTGCTCAACACGATGCAGCCGGATGCTCCTGGAACACTCATCGCCAATGAGATGGTCAAAGGCAAGATCAAAGCAGTTGCTGCCAAGGATAATATCACAGCCATCAAGATCAAGAGCGGACGTATGCTGCTCGCTACGGGATTCCTGCGTAAGGTGTTTGAAATCTTCGAGAACTTCCAGACGCCGATCGATATGGTGACAACTTCTGAAGTGGGCGTTTCTGTCACGATTGACAACTGCAAGCATCTCGATGAGATTGTCAACGACCTGAAGAAATATGGTACGGTGATGGTGGACAAAGAGATGGTCATCGTCTGCGTGGTTGGTGATCTGACCTGGGACAATGTCGGATTCGAAGCTCGAATCATACAGGCACTGAAGGATATTCCTGTCCGCATGATCTCTTATGGTGGCAGTAACTATAATGTTTCGCTTCTCGTTAAGGCATCAGATAAGAAACGTGCGTTGCAGGCGCTCAGCAGTTATCTGTTCAACGAAAAGTAATCACGACGCTGTATGCTGAAAGGAACATTTCCAATCGAGCGGTTTGAACATCTTACCACTCCGTTCTATTATTACGATATCGATCTCCTTCGCAAGACGTTAGAGACGGTGAAAAACGAGTCCGGGAAATACGGTTACCATGTGCATTATGCCATTAAGGCTAATGCCAATCCGCGCATCCTGCAACTGATTGCAGCCAGTGGATTGGGTGCCGACTGTGTGAGCGGCGGAGAGATCAAGGCTGCTCTTGAGGCTGGATTCCCGGCTGACCGAATTGTCTTTGCCGGTGTCGGTAAAGCCGACTGGGAGATCAATCTTGCTCTCGACAACGATATTTTCTGTTTCAATGTGGAGTCTTCAGCCGAATTGGAGGTGCTGAACGAACTGGCTGCAGCTCGCGGTAAAGTGGCCTCCATCGCTCTGCGTATCAATCCCGAAGTGGATGCGCATACGCATGCCAAGATTACCACCGGAATGAAGGAGAACAAGTTCGGCATCAATCTGAGCCAGCTTCCTGCCGTTTTCGACAGTCTGCCGTTGCTGAAGCATGTCCGTCTGATCGGTCTCCATAGCCACATCGGCTCTCAGATCACCGATCTGACTGCTTTTGGCAATCTCGCCATCCGTTTCAATGAGATTCAGGATGAGCTTGAAAAGCGCGGCATCATTGTGAAACATCTGAACTTCGGTGGTGGACTCGGAATTAACTACTATCATCCCAATCATATGCCTGTGGCTGCATTCGAAAGTTATTTCTCCATGTTCAACCAGATGTTGGAACTGAGGGAAGGGCAGG
>Ga0116193_1002771_pt1 | contig 13012 bp, 8 predicted proteins | sample AD_UKC115_MetaG_FD_89892 | JGI IMG/M metagenome (GOLD analysis project Ga0116193, IMG submission 89892) | Active sludge microbial communities of municipal wastewater-treating anaerobic digesters from Hong Kong - AD_UKC115_MetaG | ecosystem: Engineered > Bioreactor > Anaerobic > Digestate | place... | reverse complement strand
TTTTATATCGTATACTGTGTGGCTTCCTTTTCTATACATTCGCATCTTGCAAACTTACTAAAGTCTTCGCCTGAAGGCGAGGGTTTTATACCCAGTATGAGACAATAAAATAAGCACATTTTTCATCCCTGTTTTTTGTCATTAGTTTGTTTGGCGATACCAAAATATATTTTGTATTGCCTTCTTAAGTATGGCTACTGAACTTTTATCTTAAATTCTACAGCAATGTCAGTGCTTGATTTTGAACTGTTAACCAAATCTCCAACTGCTTTACCCGGAGGTGTACCGCCATAATGACGAAGGGTAACTACTACTTTTCCGGTTGCTACTGTACCCGTAGTCCATGTGCTGGTAATACCAAGTGGTACATCATTACCATCGTTGTCCAATCCGCTTACTACTATATTACTACCTACTGCAGGTTCGTAATAAAAACGGTGAGCATCGGCTTCTTTTGCCACCTCTGTTGTTACATTTTCGGCAGGTGTTTTTGTTTCATTTAATAGTTGCACAGTTACATTGTACGTTTTGGATGGTTTTAACACAATTTCATCTTGTGTTGGTGCTGTGCCACCTGCTCCATCAGGGTCTTTAAACTGATAAGTTAACGTATTGTCACCGCCTACAGGAACAAATGTCAACTTCATGGTTGTGATAACTTCATCTTCATTTGGTTCTTCTATTTTATTTTTTTTGCAAGATGTAATGAATGCACTGAAAAAAAATATTCCCAATGCGATTTTCATAAATTGTTTTTTCATTGTTTTTGTGTTTAAAAATTAATAATGTTGTTTTTTTGGTTGCTCATAATTGAATCTTTAGTCGTGCACTGATATTTCTTCCCATCTCATCAGTAAAATATCGCATACTATTTAGGTAATCTCTGTAAACAATGTTTAATAAATTTCTTACTCCTACACTTATTGTTACTGGTGTTTTATAAACTTGTAAAGTTGCGGAAGCATTCATATTTATTAATGTATATGCAGATGGTGGTGCTTTGTAATCTTGCTTGCCATTTATATCACTGGGTACATTTTTTTGTTGCATTACATTTTGCATTTCTGCACTTAAATATGTGTTGATAATTTTTTCGCCGTCTTTTAAATGGTATATTACTTCATTACTTAGCCTGTTGGCTGGCATTAGTATCAACCAATCGTTCAGTTTTTTATTTCTTGCATATAAAAAAGAAAATTTAGAAACCCAATCTAATGCAGGCAATGGTTTAATTAATGCTGAAATATCAAACCCACTTAATACTGCATTGGTTTGTTTGTATTCCATTAAAGGAAATGCTCCTGCGATGGTTAATACAGGATTATTAGGCATAGGCTGTTGATAAATAAAATTGTTGATATTGTTTGAATATAGCAATACATCTATACTGAAAATTTTAGAAGGATGCTGGTAGTTAATGCCTGCCGAAATATTAATGGAATGTTCAGGCTTTAAAGTAATATCTCCTTTTTCGTAAGTGGCTGTACCATGATGGATGCCATCGCTTAATAATTCATTTACATAAGGAGCACGACTGGTCAGGCTGATGTTGGTATTAAGCCGCCAATTATCAGTTAGTTTGTAAATAGCATTAAAGGACGATGCGAAAGTTGAAAAATTAAAATCGTAATTAATAGTATCGCTATTAAATTTTAGCCTTGTGGTATTAATGTTTTTATTGTCATATCGTAAACCTGCCTGTAATTCCCATTGATGTTTGTTCCATTTTTCAATATAATAGCCACCAAAAGAATATGCAAAATAATTGGGTATAAAATATCTACCGTTATAACTATTGTCTTGTTGCATTAGCGACAATCCGCCAATGCCAATAAAATTATTTTTCTTAGGATGTTCCCAACTAAGGTCTTCTGTAATGGTATAGATCGATAAATCTAATTGTGGATTTTTATTTGTGCTGCTTCTAACTATGTCAAACTCTTTGCGATGGTTAAACTGACCTGCCAGTAAAACGGTAAACTTGTGTTCGCCGTTATAAAAAACCGTTTTTGATTTTAATAAATCATGTGTCACATCCTGATAAGGTCGTTGTATTTGGTAAGTGTTTTGTCCCAAAAAAACATCATTGGGTTTGGGTGCTGCTATGGCATTTAACAGGTCGGTTAAATTACCAATATGCGACCCATTGAATATGCCCACTTTGGTTGCAAAGTGGCTGTAAAAAAGTTCTGTATTACATTTCTCTTTTTTCCAACCAGCACTAATAGAAAAGTTGTTTTCTTCGCTACCAGTATTGTTGAGGCGATAATTGGGCGTGGCGATATTTGCTCCTCGTTTATAAGTACCCTGTACCCTGTAGCGGAAGGCTGGTTGTTTTTTTAATTGTTCCTCATATACTCCTGAGAAAACATATTGCCTGTTGTTGGTGAAATATGCACTGTTTATTTCGGCAGCAAAGCCAGGTTTATTTCTTAGTGGTTTTGGCTCAACTAAAATAACGCCGCCAATAGCATCAGAGCCATATCGTAGTTCATCTACTCCTTTTATTACAATTAATTTGTCAGCAATAAAAGGGTCTATTTCTGGTGCATGCTCATTGCCCCATTGCTGCCCCTCTTGCCTTACACCATTGTTAATTGTAAGTATGCGGTTGCTATGCAAACCATGTATTACAGGTTTGGAAATAGTTGAACCTGTTTGCAACATGGTAACGCCATTTATTTTGCTCAATGCTTCTGCCAGCGAAAGCCCTTTAGTTTCTTCCAATGCCCTGCCGCTTAATTCTTTTTTATACCCTGTATTGGCAATGCCTTTTTGTGCATCAACAATCACATCACCCAACACTTTACGGGTATGGGGCATTAAAATATCTATATGGAAATTCTTTGTGAGTATAATTTTCTTTACCACTGTGTCGCAACTAACATGCGTTATAATTAAGGTATATTCCCCGGCACATAATGTTGTAAATACAAAATCGCCTTTCTCGTTGGTAATAATTTGTTTGCCAGTTTCCTTAATGCTTGCACTAGCTGCAACCAATTTTTCTTTGGTATCTACATCTTCTACATGTCCGGAAAGAATGTAATTGCAAGGCTGTGTAATAGTATTGTTGACTATTGCCATAGCAATAATTATTACTAAAATAAATTTCAAAATAAAATATGTTGATGCAAGAAAAGTCAGCAATACCTATTGCTGTTAACATTCAGTAACCGACGAATTTTGTCAGTTAAGGGAAGAATAATTAAGATAAAGCAGGCGGTCCTTTATTGGAGAAACGTAAGAAGGGTGATGATGGGATTGAAAAAACATAATACTGCTCAATAGATTGAGAAGCGATGAATGGGGTTTCAAGTCTCACAACTTCGGCATCAATAAAAATGGAGTAGTGATAAGAACATATTTGGCAATTTGCGTCATCTACCTGTTGGGAAAATTTAGAAAAAGATGTTGATTGTTTTTCCGTAGATAATTTTTGTGATACAGTAATCGTTGCATAATTATGTTGATGCCATAACTGAACGGGAGTGGCAATAAAAGCATATACAGCCAATAATATGGCGGTTATAAATGTTTTGTATTTTCTAATTAAGTTCAATTTTTTGCAACGTTGATGCAAATTTATGACTTCTCATTAATTATTCAATGGAAAATATGAACTTGATTTGTTGATATTCAAAAATGAAGTTCATAAATTTTTGTTCTATGTTTGACGGGTTGGCTTTGGTGTTGAGTAGAGATATATTGTTGAAGTATTGGACTAATGATTACAGATGATAGACATTCGTTTGCTGAGGTGGATGGGCTGTGCGTTGGGTCATGTCGGAAAAGTCATGGATGGTTGAATGTTTGCAGGATGTCGTTTAAGATTCTGACTAACGTGCAAATCGTGTTATGAAAATCAAGTTGTTACAATTTGCAAATCCTTAGTCGATATATCAAACTTAGCAATAGTTTTTCTAATTTGTTTTACAATTTTTAGTTTTCTTTTTTCATCTAAAAAGAGATATTGAGTAGGCGGTTGATAGGGTACTTTTTTTACAATCATAGTCCATAGAATAACTCCAAGTTTTCTTGCAGTAGCACTTATAGCTGCAATTCGGCCTCTTCGATATAAAACTCTTTTGAAGAAATCGGATAAATGAGTATCCTTTAAATTCCCAATGGCATTGGCTGCATTTCGTAATGCAATTTAATCTGTTACTACCCTTTGGAACTTTATTACTTAATATTTTGCCTCCACTTATTTTATTGTTGGGTGCTAATCTGAGCCAACTCGTAAATTGTTTAGCTGTGGCAAACTTTGTAAAACCATCAGAACCTATTTCACTCATAATACTTAAAATGGTAGCGTGCCTTAATCCTTCTATTGCCATTAAATCAACACCTCCAAAATACTGATAATACCATTTCTATGTATAAAATAGTCTAATTTAGATCAAAAAAAAATACCCACACCTCCTGTGAATATCAGTCTAATCTATATAAGCTAATGGTATTACTTATTGCTAGAAGAAAGATTTGTTGAAGCAGGTTCGGCCTCCCAAGCAGTAGCACCGCCTTTACCAAAAAGACGTAATAGTAGCTCGGCCCCCACACCTTCTTGTTTTTTGAAGTAAAAAGTTTGTTCTACTACTGAAGTTCCTGATGAAGTAGAGGTTTGTATATCTACCTGATACCATTGTGCTTTTCGACCAAATTGTATATTGGCTTTAATAGCTTGTGGGTCGTTTGTTATTTTAATATTTCCTTTGCGTAAATCATCCATCACTTGTTGTGTATTTTCATCATTTATACCAGACACTTTTAACTGCATAGGCACTTTAAGTGAAGAGTAGGTAAGTAAAGAGGGATAAAATTGGTATAATAAATTAATGTAGTAATTGTAATCATTTGTGCTTCCTTTATCTTCATAATACTTACACAAGCCCTCATACAAGCGTGCTAAAAATAGTTTTTCGTGTTCTGTATCTAGCGTAGTAGAGTGTAATATTTTTTCTAATAAAGCCCCGGCTATTTCCTCTTTACCCCGCTCCCATTGTAATAAGGCAATGAGCAATTCAAAATAGCGGTGTACCTCTTTTCGACTATCTATCTGCACCCTTTTTGTAAACCAATCTACAAAATATTGGGGGCTAAAATCTTTAATAGCTGTCCATGCTTCATCGTAATTGATGGTGCTTTCTCCACAAAATAAATCATATATAATGCGTTCTCGCTCGGGGTTCAAGGCAACTTGAGTAGCCACCATATAGGTCTGCATTAGTTTTTGTAAACTTAATTGAGCAATTTTTGTTATTTGCACAGGGTGCATCCACCAGCGATTGTCTGTGAATTTAATTTGTGCTATTTTCCGATCGAGTAGATTTAATTGTAATAATTGTACTGTGAACATGTACTGCTCTTGCGTCAGTGTGGTACCAATATGAATTTCTTTAAACTGTGCGGCTTTGTTTAAGGCTACTTCTGAGCTATCCAATTGCCCATCATACAAATAACTTCGGGCTAGAGCTAAATTATACCAACCGTATCCTGGTGTGGAGCCTGCTTTTTGTATAGCCTCTTTGGCTGTTTTGATTGCTTCTTTAGTATTGGATTCATACACGCTCAAAATAGGCAAGTAGTAATACGGTTCTTCTAAGCTTTTAGGGCCAACAGAACGACCCTTTGCTAATCCATAATAATATTTTGCTTGAGAAAATTTACCTATTTCTAATTGTAAACTACCATAATTATTGTGTGACATCATTCCACCAGAACGTAATAATTGAAAATAGTATTCACTAGAGTCGTAATTTTTAACATACGAATGAAATATAGCCATGTAATGATATATGGATAATTTAAATCCTTCATTTTGATAAGAACCAAGTAGTGCATCTATTTGTGTTCTATTTTGTTCAATTTTTTGAAGGCCTTTGTAACATAAGTTTAAAGCAAGTTGTTCATTTTCACTTACACTATTACCCAAGAAGGAATACTCTTCATGCGTATAAAATCGTTTTCTGTGAATAGTCCAGGCTTGCATGGCATAGGTGTTTATATAATCAGCTATAAAATTCCAGGATTGTATTTTGCCAAGCAGAGCCATTACTTTATCTGCCATTTCCAAGTTATCATAGCATTCTTTTAATGCACGCATCATTTGTAAGTAATCATCATATAGTCTAAGGTTTTGATTATAATATGTTATGGAGCTGTATATGTTTCTAAGAATCGGTGCATTTTCTTTTTCAAATAATTGTACTGCTTTTTCTAATGCAGGTATAGCTTGTTGAAAGCCTATAGCATCTGCAGCATGATCATATTTATAAATGCCTTCATACATGTAGCCTACATAGTACGTACTATCTAAGCGAATAAATTCTCTGCTACGAGGCAACGCATCATCGCTGGTTATAGTTGTTACCGCTCGTTTGGCGTCAATTTCATACCGAGCAGCACTGTATTGGCCTTGAGCTAACAATTGATTGGGTGTACACAAACCAATGAAAAATAGTATGTATAGAGTGTTGCGCATTTAATATTTAATGGCTCTTTTATTTTAAATTGTTATTTAAACTGCTTTCGTTTGCAACGATAACTTACTCAATCGTTCCATTTCTTTTTTAATAATTTGATCTAATACTTGTTTGCTTGCTTCAAGATGTTTATACATTAAGCGATGATGTAAAATAGGCTTGGTTAATGCGGCAATATCATCTTCCACTACGTAATTACGACCGTTAACATAAGCATAGGCTTTTACACATTGTATAAAGGCAATACCACTACGAGTGGAGGCACCTAATAAAATTTCTGGATGCGTACGTGTTTGTATAACTATGTTTTTAATAGCAACTAATAATTCATCATGTATATATACTCCTTCTACTTCTTTTTGTGCTTGTAACACATCTTGCATGCTTAATACCTGAAGGGTATGATCTAAACTTTCTTTAATATTTTGATAACGGCGATAGATATCTAATTCGGTTGCTTCATCGGCATAGCCCATATGTATTTTCATAAAAAAACGGTCTAGCTGAGCGGCAGGAAGTGGATAGGTTCCTTCCATTTCAATGGGGTTTTGTGTAGCAATGGTAAAAAATAAGCGTTCTAACGGATAGGTTAGATCGCCAATCGTAATTTGTTGCTCAGCCATACATTCTAATAATGCCGATTGTACTTTAGGTGAAGCGCGATTGATTTCATCTGCTAATAATACATTACAAAACAATGGACCTTTTTTGAAAGTAAAATCTTTTTTGGCTTCATCAAAAATGTGAGAACCGATTAAATCCATCGGCAATAAGTCTGGTGTAAATTGTATGCGTTTAAACAATGCATTATGTGCATCATTACCATCGGCACTAGATATGCTTTTGGCTAGTGTTTTAGCTAATACGGTTTTGCCTGTTCCAGGATTGTCTTCCAACAAAATATGCCCTTTAGCTAATAGTGTGGTAAGCACTAATTTAATTTCATTGCGTTTACCTTGTATTACTTGTTCTAAATTTTGAATAAGTTTTTCAATGTGTGTGATTTGAGTTGTGTTTACATTTTCCATAAAATTTTTCCTTTAGTGTATAAATAAGAAATAGTTCGAATAGGTTGCATAAAATGCCACCAACGCTTTTTAGCAGGCATTGTTTTATGTATTTGTTGAATAAAATTGGATGCAAAATGGTTGACAAATATTATTTGTTCACTATTAAGCGGATGTGATGAATATTTTAATTGATAATAATATTGAATAAAGTTTTCAAATTCTGTTTTAAATGTGGGATCAATATGTTTATGTGCCCAAGCAGACAAAGTGTTTTCAGCACAACGTTTATCTATTTGATATAAATAAAATAATACCGCTCTAAAATTGCAGTGTGCTTGTAATAAAATAGGAGATTTTTTCCCAGCTTTTGATAAGTAACTACGAAGTGTTAACCATGGTAGTAATAATAAGCCTATTAATATTAATCCAATAGAACCTAACACAATCCATAATATGTAAGAGGATTTTTCTGTTATAGTTGTAGATTTTTCTGTTTTATTTTCCTTTTTAGTTGTTTTAGGTATAATACGTACTTCGTCTACTGGAGCAGGTTTTGGAAAACGACTCAATAAATTTTCTATAGATTCATTTGGTGTAGAAGTAATATTTTTAAATGCTTCAGCATACGATACCGCTACTAAAGAGTCTCCAACTTTTACATCACTCAATTGTATAGTTGAAGTGTCTTTTTTAATATTGGTCAAGCTTACATCCAATTCAGATGATATGGGTTGTGTAAGGGGTCGTTGTTGATCTTTAAAGAGCAACTCCCCAACATCCATCATTACTCGCTTATTATCTACATCCACATTTTTTACAACACCTTTTGCTACCCATTGTGGATTTTGCATTTGTAATGGTGGTGTACCATCGGGTTGCGGTGCTTCTTGCATGTTAGGATCAGGAACCGTAGTGTCAAAATCTATCCAACCATACCCAGGAAAATATACTTGTACCCAAGCATGGGCTTGATCTTGATAAAACCAATACCATCCCAGGTTTTTATTAGCTCTATTTACAGTTAAAAACCCCGTTGCAATACGTGACGGAATACCCAAAGACCGTAACAAAAACAATGTAGCACCAGCAAAATGAGCACAGTATCCTTTTCTATTTTCAAATAAAAAATAAATTAATTTTTTAGCACTGGGTATATCTGGTACACCAGGGTTATCTGTGTATTTAAATAAAGGTTGACCTAATTCATCTGTACCTTTAAAATAATCTCGTATGGCAATTATTTTATCAATAGGCGCATTGGCATCTTTGGTAATTTTTTTAGCCAGCATACTGATACTATCGTAGCTCGAGCCCTTAGGCATGTAGGTATAATAATTATAAAATGCTGTATCAACATTCATATCCCAACCAGATACTTGCCGTAATGTATCAAACCGTTGTTGTTGAAATTGTTCTAGTTGATATGCATCTTTACCCGCAGGATTGTAAATGAAATAAGCGCTATTCAACATACTTACCCACATTTTTGCTCTATAGGCTGATTTGTATAATTTTCGAAATGCAGTATCTACAGATATAGGTTGGCAAAAGAAAGCAGTGGATGGAGCTAAATATTCTTCGGGACTTAATTTTACGCTATATACTTCTGTAGTAATTACTTTGCGTAATAAACTAGATTTACTATTCTTAATAGCGCTACTATCCGTTTTTGCAAAGTATAATGGGATGCGAGAGGGGTCAGGGCTAAACAAATCATTACTTGGTATATTTTTATCGATTTCAAATGTTTCTGTAGCGGTATCAAATTTTGTATAATATGCCCAAGTATAATACAATGGATTGGGTGTTGTTCCATCTGGAAAATAATTATCTAAGTGTGCTACAAAAACCAATTCTTTTTTCTTTCCGCCTTGGTTCCCCGTAAGCCCCATTCCACCTTGTTTTCCAATGCTTCCATCTTTACCTTCTTTTAGTAAACTACCTGTAAACCCTTTTTGATCTGATTTTATTTCTCTGTCTTTCCATATTTTGGCTACTTCATCAATATCTTTTTTGAATAACCATAAAACAGCAGCACTTACTGCAAGCAGTATACATAGGAAAAATAAAATTCTGGGCAATAAGGATGTACGAATTTTTTCAGCTTTACTATTGGCTACTCCTAATAACAATTGCATGTAAATAAGGTAACAAGCATACACTGCAATGGGTAAAAATATTTCCCAAATAATAGCCGTGTTAAACGAGTCACGTATGCTAGCTTGTAGGCCTATCCATAATCCACCTAATAATACAGACCATGCAATGGCAAACCATCGACTACGTGTCAACCCATACCCAGCAATCCATCCTGTGCAAAAGAAAATAGCAAAAGATAAAAATTGAAGCGATAATAAAAAACCATCAAACTCACCAACGCTATTATTTTTAATATAGTAATAAATAAAGTTGCAACTTAAAATAATAATAGCCGAAAGGGTGATAAACCGAATGCGATAACGATAAACAAAAACGGATAAGGTAGCGCCTCCTCCAAAATATGCTGCCCACAGTATCCAAGGCATTTGCGGAAAGGAAAAATAATCTTTAGCATTCCATAATATATAACTTACGAATGCTGTTGTAGGTAACAGTATCAATAACCATTGTAAAATGGATTGGCCTAATGTGTATCGTTTGGCTATGGGCATTTGCTTATAAAAGTGTCAATTATTTTATTAAAGAGTTTATTAAATTTAAGCTACACCATTTACCATAAAATCATAATATTTTTTCTTGGAAAGGTTAATTTTCAAATTAAAGTAGCACTTACCGCCATCTCTAACGCCCACCAAAATTTTTTTCCAATCTATATCATATGAGCGACAAAAACAATTTACCCAAACTTCTGCTTCTCCTTTTTTATTTAACACAGGCATTAACTGAATTCTATATTCTTTTAAATTAATTACTACATCTTTTTTATTGCCAGTATAACTAGGATCCTTTTTTTTATAATTCTCATACTCCTTAACTCTCTGTTGATTATATTTATTAACTGCACTATATAAGAATTTTTCAATAGTCTTTATTTCATTGGGCTGTAATGTGGTTGGTGTAACATCTTTAAATATCCAAGTGTGAAAAGATTGATATGGTATAATTACACAAGATGAATCATTCAATAAATTCATTTTATCGCCTTTTTGTGCAGCAACCATATTCGTACAAAACATGAATAGTGCGGCAATTGCTTGCTTCATAATTGTTATTCTTTATCTACTTTTTCTTCTTTCAATATAATTACATTTTTAACTTCTTGCAGCTGTTGCAAATATTGCTGCTCAAGCTTATACCATTTATTTTGTTGTTGCCAATTTTTCCAGCTCTTCCATAAGGAGTTTCCTGGTCCGTCGGATACCCATAACCATTTAAATATTGTTTTGAACGTAAACGGTGTATAGTTATCTGCAATAGGTATAAATATTACGGTAGATACTTTTTTCTCCATTAATATTTTTTGAATAGTGGAAAGTGGTGTGTATACGTTTACACAAGCCATGCCTTTATGTTTGCTTGCAACCAACTGATCAATACTGGTTTTATCTTGCCAATCGCACTGTGTTATTTGCCATTGAATAGCATGCGTTTCATCACTTGCTGTTGCTTGTGTAGGTTGATCTGTACGCCATATGACTTCTATTTCTTCTTTTTCCATGGCTTGTATCAACGACCATAACCGTTCTTTGTATCTGTTTAGTGTTTGTTTTTCAATGAATTTAGTGGCTGTTTTTTCTGGCTGATAAAAGGAGGCATAGAGATAAATTTGAATAGCAGGTAAATATTGTATATCTGCCGTACGCACCATCAATTCTCTATTTTTAGCATATACTTTCCATACAATGCGTCTTACATCATCATTGTCTTCAAAATTTTTATATTGAAATAATTCACCCAAACGAGGAAGTCTTTTTTGAGTCAATACAGGTTCTTCGGTAGTTTCAGATGGAGTAAAGTCTTGCTGAGCTGGAGCCGCAATAGGCAAATTATGTAGAGATTGTTGTATAGGTAGTGTTATGCGCCAACGAAAAAATCGAAACACATCACTAATGTAAAATTGAGCTTGAACTACTGTATATGTTTGGTAATCCTGTAAAGGCCACACAACATTGGCTATATAACGCATAGGTCTAAAGCCAGCCCAAATACGATGTGTAGATGCTGAGGATGTTAACTTATCGTTGCTTAATCTCCATACAACCTCTGTAGAACCCAATAGAGGAGCAAACCAAGGTGAAAGTCTTAATTGTAACATTGGGGTTGATGCATGTGCTAATCGCTTTAACTCCCACTGAATTTTTTGACTTTTTTTAGCCCAACTATTAAAAAAAATTGCCAAGAACCAAGTAAAAAAAGATACGGTAACACAGGTTGCCGTGATAATAACAAATAATTTAAGTAATAGAAATAGCAGTTGTGCTGTAGCGTCATCTTTAGCAAGATGTATGGGTTTTATTTTCCACCATAATAACAAATAGGCTGCTACACATAGTACAAAAGGCAACGTTATAGGGAACAAGGAAAGATAATATGATAGGGGACGCTTTTTCAAATAAAATAAGGCTTAATTATGGTATGAAAATAATACTATTGCACGAAACAAATTATAAAGACACGAAATATTTACATTAAATTTTTCTTCATAAGCCCGTTATGATGAAGATAGGGTATAATTTACATAAGTAACCCTATAGCTCTGCAACAAAAGCCCCATCGGTAGTAACGTAATGAGCAGGTAAGCGTAGCTGCTTACATTCGGTTTTCCATCGTTCTACCTTTTTTAAAGTGTTGGAGCCATCCCAAACAATGTATGTATTTGGATTTTGTTGGAAAATTTCTTGTAAAGGAAGGTTACTATTATTAGCTATTACGATTATCTGTGATTGACTAGAATGTTTTATAGGCCAATGTTCTAATCCCCTTCCGCAAAAAATAATTTGTTTGCTACCAACTTGAGTAGCATAAAAAGATTGTTTAGGCATATAATCTACCATATTAAAGCATTGATAATAAGTACGAGCAGGCTTGCAATTAAAATTTAATATAGTCGGTTGACACAACAAAGCACTATCTCCCCAAAAACTATATTCACGGCCAATTTGAATATCTACAGCAGATTGTTTTGGAACTGCATAAACGATTAACTGTGTTCGATCAAGGCAGGTATAATAATCGATCATTCTTAAGCTTGCCAAAACAGCTCCAAACAACGCAGCAATCATTAAATATTTTTTATGCTGATGCAGCCAAGCATACATGGTTATAGAAATAATTATACTCAACAATAAAGCATACGAAATAGGAAAATAAATATGATCAATAATAGATCCAGGAAGTGAATCTAGCCATTGAATATAATGATTGAGTTGTACAATAAGCCATCCCGTTATTTTACCTGTAAATACAGCAAATGGAATTATCCAGACAAAACATATCAATATAATTTCTGCAATTAATATCACACTTGATAAGGGTACTGCTATCCAATTGCTGAATAAAAAATAATTGGGAAACTGA
>Ga0116193_1002770_pt1 | contig 13015 bp, 11 predicted proteins | sample AD_UKC115_MetaG_FD_89892 | JGI IMG/M metagenome (GOLD analysis project Ga0116193, IMG submission 89892) | Active sludge microbial communities of municipal wastewater-treating anaerobic digesters from Hong Kong - AD_UKC115_MetaG | ecosystem: Engineered > Bioreactor > Anaerobic > Digestate... | reverse complement strand
GTCCAGACCGCCGAGATCCGCGTCTACACCGACTATCAGTCCTACTACGACCGGCTGGCCGGACTGATGTCGCAGGCTGGAGCCAACCATGAGATCTTCCTGGCCGGTTGGGCTTTCAGCGTGTTCATGGTTCTGACGCAGAAATTCGGCGATGTCTCGCAGCCGATCACATTCATGCAGTCGGCGCGCGGACGCGGGGCGCGGGTGCGATTGATGTTGACGCGCTCGCACACCTGGAGCGACAACGCCGCCGAGGTGCAGGAGGCCAAGGACAAGAAGCTCGATGAATCCGTCATCGACGATCAGCTGCATCCCGATACGTCGCAGCACCAGAAGGCCGCGTTCCTCAAGCTCGAGTCGAGCACCAACCTGTTCGTGGGCGGTATGGACGTTACCCTCGGCCGCCGCACCGATCCTGGTTGGTTCGACGTGCACGCCGAGATCATCGGTCTGGGAGCGCATTTGGGCCGCAAGACGCTCGAGGAGCGGTGGGAGTCGATCAAGCCGCCGCTGGGCGGGGTGAGCGCGACGCAGAAGTCGCTGCCGTCGGCGTCGGGGGACGCCCACCGGGTGCAGTTCGTCCGAACGTATCCACCGTTCCCGACGGACACCACCAACTGGAAACGCACCTACGCCAAGGATGGCGAGCACACCTATTACGCCCTGCTGAGCCGGGCGATCGCGACGGCCAGGGAATCCATCTACATCGAGGAGCAGTTCTTCCAGATCATGGGTCCGGCACCCAAGCGGACCAATCCGGCCGGTGGCTCGTCACCCAGATCGCGCGCGGATGTACCCGACCTTCCCGACACGTTGGAACACCTGCTGCAGGATGCCATCAGCCGCGGCGTGAAATTGGTGGTGATAACCAACAAGAGATCGGTCGGTCCGCCCGATCCGGCCGGGCGCGACACCCTGGTCCAGATGCTCAAAGGCGCAGTGCTGCTGCAGGTCCCGAACGACAAGAAGTTCGTGCACTCCAAGACGTGGATCTTCGACGACAACTCCGACGATCCGTTCGTCATCATCGGTTCGGCCAACTTCTGGCAGCCGTCCCTGACGAGTGTGGCCGCCTGGGCGGAGGGCGAGTTCGGGGTCGGGTTCACCAGCAAGGTCAAAGGTGACTCACTCGGCTTCCCGAAGGTCTCCTTCGCGCGAGCGCTGCGGATCAAACTGTGGGAGCGGCTGCTGCAGGACCGCGATCCGAACTACAAGTGGCCCCGGGATGCGTCGGCGACGCTGGACGATGAGATCAAGGAGCTGCGCAAGCCGATCGGCGGAGGCAATCCATTCGAAGTGGTGGAATAGGCCGGGAGATCCGGCCTGTGCCGCCCTTATCGCGGGTTATGGTAGCGACATGGGGGCGCGACCAGTGGCACCACGACGATCGTTGAAGCGGTTGATCCGCGCGGGGGCGGCATGCGGCCTGCTGATCCTCGCATCATGCAGCGCGACTCACTCCGACGATCCTGCATCACCCATCAGCAAATTGACCAAGGCCATGCTGGTCGAGCCCTCGTCGCTGCCGAAGGTCGAGGGCGGCGAGTGGCAGGTCGGGAAGATCCGGTCCGAAGATTCGCCGCCGCGCGCGGACAAGTACGTCCCGGCCGAGTGCGCGCCACTGGTGGGCGATGTCGACCACACCCAGCGGGTATCGATTCGGATGATGCCGATCGAGGTCCTGTCGATGCCGGTCATCAATTTCTGGCTCTACGTCACCCCGGATCCACCGGATGCGAAGGAGCTGGTGCCCAAATGCGGTTCGGTCTCCGAGAGGTACCTCATGGACAAGCCCGGCAACCGACCATTCATCATGACGCCGACCGACGTCCCCGGGGTACCGCCCTGGGCGGCAGCGGCCAACATGAACGACAGCATTTACGTCATGGGTTCCTACCGAGGTGTGTTCTTCCGCGCCGACTTCAATCCTGAACACACCGATGTCGCGATGCAGGTCTTCAACCAGCAGGCGGCAAAGCTAGCGGGCGTGTGAGGAACAACCGGACTCGGTGGGTGTCATGGCCAACGACGCGTTTCTCTCCTACTCCCGACAAGAGAGCAAGGAATTCGTCGCTCGTCTTGCGGCAGCTCTCGAAGCACGTGGTCGCGATTGTTGGGTTGACCTGGAGGACATCCCGCCGGCCAGCGAGTTCATGCAAGACCTCAGGGACGGTATCGGCGGCAGTGATGCCTTCTGTTTCGTCCTGAGTCCGCGCGCCCTGGAATCCGAATATTGCCGTCGCGAACTCGACTATGCCCTGGAGCGCAACAAGCGCATGATCCCGATCGCCCACCGCAGGCTGGCCGAGACGCCACCGGAACCCCTTGCCTCGCACAGTTGGATCCCCCAGGAGGGTTTGTTCGACGACGATTTCGACGCGAGCGTCGACGAGCTCATCCGCGCCCTGGACACCGATGTCGACTGGGTGCGCGGGCACACCAAGTGGGGGCAGCGAGCCGAGGGTTGGCGACGTGGCGGGCAGGACCGCGGTGCCCAATTGCGCGGCCAGGAGCTCCGCGACGCCGAGACCTGGCTGTCCGGGCAAGCCGGCAAGACGCCGGCGCCGACGGCCAGCCACGCCGAGTTCGTCCTGCGCAGCCAACGCGAGTCCCGCAACCGAACCCGCAAGATGCTCTCGGCCGTGGCTGTCGCACTGGTGATTTCATTGGTGCTGGCCGGGGTTGCCTTCTGGCAACGCTCCGTTGCGATCGCGAACTTCCATCAGGCGACCGGCGTTCGCCTGGTGTCCGAAGCGCAGGCCATGCTGGCCGATTCGCGCACCGGCGGCGATAGCAGGGCCCTGCAGGAACTGGTGATCGCCGCGGCGCTGACCGGCAAGCCCGATCGGGATGCGGTCTACGACGCGGCGGTGCAGCAGCATGCCCTCAGGAAGATCGCGAACGCAGCGGGTTTCGTCTACCGGCCTGCGTACAGTCCCGACGGCACCTTGATCGCGACCGGGACGGAGGGCGGCGCCATCCGGTTGTGGGACGCCGCCACCGGCACTCCGCACGGTGAGCCACTGACCGGACATCAGGACAACACCGCGTTCGTTTCGTTCAATTCTGATGGCACACAGTTGGTTTCGGCGTCAACGGACCACACCATACGCCGTTGGGACGTGGCCAGCGGCGACCAGATCGGAAAGACGTTCAACCTCGACGAACCCGCGACCTGGGTGACGTTCGGGGACCAGGACAAGAAGCTGGCGGTCGTCGTCGGGCACCGGCTGCACATCCTCGACGCCGCATCCGGAAAAGTACTGGCCACCCATCCCGAACCGGTCGACAAGGTGGCACTCGGTTCGAACAAGGCCGACCGGTTGGCGGTGGCCCGGGGCAAGACCGTACACATCTCGAAGATCTCGACCGGCGCGCAGGTCGGACCGCCGAGCGAAGCGCACACCGACATCGTCGCCAGCCTGGCGTTCACTCCGGATGGGGCACGTCTGGTGTCGGGCAGTCACGACAAGACACTGCGGGTGTGGGATTCAGCCACCGGCCTGCCGATCGGCGAGCCGCTCACCGGGCACCAGGCAGAAGTCACATTGGTTGAAGTGAGCCCCGACGGCACCCTGATCGCGTCCGGTTCGCTCGACCACACGGTTCGGTTGTGGGACGTCGCCACCGGCCATCCGGTGGGGGCTCCGATACCAGCCTCCGACGGACTGTTGACGGGTCTCGCGTTCAGTCCCGATGGCAGGTCGCTTGCCGTCGGCAGTACCGACAGCACGTTGCGAATCTTCGATGTCGGTGCGGCACGCACCGTGACCGGTACTGCGGTCGCCTATGGACCCGACGGTGCGATCGTCACCGGCGACAGTGCCGGTGCAGTGCGGCGCTGGGATCCGGTCACCCATGAGCCGCTGGGGCCACCCGTTACCGGTCACGCCAAGGGCATTGCGCGATTGGTGGCCAGCCGGAACGGACAGGCCCTCATCTCGTCGGGAGATGAAGGGACCGTCCGGCTCTGGGACCCGCGGTCGGGCCGGCCCGTTGGTGAACCGATCCGCGTCAGCGATTCGGGCGTCATCTCGCTGGCACTGGACCCACAGGGCAGGCGCTTCGCGACCGGCAGCCTCGACGGCACCGCGCAGATCTGGGACATCGAGACGCGAAAACCGCTCACCGGTCCATTGCGGTCCACGAAGGTCACCGCGGGCACAGCGATGGCGGTCTTCCTGGGCAGCGACGGAACGAGGGTGGCATCCCTGACCGTCAATCCGACCCGTGGGGCCAACCTGACGATCTGGGACGACGACTCCGACGAGCCCGTGTACTCCGACGACATGGGCGTCGCCTTCACCGGCGCCTTCGGCTCCGACACGACGATGGTGCTGGGTGGGCTCGAGGGCACGGTCGCCTTCGTGGATTTCACTGCACAGGAACCGCTGCAGCACAAGGCTGTTGGCCACACCGACGCCGTGATGACAGCGGTATACAGTCCCCAGGGCAACCGCGTGGCCACCGGCAGCCGGAACAACGACGTTCGACTCTGGGACGCCGGAGCCGGTACTGCCATCGGGCGCCCGATCACCGGTCCGCGGGCATCGGTCATCAACTCGGTGTTCAGTGGCGACGGCACCCAGATGGCGATCGGCACCGCAGACAATGAGGTCTGGGTGTGGCCGGCGGTCGCAAGCCCCGCGGATCTGTGCGCCAAGCTGACCGAGAACATGAGCCACGAACAGTGGGACGAATGGGTCAGCCCGGACATCGACTACATCGAAGGATGCCCCGGCCTGCCGATCGCCGGGACCTGACCATGCCAGTTGGTCGAGCGCAGCCTCAGTGCGTCTGTTCGGCGGTCGGATCAGGGGTGGCTTCACGGCGCGCGAGATCCTCGAGCGCGCTGAAGACCCGCTTGGACGCCGCGGCCCACGGCATCAGGATCGGGAACACGTGGAACATTCCCGGCTCCTCCATCGCGCGAACCCGGACCCCGGCCTTCTCCAATCCCTCGACATATTCCCGAATTCCATCGCGGAACATCTCGTCGGCGCCCCAACACACGAACGTCGGCGGGTGCCACGCCGGGTCCGGCTCGGCGTAGACCGACGACACCCGGGCGTCGTCGGGTTGCACGCCATGCAGGTACGGGGTCACCGGCACGCTCCACGGCAGGATGTCGTGCGCGGCATTCTCGGTGACCGACCGATGATTGAGGTCCAGGTCGATCTCGGGTGAGAACAAAGCCAGGGCGGCGGGCATTGCGATGTCCTGGTCGTGCAGGTATCCGATCAGTGAGGTGGCCAGTCCCCCGCCGCCCGAATCACCGGCCACAATCAGATGGGATGCCTCCACACCGCGGTCGAGAAGCCCGCGGTAGACATCGGCTGCGTCGAGAACCCCTGCGGGGAAAGGAAATTCGGGAGCCATCCGATAATCGGCAATGAACACCTCGCAGCCGGTGATCCGGACCAGTGACGAAGCGAAGGCCGAGTACATGCTCGGCGACGTCCCGATGTAGCCGCCGCCGTGCAGGTAGAGCACGGTGGCCCTGATCCCCCGAGGCCGGTCGTCCTCGTCGAGGTAGGCATCGGAGCTGGCCTTGGCCCGGCACCAGATACCGGGCACACCGTTGATGGTGTCGGACTTGATCTCGACGCCATCGGCGAAGCCGACGAAGGGCGGCATCACGACGCGGCACAGATCGTCGAGGATCTTCTCCATCGACCGGAACTCCTCGATGGGCAGGCCCATCGAATACCCCATGAACGAGCGGACCGCCTGCCGGGTGACCGATTGCCCGAGATTGCCGAGCATGCCGCCGGCGCCCTGCCACGGACGCCGGAACGGAACCCGGGCCAGCCCATTGAGCATCGACTCCGCGAGCCCTACCACGGTCAACGCCGTCACCGGGGCCGACGCGGTGTCGACCTCGGGGCGGTCAGCCATCACCATGCGGCCACCCTAATGATCCGAGGCGTGCATGGCGCAGCTAGCCACCCACGCCGTTGTCGAGCCCGAGGTGGGTGCCGAAGTACCAGGGCACCCCGACCCATGTGATGAACGCCAATGCGGCCACCGCCACCAGGGTGACGAGTAGTCCAGTGATGCGCAGCCGTGATCGCATCGGCGCGACGGCGATGCCCAGCGCTATCGCCGCAAGCCCCAGTGCCACCCAGGTGACGATGCGCAGGGGTGTGGCCACGGCCTTCCCGTAATCGGTGATGTACCCGTCGGGAAAGCCGGCCATCGAGACGTCCATGGACGTCCTGATGGCCAGCCACAACGCCGCAGCGGCGCACAGCACGCCCAGGGTCGCCCTCAACACACCTACCTATCTATAGGAGTGCGTGCTCGAAGGCAGCGGTTTGGCATCCGGGTCGTGGTGTCATCGGCCGATCGCGCTCATCGGCGTCCTTCACGCCCTCAACGGCCATCGAAGTGCATACAACCTGAGGCTCGACGTGACAGGCGTCGCGCTGCGGCCAGGCAGGTGCGACGACTGCCGTCAAGGTCCGGGAATTGCGTCCGAGTGGTCCGCGAATTCTGCTGATATCGAACGCGAAGCGGAAAGAACACCCCACAGAACCGATACAGAAACGTCTCAAAAGTGATGCTGCTTGCACGACATGCCAATTAATACGGCAATCTGAGACCAATTAAATTTGTCTAGAATTCGTTATAGCAGCAGCTCAGGGTGGTTTTTTGCTGAATAGTGATGCCAGCAAGGATTGTTAGATGGACCATCCCGAAGGCCGAGCGTGATCCGTTTCACAGATTTTGGACAATTCAAGTTCCATGTTTAGCGTCGACGTCATGTTTGCTCTTGTCACCTTGATGTCGCTAATCAATCAGGTTTCTGGAACTCCGTATATCCCGGGCGGCAACACGTCCGCCGGCACCGACTGCTCGGGACTCGCGTCCTGGGTCGCCAATGCTGCCGTGGGTCGGGACCCCTATTCGGGCCGATTCCACACTGGCAACGAAGAGGCCGCCCTGCTGGCCCGTGGCTTCAAGTACGGCACCGCGCCCAATGCACTGGTCATTGGTTGGAACCGTGGCCACACCGCCGTCACCCTGCCCGACGGCACACCCGTCTCCAGTGGTGAGGGTGGCCGCGGCGTGAAGGTGGGCGGCGGCGGCGCCTACCAGAAGCAGTTCACCCACCACATGTATCTGCCGGCCGAACTCGCCGCACCGGGCCCCGCTCCGGCGGGCGATCCCACGATCGTCACCGTCGGCAACACCGACGCGCCGCCCCCGCTGGACCCGTTCGCACCCCCGCCACCGCCGGCGCCGGTCGCGCCGCCCCCGGTGGAACCCGCGGTGGCCGAACTCCCGCCGTCGGACCCGTTCGCCCCGCCCCCGGTTGCCGAACTGCCGCCGCCACCTGTGGGCCAGCCCGTGATCGTGGAGCCCGCCATTGCCGAGCTGCCACCGCCACCGGCGGACGCCCCGGCCCCGGCTGCGATCTGACAACTTCGACCACATCGTCCCGCCAGCTCCAGCTGGCGGGACGATCCTTTTCACGACGCATGTGCCGGTCGACGTCGATCAGAACGATGGTGGCCGGTCCTCATGTCGGTTGTGCCCCCAGTCGGACTCGAACCGACACTGTGCGGATTTTAAGTCCGCTGCCTCTGCCAATTGGGCTATGGGGGCTTTGCAGCTCAGAGGATACTTTAGGCCGTTTCAGCCCTTCTCCGGCGTCCTGAATACCGCAGTGATACCGCAGTGCTGTCGATGGCCTTGCCCAGCGCATCAGCCACACCGCTCAAATCGTCGTTGAGCAGGTGCCCGTAGCGATCGAGCGTCATGGCCGCCGTTGCATGCCCCAGGAGTCTCTGCACGACCTTGACGTTAGCGCCTGCACTGATCGCCAGTGACGCCGTGGTGTGCCTGAGGCCGTGAGGTACCAGCCCTTCGATGCCGACGTCTTCACACGCATTGTCGAATGCCCAGCGGTACTCACCGAGCGGCAGGAACCCGCCCTTCCGACTGGGAAACACCAGCGCATTCGGGTCGGCGGGCAGCTCAGCCTTGAGTTTCTTCCAGACAGGTTCGGGCACAGGCACGTGGCGATCCCGCTTCGTCTTGGTCGTCGACTCCACGATGCCCTTGCCGGTGACCGCCGTTGCAGACGAACGCACCGTCAGTACCCGATCCCCCACATGCCGGCGTCTCAACGCAACAGCTTCGCCGAATCTCAGCCCGCAGTAGCCCAGGACCAGCGTCAGGGTCTCGAACCGATCGGCAGCATTGGCCAGCATCAACAACTCGGTATGGCTCAGGTATCGCCGCTCACGCTCGGCTTGCTCGGGAAGATCCTCGTCCCGCTTGATCTCCAACGCGACGTTCTTCGCCACCTTGCCAGTCCGTTGGGCGTACTTGAGGACAGCACCTACCAGCTGATGCGCTTGGGTGATCCGACTTGCCGATAAGCCGGCTCCACGTTGCCCACCATCGACCGACAGCGACCCCAGCCACGTCGAATAGGACTCGTAGTCAAGCCTTTTCAGCGGAACACCTTCCCACTTCGGCAGCACCACGGTGTCGAGCAACGAGCGATATCCTGCAACGGTTTTCGGCTTGCGGTGCTGTTTGGTGGCGAACCACTGCTCGGCCACCGACCCGAATGTCTCCGCGCTCTTCCTCGGGTCGACATACTCACCGCGCTGAAGATCAGCGGTCAGGCCGTTGAGGTACGCCTGCGCATCCGGCTTGCGCTGAAAACTCTTGGTGCGTTCAGCACCTGTGCTGTCGACCCATCTGACACGCCATCGCGAGACCTTGCCGTACACCGCAGACCGCTCCGTGCGCATGGCGCCATCCTGGCCTTTGACACGCTTGTGCCAGCGGTCATCGATTCCTGCCCGTTCGTTCCTGGTAATCACGAATCAACCGTACCGCAGTGATCCGTATTGAAGATCCGCTTTGCAACCGCAGCCAGGTGTCCCCTTCGACCGGGGCCCGCCTAGTCTGGACGATTTTTCTACGAATGTGCCTGCGGTGGTGGACACGTCACCTCGTTCCCGGTCACTGTTGGCTCAGCCAAATCAATCGTGATTCAGGAGGAATCTCATGGAACTGCTCGGAGCTAGGGAAGTCTCGGATCTAACCGGCGTGCCAGTTGGGACGCTGCGATACTGGCGACATTCCGATATCGGTCCGGCGAGCTTCACACTGGGCCGCCGGGTGGTGTATCGACGCGACGAGGTTCTGCGATGGATCTCCCAGCGGGAGACTGCAACCCGACGCGGAGGCGGCGATGCCGCGTGATGGCCACTAATGAGAAAGACCTCGGGGTCTAGCCGAGGCCTTTCGTTCGAACCAACCGATCGCTCAACCGGAAGTTCCCCATGAGAATAGCCCGTCATACCCGCCTGCAGAAGCACCGCAGCCAGGAAAACCCGTGAGCACCAACAATGACAGCGAGAAGAAGTCAGTCGCCGCGCGACTGGTAGCCATGGCTCAAGAGCGGTACCTACTCGGCGTCTCCGAAGACGGCGAGCCCTTTGGCGCTGACCGGGCCCGCCCTCATTTGGCGATTCTGCTGCGTGCGGGAAAGGCCGGCCTGCGCGCCGAACTCGCCTCACGCTATTTCGCCGAGACAGGCACCGTCGCCGGCGGCCAGGCTCTCACCGACGCCACCCTGGTCTTGGAAGGCCTGGCCGCCACCCGGACACCAGAGAGGCTGCATCTGCGCGTCGCTGAGCACCGAGGAACGAGTTACGTCGACACCGGACGAACCGACGGAACGATCATTTGCATCCGAGCAGGCACCTGGTCGGTCACCGATGCAGCTCCGGTGAGATTTCTGCGCACCAAGCTGACAGCTGCGATGCCTCTACCGCCCCCGACCGGCGATGTGAACGCGTTGTGGGACTTCATCAACATCACCGTCGAAGACCGTCCGGTACTGCTTGCAGCGCTCATCGCCGCCTTGATCCAACCCGATGTACCGCACCCGGTCCTGGCGCTCTTCGCCGAGCAAGGCAGCGCCAAGAGCACAACAACGCGGATGCTGGTCGACCTCATCGACCCCTCCCCCGTTGCGCTGCGCCAGCCGCCTCGCGACGCCGACTCCTGGGTGACGGCAGCCTCCGGCTCCTGGGTGGTCGCCCTCGACAACCTGTCGGCGATCCCGCCCTGGCTGTCGGACTCGCTGTGCCGCGCCGCCACCGGCGACGGCAACGTCAAACGCGCTCTTTACACCGATGCCGACCTCGCCGTGGTCAAGTTCCGGCGTTGCGTCATCATCAACGGTATCGACGTCGGCGCAGTGCGACCCGACCTCGCCGAACGAATGGCGATGGTCGACCTGCGACGCATAGAGCGCCATATGCGACAGCCGGAGGCCACAATGCGACAACTGTGGCGCACGGCTCTACCAGGCATCTTGGCCGGGCTACTGAATTTGGCGGCGACCGTGCACCACCGCCTGGAGACCACCGTGGTCGACTATGCGCCCCGGATGGCGGACTTCGGTCGCGTGCTGGCGTGCGTCGACGGGGTTTTGTCGTCTGATGGCTTAAGGCGCTACGCCTCACGTTCCGACCAGCTGTCGGAGGACAGCCTGTCCGGCAATCCGTTCGTCGAGCAATTGCGCCACCGCGTCCGCGAGCCGTTGCGCAGTCAGTCCGGCACGGACTTACTCACCCTCGTCACGCCGACTGGCGATCATTTGCATCGCCCCAAGGATTGGCCCCGCAACGGCCGCGAAGTGACGAGTCTGCTCCGTAGGCACGCACCAGCACTACGCAGATTGGGGTGGGCTATCGAAGACGACGCGGCCCGCAACCATCGCAACGTTCTGCTGTGGACGATCTATCCACCGTCCGAAGATGTCGCGGCCCAACGAGCCTCGCAACCCTCGCTACTGCGGCCCAGCCCCACCGCAAGCCCACCCCTTGAGCGTCCATCGGTTCGCCCTGACGATGAGTGCCGCGACGACATCTCCACATAACGGCACTTTCGAAGTCACGGCTTCGACGGGTTGTCGGTACCTACGGGCAGTATCAAGACATGCCTGGAGGGAGCAGCTGCGATGACTCTCAACGATGATCTGGAGAAACTGGCTACCGAAGCGGTCAACGACTGGCCCGAGATTAGCTTCTCCGGCCAATTCAATGCGGCGATCCGCGACCTCTATCGGACGCATCTGTCGTTCCCAGTGTCTTGGACCCCCGACGAGCGCGAAGTATTCATCGAGGAACACGCGGATACCGACACGACACAGCTGGCCACCCGATTCGACGACGCCATCGACACCGTGATCGACGGCTTCGGCCGACAGTACGGCTACCTGCCGCATCATGAAGATGCAGCAGAGATGATCTCCGCCGCACGAACGAGCGCAGTCTACGAGTTACTGTCCAGCATCCAGTATCTGCAAGATGAAGTCGCCCAACTGGCGATCCACACAGCAGGCCGCAGCGCCGCGAGCATGACCGGATGCAGCCCCGCCCCACAACGTTCCCATAGACGGACGACTCGCAGGTCTCGAAGAATCGGGTGACTTCTCACCAATCACGGTGCTGATGAACGGCATTGGACAGTTCTCGCGCGGCTGTCAGTGTGGCACGATCCAGCTTCTTGAGCCGGGCCTGATCTGCCAAACGGGCGAGCACCCTGCGCAGCGCCTCACCGTCTTCCATGACGCCACTGGCGGTATCCATCGGTGCGTCGGGCCGGTGTGGCTCGGGCGTTTCTTCGGGTTGTTTCTGCGGTGCAGCGGCTTTCGGGACCTCGACCACGCGAATAGGCTTCCCGAATCGCTCCGCCGCCATGCGGGCCGCCGATGCATCCCGACGACAGGTATCCGAGCAATACAGTCGGCGCCGGCCACGCCTAGGCGCAGCTTCCGCATCTAGCATCACCGCATCGCAGCGCACACACCGAGTCGGATCGTAAGGCGCGCCGTCCCTCGCATCGCGTTCAACACCGTAGGAAATCGGATCAACGGTGACCGCAGTGCCTTCGGGTTCGACATCCGCAGACCTCGAATGCGCTGCACACGGAGACTTCGTTCGCCGCGTCCCTTTGTCCCCCTCCCGGGCCCGACGTAGCTCAGCTTGGATCTCACGCCGATCGACACCGACGAGGTCAGCGACCTGCGCGACCGTGAGTCCACGACCACGCATTTGCTCGACCAACGCGTGCAGCCCGCGAAAGTGACCGGCCCGGCGTCTTACGGCATCAGCGCATATGTTCTGCGCAGCCTGGTCGAGGCGCTTACGCTCCCATGCATCGACAGCTCCGACCCTGTGCAGCGTTGCTCGGATCGACTCGGCATCAGCGGCATTGGCGAGATCACGCCGAGCCACGTCCTCGCTCTTCTTGCGCTGCCGTTCAACCACGCGGTACCGGGCCTTTAGCTTCTCGTTCGCTCCCATGCCTGCAACCTACGAATCGCCGGGCGGAATCGTCCACCAACACAGCCGCATTCGCCTACATCCGAGAATCTCGCGCGCTCACCGGTAGGCGCGACCCGAAAGCCTCTGGAACCATCGGTCAGGGTGCATATGACGCAGCCAGCCGAAGCTCATCGACATCCACATCCGTCAGCTCGGCGATGTCCTGTAACAAAACGCCACAATCAAGCATCCGCCCGACCTGCGTTCCGTACCTGCACAGAGACACGGTGAGTTCCGCCAGAGCCTCAACGCGTTCCCGCTCATGAATGTCGTCGCCAACTCCGGAACGAGACACGTGTCTCCACACTTCCACCTCGGCGAGTTTCGCCAGTGCACGCGTGAGAATCACGCTATCGATCATGTTGTCCACCTCCCGCTCGGCGGCGGCATTGTCGGCCTCCTCTTGATCCATGGTCGAACGATAGGACTACGACCCCGTTCGCGGCCACCACCACGGCCACATTCGAATCTCGCTCACGAGACGCCGACACGCCGGCCTTATTTCTGTTCCCGCGTACTCGATCCCGATCGAGATCCCCTTCGCTCTACAAGAATTCTCAGCGTTGCCCCGACAAGCTTCAGCACCAGCCACCGACACACCTCTTGCACTACGGGTCGGAAGGTCGCGAATCAACCTGAAGTTGACGCGT
>Ga0116193_1002768_pt1 | contig 13019 bp, 7 predicted proteins | sample AD_UKC115_MetaG_FD_89892 | JGI IMG/M metagenome (GOLD analysis project Ga0116193, IMG submission 89892) | Active sludge microbial communities of municipal wastewater-treating anaerobic digesters from Hong Kong - AD_UKC115_MetaG | ecosystem: Engineered > Bioreactor > Anaerobic > Digestate | place... | reverse complement strand
TATGTATTAGTGGAAGCATGGAAGCATAAAAAATGTTTTTTTTTGTGTAGTTACGATTCTTAGAGATTATAGATTTTTCCTCCTAAATTGGCGAAGGAGTTTTCGTAGTTGTTTCCAGATTAAATGATTTCAAATTGATTGATTTCAAATTAAATAATTACATTTGCACGATTAATCATTAATCATAAGAGTAATGGGAGCACCTTTTGTTTTTGGAAGAATAGCTGTGGGATAGGATTTTACTGACTTTATGGAGATTCAAAACCTGCTTTTTAAATGGTGGTCCCAAAATGAATATTAGGCTATGAATTTGTTTCAACTATGATTAACGCTAAAATAAAAAGTGAGGCAGAACTCATCAGTGAATTGAAACTTGGATCAAGAGATGCATTTAATAAAATCTATGCAATGTATTCCAAGCGATTGTATGGCTACTGTCTGAAAATATCAAAAAACAGGGAGGATGCTGAGGAAATAGTCCAAGATGTCTTTCTGCGTCTTTGGAACATGAAGGAAGACATCCGGCAGGAAGAAACGGTACGCTCCCTGCTGTTCATCATCTCCAAAAATTATCTTCTCAAGTCCTGTTATAATCAAGTACATTCCCAGATTTTTGAAGACTATGTGGATTATGAAGAAAAACTGAGAAATGACGACCGTGCCGATTCGAAAATTGAATATGAAGATTTCCTGAAAATGATTCGTCAAGCCATGCAGACGCTTCCCGAAACCCAGAAGAAGGTGATAGAACTGACGAGGCTGAAGCAATATTCCGTTCAAGAAGTGGCTGAGCAGCTTTCCCTGAGCGAACAGACTGTGCGCAACCAATTATCTCTGGGGCTAAAAGCTCTAAGAACGTTGATAGGCGATATTCCGTTGCTGTTGTTATTATTGGTTAAATATCTGCCTTAATAAGGTATATCTTTCAAAAAAAAAGAACATTACAATCAGAAGACAAAATATGAAAAATTTATATAGTAAATACATAAATAATCAATTGACCGTTGCCGAGCTGGAAGAATTGAGAAAGGACAATCCTCAGAAGTTTTCTTCGGAGATGGAAGAAGCTTTGAATGAGGAATGGAATGCAGATGAGGACTATTCTCAAATCCCCGACGATGTGGTGGCAGGAATCAAAAGCCGGTTGGACAAGGCTATCGATAAGAAACGTCGTGTAATCGTCCCGCTTTATTACAAAGTATTGGGATGGGCAGCTGTTATCTTGCTTCCTTTGTTCATCTTGTCCACGCTGTATATTTACAAGGAACATACGCAAGCAGTTTCGGAAGAGATGGTTGTAGCTACAGCCACAGGCGAAAAAGCCACTATCACCTTGCCCGATGGAACTCTGGTGACGCTCAATTCGAATTCCCGGCTTTCATATACACCTAAAGTGTATAACAAAGATAATCGGCAAATCAGTTTTTCAGGAGAAGCCTATTTCAATGTGGCTAAGGACAAGGAGCGTCCCTTTATGATTGATGCCCGTGGCTTGAAAGTGCAGGTACTTGGAACCAAGTTCAATTTGTTAGTTCGTAAAGAAGATAAAAATGCAGAACTGTTTTTGGAATCAGGGAAAGTCTTGTTCACTTCCTTGCTAAAGCGTGAATCAGTTGTTCTCTCACCCAATCAGAAGTTGACAATGAACCAGATGACAGGTGAAATGTCAGTCATGAAAGAGACGGACAATATGGCATCGGCATGGAGACGGAATGAAATGATATTCCGTAATGCACCTTTCGAATCAGTTGTGAAAGCCATAGAGAATGTATATGGTGTCCGTATCCGGATGGAATATAAGAGTGACAGTATGGATGTATTTACCGGAACACTGGTTACGAATGATTTAAACAGCGTTTTAGAGGTGATTGAAACAACCAATAATCTGAAAGCGACAAAGACTAACAACATCATTTCAATAGGCAAAGCTAAATAAATTTCTTTAAAATTTGAATTGGGGTCGTTTGCTTAAAACTAGAGAGTAAACGGCCTTTTTGTTAAAATGCATGTTAAAGAACATATAAATATTTCGGTATAAAATTAATTTTTTGGGAACATTACTAATAAATACTTCGAAAGGAAGTAGAATTTGTTAAACAAAAAATTTAATAACATGAAGAAAAAACAAATCTTTAGAATGTTTATTGCATTTATTGTTTTATCCATGTTTTGGTGCATGAATACTAATGCACAGGAACAAAGAGTAACTGTAAATGTAAAGAATGCATCTTTGAAGGATGTGTTTAAAGCAATTGAGAGACAGACGACCTATCGTTTCTCTTATCGTGATGTCCTTTTGGATAATCGTTATGACATAACAATGTCAAAGGAAAAAGCCAATGTATCTTCTGTTTTGGATGAACTTCTTAAAGGGCGTGATTTGAATTATAGGATCGTGTCCTCGAAGATGATTGCTATTTCAGAAAAAAAGAACGATGTAGCTCCAACAGGAAAAATAAGAAAAATTTCTGGTGTGGTAAAGGACGAAAGAGGAGATCCAATTATTGGAGCTAATATCAAAGTAGAAGGAACTACAATCGGAACCATTACTGATGTTGACGGTAATTTTTCATTTGAAGCTCCCTCAAATGCTAAACTAGACATCTCGTATATCGGATATCAAAGTCAGATTATTTCAATAGGTAATAAAAATACAGTCAATGTTATTTTGAAAGAAGACACAAAGACTCTGGATGAAGTAGTAGTTGTTGGTTATGGTACGCAGAAAAAAGTTAATCTGACGGGTGCTGTAACGAGTGTATCAGATAAAGCCATTGAGAATCGTCCTATTACACAGTCTTCTCAGGCTCTAGCCGGTTTGGCAAGTGGTGTCACTGTAAGTCTTTCCCAGGGAAACCCCGGTAGTGATGGCGCTAGTATCAGAGTTCGTGGTCAAGGTACTTTTTCAACAGCTGGTTCTGATCCATTGGTGTTAGTCGATGGATTGTCAGCTTCATTGGATGATGTGGATCCTGACAACATCAAAACTATTTCAGTCTTGAAAGATGCTGCTTCTGCTGCAATATATGGAACTCGTGCTGCCAATGGAGTCATTTTAATTGAGACAAAAAGAGGGCAAAAAGGTTCAACTCAGATTAGTTATAATGGATATGTCGGATGGCAAAAAGCTACGGAACTTCCAGAATATGTTGATTCATGGGATTATGCGACTATGAGAAATGAAGCTGATGTAAATCAAGGTAAAACAGCAACATACAGTGATTCAGAAATTGCAAAATTCAAGGATAGCTCAGATCCTGATAATTATCCGAATGTCAATCATTTAAAAGATTTGGTTACTTCTGGATCCGGTTTCCAGACCGGACATAATATTCGTTTTGCCGGTGGAGGTGAAAAATATTCTTATTTGTTGTCCTTAGGATATTTGCACCAAGAGGGAATTGTAGCACAGAATTCATACGACAAGTATAATTTTCAGTTTAATGTAGACAATCAATTGACAAATACTTTGCATTTAAAAGCCGACATTAGTGGTTATACAGGAGTACAAAAAGAACCGCGAAGCAGTGACAACTTTAATACGATGATTGGTTATAGTGTGCGGGAACCGTCTGTTATTGCAGGTCGTAAATCAGACGGAACTTATGGTTATCAAGATAATTATTGCCCTGAAGGGTGGTTGGATTCTCCATCTTTTACGAACAATAAGTCTAACCAATTTATGGGAGGTGTTGAAGTGGAATGGAATCCGTTCAAAAATTTCTATTTAAGTGGGAAAGGTGGTTATAAGTATTATAATTATTACAATAAAGACTATATTTCAGAGTTAGTGTATAATGCTAATAAAACATATACACCTAATAGTCTTTCCGTGTCCAATGGATGGAATTCTTTAGTAACTTTACAAGCTCTTGCTCGTTACAGCTATAATCTTAACGATAATCATTTCAATATACTGGCGGGTGTATCACAAGAAGAATATAAAGGGGATTGGGGTAGCGGTTACAGAAAGAATTTTCCAAACGATGCGCTCTATGAACTGAATGCAGGGTCTACTACCGGTCAAAGTGTATCAGGCTCTGGTACCGAATGGGCTTTACGCTCTTTTTTCGGAAGAATTAATTATTCCTATTTAGATCGTTATCTGTTGGAAATGAATGCTCGATATGACGGAACTTCCAGGTTCCCGTCTAACGGTAGATGGGGATTATTTCCATCTGTTTCAGCCGGTTGGAGAATGTCTGAAGAATCTTTTATCAAAGACAATATAATTTGGATTGATAATTTGAAATTAAGATTGTCTTGGGGACGTTTGGGAAATCAAAACATCGGTAATTATCCATATCAAAATGTGTTGACATTAGGCCGTAATTATCCGTTTGGCAATACTATGTCATCTGGTGCTGCTGTAACTACATTAGCGAATTCTAATGTAAGTTGGGAAACCACAGAGGTAACGGATTTAGGACTTGACTTTACTGTTTTCAATGGCAAATTGGATGGTATTATTGATGTTTATAATAAAAAGACTTCTGATATTTTGTACAAGATTGCAGCATCCGGTATTTTAGGCTTGACTCCTTCTGAAATCAATGCAGCATCCGTAAGAAATAGAGGATTTGAAATCACCCTAAATTATAGGGACAAGATAGGCAATGTGAAATTTGGAATATCTCCCAATTTCTCTTATACAAAGAATGAAGTAACATCATTGGCAAATGGGTTGAATCAAGATATCAATAGCGGATTGTTCGTAGGTGAATCTTTAGGCGCAATTTATGGATATGTGGCCGATGGATTGTTTGTAGATCAAGCTGATATCAATAGTTATCCAACTCAGCCTTATTCTGCCGAGCCAGGTTATGTTCGATATAAAGACATCAGTGGACCTGATGGAGTCCCTGACGGAAAAGTTGATGCTACTTATGACCGTAAAGTCATTGGCTCAACATTACCTAAATTTACTTATGGATTGACGCTTTCTGCTGAATATAAGGACTTTGATATTTCTGTTCTATTATCAGGTATGGGAGGGTATAAACAGCAAATGGGTTCATACCAAGCTTATGCATTCTACAATAGTGGCTCAATTCAAAAATGGCAGATTGATAACCGATGGACAACAGAAAATCCTGATAGAAATGCCAAGTACATAAAACTAACATCTTTGTCTATGGGTGCTGGAACTTTGCAGACTTCAACTTATTGGTTGAGAAATGCATCTTTTTTGAGAGCAAAAAATATTCAGGTCGGCTATACACTTCCAAAATCACAAATTAGTAAATTAGGAATAAGTCAGATGCGAATTTATTTTAGCGGACAGAATCTTTTCTGTTTTAAGAGTTTCTATAAAGGCTGGGATCCTGAGATGTCTTATTCTACCGGAGATCATCCTAGTTTTTATCCGATTACATCAGTTTATACTTTTGGCTTAAATCTTAAATTCTAAACAATAGGGATATGAAAAAGAATATATTTATACATAGAGGAGAGCTGGCTTTGGTTTTTATTGTAATGAGCTTGTTCACATCTTGTTCTAATGATTTATTTGATAAGCAGCCATTGGATCAGGCATCGGATGGTACTTTCTGGAAAACGGCAAGTGATGCCAAATTGGCTTTGACGGGTTGCTATTACACTTATGGCGGTGGTTGGGCCGGTGAAAACTTTTGGACACCCAGAGCATTGCTTTATCTTGATTTGATGGCCGGAGATGGATCCGAAAAGGAAGGTATTCCAGATAAAGTAACTGATGGAACATTATATTCCGGTTATTGGGTGACATCTTCATATTGGACGCATTCATATGAAAAAATCACTCGTTGTAATAATTTCTTAGATCATATTGATGCAATTGATATGGATGAGAGTTTAAAATCTGTATATAAAGCAGAAGTGAGGACTTTGCGTGCATACGAATATTTCAATCTTGCTTTATATTTTGGAGGTGTTCCTTTGGTAACTAAAGTGCTTTCGTTGGAGGATGCCAATTCAGTATCCCGAAACACCAAGGAGGAAGTCTGGTCTTTTTGTGAAAAAGAATTGAAAGAGTCTGCCGTTGTATTACCTAATACTCGTTCGGGAGGTGAATTGGGCAGAATGACTTCCGGGGCTGCCCTTGCATTGCTAGGGCGTTTGCAAATGGCAGAAAAGAAATGGGCTGAAGCTGAAGCTTCTTATAAATCAATCATGGACCAAGGTGTATATGAAATAGATTCCCGTTTTAATGAGTTGTTTACAGAACAAGGTGAGGACAGCAAAGAGTTCGTTATGCGTTCCGATTATGTTCAAGATGATTACGGACACGTTATGCTGCAATATCTTTATCCAGAAACATGGGGCGGTTGGCATCAGTTTTCCCCATATAATGAGTTGGTGAAGGATTTCGAATGTACGGACGGTAAAACGATAGAAGAATCGCCTCTTTATAATGAAAATTCACCTTATGAGAACCGAGATCCTCGTTTGGAGTATACATTATTGATTAACGGACGTTCAAGTTTTAAAGGAACACTTTTTGTTTCGACACCGGGCTCTTCATCTGTAGACAGATTGAATAAATATTCCCAATGGAGTGGTTATGGTATTCGTAAATTTATGGATGAAAGTTTCAGTGGTAATCTGATGAACTATGGAGGTGATTTTCCTATGATTCGTTATGCTGAAGTTTTATTGGGCTATATTGAATCAAAATTGGAAGCTGGAGAAACAATTACTCAAACTGATTTGGATAAAAGCATTAATCTTGTTAGAGGACGCGCTTGTGTGAATATGCCAAAAGTCACAGAAACTAATGCTAATTCATTACGAAAAATAGTCAGAAGAGAAAGACATGTAGAATTAGCTTTTGAAGGTGAACGCTATTTTGATATTTTAAGGTGGGGTATTGCTGCAGAGACATTGAATCATCAATTCACAGGAATGAAACTAACAACTGATCCTAAGAATTATAATGATTATAAGGTTGATGATGATGGTTATTACTTAACTCAAAAGAGAAACTTTATAAAAGGTGTAAATGAGTTATGGCCTATACCACTGTCAGAGATTCAGATTAATTCTAATTTGGAACAAAATCCAGGTTATTAGTTTTTAGTTAAAGGTTCGTTTCTGATTGTTGGGAACGAACCTTTTTAATGATACGTTTACAAAAAAATCGTATATGCTAAATAAAGAAATGACCCAATATAAAGATTATTAATATTAAGTTTTTTCCTAAAAATTACATGGACTTTCTAAAAGACTGAAGTCAGTTCAGATATTAGCTTGTTGTGATGTAAATTACAATCAGTTGTAAGAATATTTATAGTTAATATTTTTCGTATCATTTATAAATAAGTCTCTTTATATCATATGAATATATTGACGAATATTTCTTTTTATGAAAAACAAAACAAATAATTTTATTTTTTTTCTAGCAAAGAAATGTTTGAATTATTTTCATTTTGTTCTTTCGCTCGTTTTGCGTCTTTTGTCTTATCTTATGTCGAAAAAAGACAACTGCTTATTGTTTTATTTGTCGTTAATTTGTAATCTAGAATAATGAGCATTATATTTTTGCAAATAAAATAAAACAAAAAGATGAAATATTTAAATCTGAAGAGCATTATTACTCTTATTATTTTATGCTTGGCTACTTCCGGATATTCTCAAATAGCCGATTCAAGGACTTATTTATCTGAAGTGAAAAAGGAATTGTCGAAAGAATGGCCGGGTAATCGAACTGTAAATATTGTCTTTCATGGACACAGTGTACCTAGCGGATATGCCAAAACACCTTTGGTAAATACATTGGAAGCTTATCCTCACCAGACATTATGCAACATCAAGAGTCTTTATCCTTATGCTGTTGTCAATGTGATAACAACGTCGATAGGGGGTGAACAGGCAGAGAAGGGGGAGCGACGCTTTAAAGACGAAGTCTTGACACATCGTCCGGATGTCCTTTTCATCGATTATGCGCTCAACGATAGAAACATAGGATTGGAGCGTGCCCAAAAAGCCTGGCGTAGCATGATTGAGCAGACATTGAAAGCCGGAATAAAATTGATTCTTTTCACTCCGACACCTGATATAGGCGTGGATATTCTTGATAATAATTCTGAGTTGGCTCTTCATGCAGCACAAATCCGCAGCTTGGCCACCGAATATCATGTGGGATTGGTTGACAGCTATTCTGCTTTTCAGCAGTTGAAACAGAATGGGACGGATTTGTCTGAATACATGAGCCAGCAGAATCATCCTAATAGAAAAGGACATGAGGTAGTAGCCAAACTAATCAAAGAATGGTTTCTTCCGGATAGCATTTCTGTGTCGTCGAAGTAAACTGGCAATCGTTTCTCCATCAGCCGATTGATACTATATGAAATGAAAAATAATTGGTATAACATTTGGTATAACCGATTATTTTTGTAATATTTGAGTGTAGAAATATATGTATATAAAATCGGGAAAATGCAAAGTTTAAAATCACAACCTATAAAAGAATTTAAACAAAGAAAAGATCAAAAATTGTTTTTTTTAAAATGGTCATTGGTACTCTTATGTATTTTGATTTCATTAGGTACATATGCAAAACCTCATCTGAAATTTTCCATAAAGAATTATGACTATGATTATTTCAATAAGGCAATAAATGAGTTCAACTGTATTTGCGGACATTCTGGTAATACGATAATAAAAACAAATACTGGAAAATGGAATATTCGAATAGATACTGTTCAAATCAAAAAAGGAGTTATTGATTTTTCAGTTGGGTTTTATTTGGAAGAGGGTTATGAAAAATCATCTAATGTAGGGGTTGATTTGATTATGGATAACTGGAAAAAAACAAATTATGTTCTTCTTCCGGCTGCAGCTTATGATGGAAATCGTTTTGAATCGAGGAGGATTGCATATTGTCCCAATTTATTCGATCCGCGAGATATAGGAAAGGATATGCCGATAATCATATCGGATGTCCCCCGTCTTGAAATAGGTGACGGGTATTCATCCATACAAGAACGGACAGGTTCGATGTCGGTGCCTTCTATTGGTATTTATGACAAAACGATACAATCCGGTTTTTTCCTTTTGACGGAACAAGCAAATTCTTATGGTGATTACGGTATCAATATATGTGAGAATCGCAATCGGAATGAAACTGTCTTATCTATTCGAAGTCCATTGGTTCGTGAGCTTTATAAATATAAGATTGCTACCATGATGGATGTCACACCTGATAAGCCTTCAGATTTTAAAAAAGGAGATAAAATTGTCTTTCATTTTAGAATATACGATTTTCATTCGGAGAGATTGCAGGGACTTTTTGATAAATTCATAGAAATACGACATGATATGGTCGGGCAACCTTCTTATGAAAATAAATATCCATTCTCAAATTGTTTCTCAATTCAAGAAGAGAAATTCAACAAACAAAATTTCGTTTCCCAATGGGGCTATTATTCAGTTGGAATGCGAGAATCAATATCCCAGGACTGGCAAATAGGTTGGACAGGAGGTATGATTTCAACATATCCTTTGCTTTTTGCTGGTAATGCCCAATCGAGAGAAAACGTTATTCGGAATTTTAATTGGTTGTTTCCTAATGGAATTGCCCCGTCAGGTTTCTTTTGGGGGTATGGCGAGAAGGGAAATCGCTGGTGGGATGACAGGCATCTGATTCGTAAAAGCGGAGATGGTGTGTATTATATTCTTAAGCAATTCATGCTTATGAGAAAAGAGGGGATTGCCGTTGATTCTTTGTGGGAGAATGGAACAAAAAAGGTTGCCGACAGATTGGTTCAATTATGGAATCAGGAACATCAATTCGGACAATTTGTTGACAATGAGACAGGTGCTCTCGTAATTGGTGGTTCTACATCAGGAGCTATCATTCCTGCAGCTTTATGTCTTGTGTCTGATTATTTTCATGATAAGAGCTATCTTGATATTGCTGAAGCTTCGGCAAAATATATGTACGAAAACTTTGTGATAAAAGGTTATACTACGGGAGGTCCTGGTGATGCCCTTCAAAGCACTGATAGTGAATCGTCTTACGCAATGTTGGAGTCGTTCATACATTTATATGAATATACAGGAAAAAGTTATTGGTTGCAATGTGCCACTGATATGGCAAATCAGTTTTCAACTTGGGTTATGGCCTACGACTATGCTTTCCCCCTAAAATCAACTTTCTATAAACTTGGAATGAAATCAACCGGAGCCGTATTTGCAAATATACAAAACAAACATGGAGCTCCGGGTATTTGCACTCATTCGGGTGCGGCGTTACTGAAACTTTATCGTGCAACAGGAGATTGTACATATTTGGAGTTGTTAAAAGAAATAGCCCATAATATGCCTCAGTATATGTCTCGTAAAGAAAGACCTATAGGGAATATGCCTCCCGGATGGGTAAATGAAAGAGTGAATACAACTGATTGGTTGGAACCGATAGGAGAAATATTTTACGGATCAACGTGGGCCGAGACTTCTTTAATGCTGACTTATGTTGAAGTTCCGGGGATATATCTTGATTTTGATAAGAGAAAAGTGGTATGTTTTGATCATGTAAATGCTAAAATAGTAAGAATAAATAGTCATAAAGCCGTACTACAGATTGAAAACCCGACAGATTATTCAGCCAATGTTAGAATATTGGCTGAAAATGCTCAATTGAAAAGTAAACCTTTAGGTGAGAATTATCTGTATAATTCAATTTCTGTACATTTACAATCGAAAGAAACAAAAACTATTTCTATAGTTCCCCTATGTAACAGGTAAAAGGTTTTAGAAATGATCCTTTGAAATGCCGCATATCTAAAGATTGTTTGGGCTTTTTGCATCTTTTGTCTTATCTAATGTCGAAAAAGTTCTATAAAGTATTGCATAATTAATCGTTATTTTGCTAACTCAAGGAATATGAATTAATATTGAATTGTATGAGTAAGAAAAACAGAATTGTTTGGGCTTGTCTTTTTCTATTGACTATATGCTTTATGCCGATGAATGCACAACAGATAAAATCACCTGACGGCAAAGTAAATGTGGATTATCCGGGAGGAAAGACCTCTGCTTCTTTTAACGTATCTTACGTGAAGGATGGACGGAAAGTAAATGTATTTACCCTGTCTTCAGTTGGATTACTGACGGGAGTTGGCTGTGAAATGAAATTGGTTTCCGTTTCAAAACCCAAATATCTGAAAGAAAGCTATACGATGCTTTCGGGAAAAAGAAAGGGCTGCACGAATGAGGGTAATGAAGCTGTATTTTCATTTATGAACGGCAAGCGTGAAAAGACAGATATTCGATTCAGAGTCTATAATAACGGAATTGCTTTCCGTTATGAGTACGAGCCTCGGAAGGCTACGGAGATAAAAGATGAACTTACGGCCTATAAGGTACCTGAAGGAATAAAGAGATGGACACAAAAATATAATGTTTCGTATGAGGATTTCTTTCCTATGAATCAGAATGGGGGAGATGCCAAACATTGGGGATATCCGGCTTTGTTTCAGATGGATGATGATGTATGGACTTTGATAACGGAGGCAGGTGTCGGGAGAATAAATTGTGCTTCAAGTCTCGATAATTCAAAGGATGCATCCTGTTATAAGGTACAGCCGGCGCAAAATAATGTGAAGGCTTCGGGCAAGTGGATATCGCCTTGGAGAATTGCTATCATTGGTTCTCTGGCTGATGTGGTGGAGTCCACTTTGGTGACAGATGTGAGCGAACCTTGTCGGATTAAGGATACATCGTGGATAAAGCCGGGTGTGGTGTCGTGGATTTATTGGGCTTATAACCATGGCTCAAAGGATTTTCAGCTTGTGAAACAGTATATTGATATGGCTGTGAAATTGAAATTGCCGTATGTCTTGATAGATTGGGAATGGGATAAAATGGAAAACGGTGGAAATATCGATGATGCACTGGCGTATGCCAAGGAAAAAGGAATTAAACCGTTGCTTTGGTATAATTCTTCAACAGCTTGGACAGACAAGGCTGCCGGACCCCTATTCAAACTGAATAAACAGAATGCACGGGAAAAGGAATTTTCTTGGCTTAGAGAAAAGGGCGCAGCCGGGGTGAAGATTGATTTCTTCTCCGGTGACAGTCTTTCGACAATGAATTATTATATGGATTTGCTCGAGGATGCTGCAAAGTATCATTTACTGGTAGATTTCCATGGTGCCACGATTCCTCGCGGATGGCAGCGTACTTATCCCAACATGATGAGTGTGGAAGGTGTTTATGGTGCCGAATGGTATAACAATGGTCCTGCGATGACGGATAAAGCTGCGGAACATAATACGACTTTGCCGTTTACCCGTAATGTTGTGGGTCCTATGGATTATACACCTTGCACTTTTTCGGATTCGCAGCATCCGCATATCACCACGTCGGCGCACGAACTGGCTTTGACCGTGGTCTTTGAATCTGCTCTTCAGAATTTGGCTGACAAGCCTTCTTCTTATCTTTCCCAACCGAAAGAAGTTCAAGACTTTCTGTCTGCGTTGCCATCTGCATGGGATGAAACGAAACTGCTTTCGGGATATCCGGGACATCATACAGTCATGGCCAGATGCAAAGACGGTGTCTGGTATATAGGAGGACTCAACGGTACAAATGATGCTATGGAACTTCCGCTCGATTTGAGTTTCTTGAAAAAAGGTAGTTATTCTATTACCCTTTTTAAAGACGGAAAGGAAGAACGGTCTTTTGCTATCAATGAAGAAATCCTGCAAAGTCAGTCGATGAAAATTCCGACTTTGCCTCGCGGGGGGTTTGTTGCCGTGATCCACGAACATCAGTAGCCTTCGATAGCAAGAAAGACGTTGGGCTTACCGGGAGGGCATGCAGAATATACTCCTCAAGGTATGTACAAAGCAACCTGTGAATCGATGAAAGAATGTTACCGGACACCAGAATGGTTCAAAAATGCGAAGTTCAGAATATTATTCATTGGGGAGTCTATATGGTTTCTGCAGCAGGCTGTGAATAGTATTGTCGTATACAAGATTATTAAATGATATTTGAATACTGATTAAATAAGATTTCCACGAATTTTGCCACTT
>Ga0116193_1002767_pt1 | contig 13021 bp, 9 predicted proteins | sample AD_UKC115_MetaG_FD_89892 | JGI IMG/M metagenome (GOLD analysis project Ga0116193, IMG submission 89892) | Active sludge microbial communities of municipal wastewater-treating anaerobic digesters from Hong Kong - AD_UKC115_MetaG | ecosystem: Engineered > Bioreactor > Anaerobic > Digestate | place... | reverse complement strand
TTTATTGCTTACCGGCGGCGGATGGAAATCTCATACCGGTGAAACCGTTAATTTTGACATTTATGCCGGGTTGGTGCAAAAAGTACTCGGGATTTCTTCGGACCGAATCAGAGATTTCTATGGGATGGTCGAACACGGAGTTCCTTATATGAGTTGTGCTCATCGTCATTTCCATATTCCGATTTATGCCAATGTGGTGGCGGTTGATCCCGGGACATTGCAAGTGTTACCGACCGGACAAATTGGCTTGCTTAAACTGCAAACCGGCTATATTCGTTCAACGCCTTCCATATCCGTGCTGAGCACAGATTTGGGCTATATCGGGGAAAATTGTCCGTGTGGTCTTGAAGGAAAATATATCGTTTTAAAAGGTCGCGCCGGAGTGCAAAAACATGCCGGTTGTGCGATTTCTGCATCACAATTAATTAGATTATAGGAGGATAAGTAATGATTAACTGGTATAACTTTGGAACTTTTATGGAGAGTGAATCCATCACCCCCCAAATTATTGAAAATCTGCTGCAAAAAGCGAAAGAAAAACGGGATCAATTTGCTGCCGTCCCCATTATGAGAATCGCGGAAGTGCTGGACCGTATCTCAAAAAAACTACAGGATGAACAACATCCTGCGCGACGCAAAACAATGCAAATAATGCCCGATTTAATCCATTTCTCCGATGAAATGGTGAAAGCAGGATTGGACGCTATTTGCGAGAATCTTAAATTTGAAAGTATTGTCAAAAGACTTAAAATTGATTTGGATGATATCGGCTATATCGATGACTTTACTTATAATCCTACTTTTGACGGATATATAAAAGCCGTTCCACAGGGAGTGTTGTCTCACATCTCGGCCGGAAATGTTTTTGTCGGAGCAATTGATACCCTTGTTCAGGGAATTATTACCAAAAATATTAATATTCTTAAAATGTCCTCCTTCGATCCGGTATTTCCCCTCATATTTGCGGAATTACTTATCGAATGTGACCCCGAACAATTGGTTTCTCCTTATTTTGCATTAATCCCCTTTAAAGGAGGAGATAAAGAAATAGAAGAGATTATCAAACAAGAATCGGATGTAGTGATTGTGTACGGCGGTAAAAATGCGGTAGAAGCCTACCGAAACAATAGGGGATTATTTACTAAAGATGTGGAATTCGGACCTAAGTATTCTTGTATGGTTATTGATAGCAGTGAATTGGCGAAACATGATGTAGCAGAAATTGCCCGTCTCGCAGCACGCGATTTTACTATGTGGGAACAATCGGCGTGCTCTTCCCCGCATAGTATTTTTATTGACGGTAAAGAAAATGCCGTTCGCTTTGCGGAAGAAATGAAAAAAGCATTTGTTCAACTGCAATCTGAATTTCCTTTTCCGGAGATTAATACCGATGAAAAAATGGAAATTACCAGAACCCGTGAACTGGCACGAGTAGATCAAGCACTTGGAAATTCTGAATTGATCATTCCTGCCGTAAACGACCAAAGCTGGTCTGTGATTGTTGAATATAAGCCCGTTTTTCAAATATCATGTCAACATCGTACCGCGTATATCATTGCGATTGACAATTTTGAACAGGTTATCGATGCGCTGAGCGGTTACGGTAAGTTTATTCAGTCTGTCGGGATTTTGGCTGATTATAGCAAGTTGTTTGACTATGCGGCTCGGTTGACTCAGTTAGGAGCAGACCGTATTACGGAAATAGGAGCTATGTCACAGCGAAAACACGGAACACCGCATGACGGAACCCGCGGTCTTGCCGAATATGTAAAGTGGGTATCTGTGGGCCATCCGCTGGATTTTATCGATCCGTTTGATTATAAAACAGATAAAGAACGGGATGAGTTATCGCTTGCTCGTCTTAATCATCTTATTGGTTATGCTCGTGAAAAATCGTCCTTCTACCGCGAGACACTTCCGGATGTGCAACTCAAAAGTTTAAAAGATTTATCTAAATTGCCTGTTTTAAAACAAGAGCAGTTTCGTGACAAACTTCCTCCTTACGGTGACGGTATTTTGACTGCCCCTTTAGGAAGTTCCATCTCTTTTGGAAGTGGCGGAACATCAGGTCATCCGAAATTTGTTTATAGAACGATGGAGGAAACACGTAGAAATGCCAAAGCAATGGCGAAAGGACTGGCCGTGAAAATGTTCCAAAAAGGTGATGTGGTGGCCAATCTCTTTTTCGCGGGAAATATGTGGGCTTCCTTTATTAGTGTGAATATGGCTCTTGAAGAAATCGGATGTCATATTTTGCCAATCGGAGGCCATGTAGGGATTGAAAATATTATGAGTTATCTCAAATCGTTTAAAGTAGATGCCATTATTTCAATCCCCTCTATTCTCATTTCTATTGCCGAATATGTGGAGAAAAATGGACTCAAAGATATTAAGATTAAAAAGATTGCTTACGGAGGCGAACACTTGGCACCTGCTGCCGAAGAATATCTGAAACGAGTTCTCGGCACCGAAATTGTCGGATCGGCCACTTATGCAATTAATGATACCGGGGTGGTGGCTTTTCAGTGCGAATGCTGCTCCGGCTCCGTTCATCATGTCATGGAAGACCTTCATATAGTCGAAATTGTTGACCCCGAAACCTTTGAACCGCTTCCGGACGGTGAGGCAGGAAATATCATTCTTACCAATATCGACCGGAAATTAATGCCGGTCATCCGTTATGACGTGGGTGACCGCGGTCGCCTGTTGACTCATAAATGTGCCTGCGGCAGACAAGCTCGTCTCTTGGAATTGCTCGGTCGCTCCGATGAAGTCCTTATCATCGGCGGTGATAATATCTCTGTGGATGCCGTGTCCCAGGCTGTGGCAAAAGTGCAAGGCTTATCACAAAAATTCTCAATGATAGGAAAATACCTCGGACATCTTGACTTACTCGAAATTCGGGTTGAAGGATTCGGAATTATGGACGATGACCGGAAAGATCTGCTGGCAAAAGAACTCATTGTGGCTTTATTAACCGAAAAACCTGCCCTGCAAGCTTTTTTGAATGCCAACAGTATTGCCCGCCCTTCCGTAATTGTAATGAATGAGGGAGAACTCCCCGCAAATCCAAGAACAGGTAAAATTAAAAGAGTTATAGATGAAAGACATTCTTCGTAAACAAAATAGTAAAAATCCATATATTGCTCAAATCTCTGTGCTGTCCGATGTCGCTTTTATTGGACATGTACAAGCATTTGTGATTTCTTTTGCCAAGTATTTCAATTTCTGTAATCAAGAGTTGATGCAAATTGAACTGATGGTCGAAGAGGGAATGCTCAGCACCATTCAGAATGCCTTCTCCGATGAGGTGGTCGGAATGATTGATGTCAAAATAAGCTATTCCCCCGGAAAGTTCCGCATCTCCATCGAAGATAAAGGATTGCCTGTTGATATCAAAATGCTTGAAACATCTGACAATTCCTATATGAGTATTCTGCTCCTGAAGAAGATTGCAGATGAATTCCGATTTACAAATTTGGGCAAAGAGGGTAAAAAATTAGAGCTTATAAAATATATCCGGAATGAAAGTATCCTCGAGCAATTGGCAAAAATAGACACGGAAGAAATACAGGAAGAACTCCCTCCCGAAAAAGATCCGCCTGTAATAAGACTTATTGATAACGAAGAGATTACACTTCTTTCGCGATTGGCTTTTAAAGTGTATGGGTATACCTACATTTCTGTTTTTTATTATCCTGAAAAAATTAAAGAGTTACTCGAACATGGATTATTGGTTTCCGCAGTGGCAGTCAATCAAAAAAATGAAATTGTGGGCAATCTCTCCCTCGTGTTCGAAAAATCGGACGATATGGTGGCCGACTCGGGCGCAGCAATGGTCGACCCTCGCTACCGTGGCCATAATCTCTTTAAAAACATGAAGCTTTTCTTAAAAGATTATGCCGAAAAAAGAGGAATGTGCGGAATTTACAGCGAAGCAGTTACGATTCACCTCTTTACACAACTCGGAAATATCTCTCTCGGAGCGAAAGAAACCGGTATTATGTTGGCCTTTATTAAAGAAAGTGTTACTTTTAATAAAATATCCGATGAACGAACAGAACTTCGTCAATCGGTCGTTCTTTATTACCTTAAAACCAATAAAGAGCCCCACCGCACTATTTATGTTTATCCTAAATTTGCCGATATTATCAGAAAAATATATGCCCATGCCGAACTCGATCGCGAGGTCGTGGAAGTTGATGCACACGCTTTGTTAATCCCGGCTTCTGACTCTACCCACTATTCTACAAGTGTAAAACCCGATATTAATGTGGCGTACATCAAAATTGAAACCATGGGCCCCGATGTGGATGATATTATTGCCGTTCAAACGAGGCAACTCTGTCTCAAGAAAATAGAAACCATTTATCTCGAGTTTTCTATGTCAGAAGCGTATGCTTCCGTTTTGACCCGCAAAGCCAATGAAATGGGCTACATGTTTAGCGGTATTATTCCGGAATTGTGTGACGGGGATGTATTGAAAATGCAATATCTTAATAATGTGATTGTGATTCCTGAAAATATCAATCTCGCAGGCGAATTATCGAAGGAAATTCTTGAAGTTATTATTCAAGATTATCATGTTTAAACATGTTTAACGCATGAGTTTATAGTCAAAAAAAGATAACCGGATTCCCTTTCGGAGTTGCCTATTTTTTTGAATGATTAAGATTTTTATTGGGGCATGCCAGCTGCACCGTCAATATTCTTCTGCAAGTCTGCAGCTCGGGACGTGTTTGCCGAAAAACCACAAAAAGAGCTTTCTCATGTTGCAGAAAAATGGAAACCGATTCCCTTAATCAAAAATAAATCTGAATTTATAGATTGATAACGTTGTTAAACAGTTGATTGGAAAGTAATTCAGGTGAAATTCTTCGATTTTTAGATTTAGAATAAAAAAAATGAATATTTAAAAAATAAAGTTATTTTTGTAAATTGATTTTTAGTGAAGATGAACCCATTTCATATATACTTATAGCTGTCCGAATATTTAATTTATAACGCATTTAATAATAATGAGGAAATAACTGATTCTTTGTATTTGCGATTCCTTGGAATTGAAATATTTATCTCAAATAAATTGTAAAAAACAAACCTTGATGCTCTTCAAAAATTAAAATCGGAACCAAAATCGGTGAATCTCTTAATAGAACAAATAAGAATTTACTATCAATAACAAATAAAAATAATTATACCCCCGAGCGTATTCCGAAAAGCTTTAAGAGTAGGAAAAATAAAAAAATGAGTATTATGAAAAATATTATGAAAATAGTAAGTGCATTCTTTGTGTTAATCTTCTTGGGGATTTTTGCATCATGCGAGAAGGCAAATCCTACAGATACCAAAATTAACCCATTTGTCAATGACAGGGATGAGCGGAATATGATTGTTATAATTAGTGATATTCACCTTGGCGCAGACCTTGCTTATGCGGAATGTGAGGAAAATTTACCTGCCCTTGAAAAATTGTTACGTCAGATAAAAGAATCTCCTAATGTTAAAGAGCTTGTTATTGCAGGAGACTTGATAGATGAATGGTTTATACCAGCGACCATAGATCCTTATCAAGGACAGGATCAGCTGAATTTTATACAGCGTGTTGCAACAGCCAACAAAGGCGTCTTTGATTTAATCAACAATATTATTCAAGAAGGAAAGATTCGGGTTACTTATGTGCCCGGCAATCATGACTTAACAGTTACCGAAGAAAGTATTGAAAGTGTATTTCCGGGAATTAACCAAGCACGTGATCCTATGTTGGGTTTAGGAACCTATTCTCCTGTGGGCTATCCTCAAATTGCTATTGAACATGGTCATCGTTACAATTTCTTCTGTGCACCTGATCCTATTTCAAATCAGGATATTGCTCCTGGAACAATATCTCCTCCCGGCTACTTTTTTACTAGAATTGCGGCACTTCATGTGGCACAAGGATATCCCGCGGCAATTGATATTCTTCCGAATGTAACACCTAATACCAACGGCGATATTAGTCAAAATTTATTATATGCATATTGGAAAGTTTGGGAAAAAACGTTGCTCAAATTCAGCATAAACAATAGATTTGATGAGGATATCATTGTGACCAATTTTGATGGATTTACCGGTTCTTTCTCTGTAAATGATGTTCTTCCGTATCAAACTACTCCGGGTGGATTAATTGAGGTTAACCTATATAACGGCATTCAAGACACTTGGGAAGAAAGACAAACACGCAATGGGGTAGCTGTTCATATTCCCGTTGTTCGTGCAATATCGAAGTCGGCTGATGAAGTGGAATCAGGGGAGCAGGCAAAAATTCAATATTTTATGAATCCTAATTCAAATAAAAGAATTGTCATTTTTGGTCATACACATGTTGCCAAAATGGAAACTTCCACGAACCATTTAGGACAAAAAACTATTTATGCCAATTCAGGAACTTGGATAGATGAGAATCCAATATCTTCCACAAATATGAATTTTGTGGTTATTACGCCTCAGAATGCTTATATAACTACTCAAACCTTAGTTAAACTATATAGTTTTGAAAACGAAGTTGTAAAACTGGTTGATGAAGAATCAATACGTTTCTAAAGTTTTTAGAATATAATTGTCGATAGCTAAAAATTATCTCAGTAAATCCACGATACGAATTGTTTATTGTGGATTTGAGGGAACACGGCTTTTGGACGTGGACTTGCAGCCGAAAGACAATTTGTTGTCGAAAATTGATTATTAGTATAACGGAACATATAGTCATACCAATCGGTATCAGTATGACGGGAAGCAATTGACCGATGGATTGATTGGGAGGAGGACAAAGTTACAGTGAATATGAATTTTTGAAAAATAATATCATCAATGTGTACCCTAAAATTTGTATTATGAATAAAATTACAGTTTCTTTCATGGCATGTTTATTGCTTTATGCATATTCATTTGCGCAAGTGACGACTTTGACTTTTACGGGAAAAGATGTCAATGAGATTTATGTCCGGTTGGATCGGGTGGTCATCACCAACCTTACGAAGAGTTGGCAAGAGACGATTTATTATCCTGATACGGTTTTAATTATGGGGGCTACCGGAATTGAAGATGCAGAAAATGCTTCTCAATTTTCTCTTTTCCGAAATGTGCCTAATCCGTTTGCGGGAGTTTCGGAGTTTTTGATGCAATTAACAGAACCTCAAAAAGTTGTGATTTCGGTTGTTGATTTAGAAGGTAGACTGATTACTGAAACAGAGCAGTCGCTACCCCAAGGAATGCATACGTTTCGACTTTTTCTTTCTACTCCGCAAGCATATTTATTGCGTGTCCGTGCCGGAACAGAACATGCTTCTCTGACGGTCATTAATACCGAAAATGCAGGGACGAACCGAATTGATTATGTGCAAAACACCAATTCTCTTTTATGGACTTCTCCTGTAAAAACGGACAAAGGGGGAACAGATAATCCGTTTAATTTTGGGGATGAAATGGAATATGTCGGTTATGCAACCATCAATGAAACAGAAGTTGAAAGTGAACGAATCCGACAGACCCAAGGAGCATCGGAAAGTTTCGAATTGGTGTTTACGATCCCTTTATTAGATGGTCAGCCGTGTATCGGAACCCCCACACTGACCGATATTGACGGAAATACTTATAATACGGTACAAATCGGAACGCAATGTTGGATGAAAGAAAATTTGCGTACCACCAAATATGCTAATGGAGGCGGAATCCCATTAGGAACTACCACTAATCTTTATCTTCCTTATCGCTATTATCCGAATAATGACCAGAATAATGTGGCTACTTATGGTTATTTGTACAATTGGAAAGCCGTGATGGAAAATGCAACGAGCAGTAATACCAATCCCAGCGGAGTGCAAGGTGTTTGTCCTACCGGTTGGCACGTGCCGAGCCATGCCGAATGGACGCAACTTACGGACTATGTGCGTAGTGTAAATCTATATTTATGCAACGCAGATGCTGATTTTATTGCCAAGGCATTTGCGGCATCTCTTGATTGGAATAGCAGTACGGGAACTTGTCACATAGGGAATACGCTTTCTGCAAATAATGCTACCGGTTTTTCCGTGTTTCCTTCAGGTTATTATGATGCAAATTATGCCAATTTTGGAAATAATATCGGTTTGTGGAGCTCTACCCAATCCGATGATTCCTATGCCAGAATCCGCTTTCTTGAATATAATTCCGCGGAAGTGGGCAATATCGACGGACATAAAGCGGTGGGATTTTCGGTTCGTTGTGTTCGGGATGAATAGTCCTTTATATTTAGATTTATTATTGTCCGGTAAAAATAAAATTATATACCTTTTTAACCTTAATACATAAGGCTTTTCTTGGAATTGTTTCGCCAACCTGCCTGGCTTTCATATTCCACAAAGTATATTTTTAAATCGGCCTGGCTTTCGTAATCTACAAAATAGATCTTCTTTTTGGCCTGACTTTCATAGTCGGTGAAGTACCATTTTCCGTCGTTTAGTCCGGCCTGGCTTTCATATTTAACCTTATACACCTTCAAATCGGCCTGACTTTCGTAAGCAACAACATATACCTTGACATCCGCTTGACTTTCATAATTTACCGAATAGACTTTTTGGGCATATCCCAAACCGATTCCTCCGATTAGGAGCATGATTAAAACCAATTTTTTCATAATATTTTTCTTTATAGGTCAATTTTTGGGTTCAATGAATAGACAAAAATAGTATTTTTTTGGAAATAGAATAAACTTGCCTCAAGAAATTAATGATTTTTCTTTCAGGCGGCAGGCGGAGTGCGGGGAAATCCAATAGATGTTTATTTGGGAAGGAGTTCTTCGCTGCTCATTTTGGATTGAATCGGCAGTAAAATGGTGTATTTGTTGTTCTTTACCGTTAAGGAGGTGGTTCGTAGCCATGGGTTTAGCTCTTTCAACTCGCGATAGGTAATCTTTTGGTCAACGGCAAATTGATAGAGGTCGGGAATGGTGGTGTCGATGGCTATCTCTGTGGTAGGAATAGGGTAGTATAGATCGGTCTTGCCTAAGGAAAAGTTGTAGCGTTCGGGGTGCTCAAAAATCAATTTGTAGGCGATAATCCGATACATATAACGAGCCGTTTCCTGATTGAGCAGGAGATCCCAGTAATTGGAACATTGTTGTGTCTCCATATTTCGTTTCAGGCCGACTTCCCCCATATTGTAAGCAGCAGCGGCCAATGCCCAGCTTCCGAGTCGGTTTTTGGAATCTTGCAGATAGCGGCAAGCGGCGCGGGTAGCCTTTTCCAAATGGTAACGTTCGTCCACTTCGCTATTGACTTCCAATCCATAGATTTTTGCAGTGCTTTCCAGAAATTGCCAAAAACCGGATGCTTTCGCAGGAGAAACAACATTTTGCAAATTACTTTCGGCTACACACAAGTATTTAAAATCATCGGGCAGCCCTTCTTCTGCCAATATCTTTTCGATGGTCGGGAAAAAACGTGCTGCCCGTTTAATCGATAAGATAGTCGTAGAATGATGATAAGAAGCCACAATTAACTCTCTGTCCAAGTTCTCGCGAACCCAATAGACTTCTAACGGAATTTTTTCGCCTGCAAAAGCCACCGATTCCGGCAGATAGGGCGATACGTTCAATGCGGGCGTCTCTTCACCGTTTTCACTGTTTCCTTCGGCACGAAGCTTGGGGTGCATGACGGAAAAAGTCAATAAAGCGGCTAAAAATGTGCCCAATATCAAGGCAAATGCTAAGAGAATTTTTTTCTTTTCTTTCATAAACAGACAAGATATAGTGATTTGTGTAATAGTAGTAACGTGGCAAAATATTTTTTGGTATGTTTTTCGTGACTGATATTCGATTTTTCTTTTATTTGGAAATAAGTCGTGTGAAGCCGTTCATTCTTGATTGTTTTTTTGTAAATATATTTGTTATTTTTGCAAATTGAAAAACGAAGAAGAACTATGAAAAAAGTCTGCACTATTCTGATGATTCTTTTTGGAATTGGTGGTTTGTTTAAGGCCAAATCGCAAAACGTCTATTTCTTTTATGATTTTGGAAGTTTAATTTATGAAGATTGTGCTTCGCGGCCAATGTTCACCACTACGGTTGACCTATTCCATGCGGACAAGTGGGGTTCCACTTTTTTCTTTGTCGATATGGATTATACTGCAAAGGGTGTATCGATGGCCTATTGGGAAATTAACCGTACCCTGAAATTTTGGGAGGCGCCGGTATCCATCTCTTTGGAATATGATGGCGGGCTTACCCGCAATTTCTCTTTCTCCAACGCCTATCTGGGGGGCGTACAATATGGATACGAAAATGAAGACTTTTCAAAAGGATTTGCTCTGACATTATTTTATAAATACATTCAAGGGAATTTTCAACCGCACAACTTTCAATTGACCGGCACCTGGCATCTCGATTTCGGACACAACGCCGCTACATTTATCGGATTTGTAGATGTTTGGCGTGAGCCGCAACCCGGAGAACGCGATGATTTTGTCTTCCTTACCGAACCGCAACTCTGGTATCATTTTAACAGCATCAAAGGAGTAAATGAGAAGTTCAATCTCAGTATCGGCTCCGAGATTGAATGTAGTTATAATTTTGTATTACCCAACCGCTTTTTGGTCATTCCGACCGTCGCTCTGAAATGGAAATTTAAATAAATCCCGGCCTTCTCCGTGGATTCGGGAAAGATAATCGTGTGACAATGAAACGACAATATAGCTTTTTATGGATTTTCTTACTTGCCGGCTTTTTCTTTTCCTGCGGGGAGAAAATCGACGTCGGTCGTAACATGATTTTTCGTTATAACGAATCCAGCGGCATTCAGTCGTTAGATCCGGCATTTTCGTCTGGGCAGTCAATTATTTGGCCATGTAATTTGCTTTTTAATGGATTGGTTGATTTGGATGATTCGTTGCATATTGTGCCCGCCATCGCCAAACACTGGGAGATTAGTCCGGATGGCAAAGTCTATACTTTTGTATTAAGACAAGATGTCTATTTTCATCAAACACCTTTTTTTCAATTTCCCGAAACGAGAAGGGTAGTAGCCTCCGATTTTGTGTATAGTTTCAATCGGATTCTTGATGGGGAGGTTGCCTCTCCGGGGGCGTGGATTTTTCAAAAAGTACAACGCGATGCAGATGGAAAACCGGCTTTTACTGCCCTCAACGATTCGGTGTTTCAAATTACCCTTTCCGGTATCTTTCCGCCGTTTCTGGGAATATTGGCCATGAAATATTGCTCCGTAGTGCCCCGCGAAGCAGTGGAGCATTTCGGGAAAGATTTTCGCAAATTTCCCGTGGGCACCGGTCCCTTTCAATTTCAACTATGGGAAGAGGGCGTGAAGTTGGTGTTGCGAAAAAATCCGTTCTATTTTGAAACAGATGAACAGGGACGGAGATTGCCCTATCTGGATGCCGTGGCGATTACCTTTATTGTGGATAAACAGTCAGTCTTTATGGAGTTTATGAAAGGCTCTCTCGACTTCATGTCCGGTATTGACGGCTCTTATAAAGATGCACTGCTCACCAAACAAGGGACTTTGAAAAGTGAATATGCCGATCGTATATGCATCTTGACCTCACCCTATCTGAATACCGAATATCTGGGGTTTGTCCTCAAAGAGAGCGACACCGGAAATCCGCTATTAAACCGAAACGTGCGCCAAGCCATCAACTATGGCTTCGATAGGGTAAAGATGATGCGTTATTTGCGTAATAACATCGGCTATGCGGGTACATCCGGATTTGTGCCGATGGGGATGGCCTCTTTTGATCCGGATAGAGTAAAAGGGTACCATTATAATCAGCAGAAAGCTTTGGAATTGTTGAAAGAGGCGGGTTATCCGAATGGCAAAGGGCTTCCCGAAATTTCCTTGGCGGTTTCGCCTACCTATCTTGATTTGTGTCAGTACATCCAACATGAGTTGCAACAAATCGGAATCACATTGAAACTTGATGTCCAGCAGGCTGCTCAACAACGCCAGATGATGCGCAACTACCAATTGCCCTTCTTCCGCGGTTCATGGATTTGCGACTACCCCGATGCGGAAAATTACTTGTCGCTCTTCTATTCCCAAAACTTGCAGCCGGCGGGGTCGAACTATACCTATTATGTCAATCCACAGTTTGACCGTCTATACGAAAAATCCCAAACCATCATTCGGGATTCATTGCGCAATGAACTCTACACCCAAATGGATTCCATGCTGATGGAAGACGCTCCGGTGGTGGTGCTTTACTATGATAAGGCAGTCCGTTTCACTAGAAAGCAAGTCAAAGGATTAGGCATTAATCCGGTGAATATGCTCAATCTTACCCGAACCTACATAGAGCCTTAATAAGCTGTTTTGATTTCAATGGGATTTTTTTTTAAAAAAATGTAACTTTCCTTTCCGTGCTTCGTATAAGTCGGTATAAAAGTTGATGCATCTTGATTCAGCTTTCAGAGGTTAATGGTTTGTGGGAATGGCGAGCAATTCGCCGTTTCTTTTTTTGTACGGATGTACAAATAAAAAACGAAAGTTGCTTATGCCCCTAAGAATTTTAGTAATTCATACACTAAAAATGCGGGCCATACCAAAGCTTTAAGGAAACCCAGCACGCCCAACCAAAAACCGGTGGCCTGTGCAATGAAATAGACGGCAGCGCCGATGATTCCCATAAAATAAAAGGCTCCGCAGGATGAATTGTTTTCAATGTGTTTTTTCATCTTTGAAAAGATTTAATAAATTAACTTCGCAAAGATAAAAGAATATTGCAAAAAACAACTTTTTTTAAGAAAATGTTATATATTTTCTTTTTATTGGTGTCCGGGAAAATAAGTACCGAGAAAAAAATAATAATATCGTAATTTTCTTTATTTCTCTTTCGTACTTTTGTCTTGATACAAAAGTACCAAAAAATCAAGGCAAAAAGAATTCCGCCCGCTCTGCCAATCAGCTAAGCGGTTCTATCAAAACAAGGCATTTCCTCCTACTTGCGTACGAGGAAATGCAAACGACAAGCGGTTTTGCAAGAACCGCTAAGCTGATTG
>Ga0116193_1002766_pt1:0-10000 | contig 13026 bp, 15 predicted proteins | sample AD_UKC115_MetaG_FD_89892 | JGI IMG/M metagenome (GOLD analysis project Ga0116193, IMG submission 89892) | Active sludge microbial communities of municipal wastewater-treating anaerobic digesters from Hong Kong - AD_UKC115_MetaG | ecosystem: Engineered > Bioreactor > Anaerobic > Digestate... | reverse complement strand
TATTTCTATTAACATGATTTTCCACCTTAGGTTAGCTTGGTGTGTCTCCCCATTTTATGGGCAATTTTCCCCAGCAGACGTGAAGCCCAGGGGTGGTACAGGCCCTGGATGGTAAGGATGGCCAGCACCATGCCCACAATGAAGTATTCAGGTTTAAACCCAATAAATGAGGTTAAGAATATTATAATGGTGATACTTAAAGCTCCGGTGGTACCGGCATATCCAGGGTCAGCGCACAGTCGATTACCAAAGTATACTAGAACCGCAGCTATTAATCCTCCCTCAGGGGTTCCTATGGCGTAGCAGGCAATTGAAGCCAGAAGTGTCCCTGCCGATGCGTCAGGCGAACACACAATATTCCCCTGGAAGAATCCTCCGGCCAGATCTCCCCCGCGGGCCTTGACTGACCTGCCTATTACATCCGCCCCCTTAACACCTGGAGCCTCGGGAAGTCCCATCCAAGTGTCGATGAGTACGAAATTAAACCAGGAAATAAAAGCGGCTATTACTATTCCTAAAATTTCATTCATTGGATTCCTCCGATTCAGGTACGGGAACCACTTTTTCCAAAATAAACTTACTGAATAAAGCAGTGATGATCCCGGTGATTAATGCAACAATATAGCCCTGGTAACCTAATTTGTATACCATGGCGTAAAAGCCAACAGCCAGCACTGCAGTTGGGAACACCGCACTGATGGTCCAGGATTGCCTCATAGGTTTTTCTGGAAGTAATGGGAGCCTTAAAATCAGGCTAAGTATTACTGCTGCCGCCAGGGCAATAAGATAACTGAACACATTAGCATGAATAATCATGATAAATAGGTGGTCTCCTTTATCTATATAAATGTTTTTACTTGAGGATATTATGTGGGTTATTACTGACAGGGTTTCCCCATATTTCTGTGAAATTCCGGGACAATGTTGATGTTCCCTCGGGAGGTGAGTTAACTGTTAAAAAAATTATCTTTTAGTTTTTTAATATCATTAATGTGGAACATTTAGCTTCTTATTTGTTACATTTTGGATTGAAATCTATTAAACTTATGGTTCACATTAGTCAAGGTCAATAAATTGATTAAAAAACATAAGGAAATGATGATGGTTTTATCCCTTTGATCACTTGAGTTAATACTTTAAATATCTTATATATGAAAAATAATCATAAAAGAATGGTTTTAGGGTCTTAGATTTTTCTTGTTGAAAGAAGAATTTCCCTTCTTGTTTTTTATAGTTTATGAACTTCTTGATAACTAGTTTCGTGAAATACAATTTAATTTTAGCTTTATAAGAATAATTGGGCTTCTAAACCGTTAAATTTAGTAATCAATGCTTACAAATATATTTTTGGTGAAAACAATGAAGCATTATTTAAATCACAGTAAAGAATGCCCAAATTATATCTTGTTATAGAAAATATTTAAATTTATGCAAAATATATTTAGGAGCATATTCTAGATTTGGAATGTTTTATTCAGTCCTATTATCTAAAAATCAACAAAAATTTTAAAAAATTTAGAAAGTAATTAAATTTCAATTAATAAAGAGAATTAACGAGTCCTATTCTCTTTATTCATGAAATAGTTTAACTGATCCTTCAGTATATCATTCAGACTGTAATCAGTTTTACTGCCTAATTTCTGGATTTTATGGGTGTCGGCAAATAAGATTGGAACTTCCGCTGGTCGGAATCGGTCTGGATTGAAATCAATCAAAACTTTTCCTTGTTCAGTGTCCACGTTGATTCCCTTATCTTCCAGTTTGTATTCCAATTCATTTTCCAGGATTAACTGGTCAACTTTGGTTTTAGGGAACTTAATACCAAAAATAGGGCTTTCATCAACTTCAGTGGGGTCCTGGATCCCTTTACCACCATTTACAGCTTCAATCTTGTTCACATTCCATCCTGCTTCTTCTAAACCAACAAGGATATAGCTGAGAACAGAATTAGTGCGCATGGAACCCTGGTTGTATACTTCCCCAGAGTGTCCCTTTTCTGCAAGTAACAAGTATCCCTGGACAATATCCTTTACATGGGACCAGTCACGCAGGGCATTGAGGTTTCCAATAACAATACGGTCTGTTTCACCAAATTTAAGTTTCATAATCTGGTTGGTCACTACGGAGGTCACGAACATGATCCCCCTTCCAGCCCCTTCGTGGTTAAAAGCCCGGGAAACCACGGTATCCACACCGTAAGAATGATAGTAGTTCCTCATCAAGTAATCCCCATAAACCTTAGACACTGCATAAGGAGACATAGGTCTTAGGGGGTTAGTTTCCTTTATAGGTACTTCTGGTATCTCTTCTGGTTCGGGGAAAATTGTTCCGTATTCTTTTTTAGCATTCTCATACTGTTCCTGGGAAGAGAGTACCAATCCATACTCTTCGCTGGAACCAGCAAAGACAATTTTCGAGTCCTGGTCTTTAATACGTAAAGCTTCCAGCAGATTAGCAGTTCCCATACAGTTAATTTTTTGGGTTTCCTGGGAGTTATGGAAGGATCTTTCCACAAATGATTGAGCAGCCAAGTGGAAAATGTAATCTGGCTCAGACTGGTCAAGAGCTCCAGATAGAGAGGTTATATCGGTAAGATCCCCTTCAATCAAGTTCACATCGTTGCTGATTCCACGGTCGATGATGTTTTTAGCTGTTGTTCCATCAGCCCTTCTTCGAATCAATCCATAAACATTAGCTTCTCGGGTGACTAGTTCTTTAGCTAAATAAGAACCTGCAAATCCACCTATACCAGTTATGAGAACATTTTTATCTTTCCAATTCATCATATACCTCTTGTTTATTTGTTAGAAAATTAAAGTTGCTTGATTTATTTGATTGACTTTAAGTTACTATCAGAGATAATTCTAATTATATTAATCTAATTAAAGTGTATGTTGCATGATACATGTTTTAGAATTTCATGTGAAATAACTTTTTAAAGATCCATTAAAATCCTGAATTTTTAGTGCTAAAACTTACTCATGGTATTTTTTATAACTCTCAAACTAGGATAATATTTTAATGTTCTCAGTGAGTTAAAAGTATAGTATATTATACTTTTTTACTATCATTATAGCTCTTAGCAGTCATATCTGATTTGGATTTATTTGTTAGAAGATGGAGTAGACATGTTATCAATCTTATTTAAATCATAAATTCTTAGACCATTAAGTCCGGGGGTAAATTCTGTGTAATTTGATAATATTGTATCATTACTGTTGCCCCATACAATATAATAATCAATTTCATGTGATTTTAATGTTTTTATTTGTTCAGTTGGATTTAAAGTTGGTTTAGTCTGGCCAATATACTCACTATTCCAGTAATAAGCAAGATAAGAAGATTTTAACCATTCATTATTTGATGCTATTTTACTATGAGGATTGATATTCACGGACTCACTCAACAAGTATACATCCTTATCAGTGTTCATGGTTCCTATAAGATGGCTTACTGGCATTATAAGGAAAGAAACAATGAAAATTGTGGCCAAAACAGTTTTTCTACTTGGTGTAAAAAAGTCGTTTTTGAAAAGAAGGGTTAGTAAAAAGGCACCCATCAACAGTAAAAGTAAATAAACAACCCACAAATACCTTTCTTCCACTAAAACTGGAGTAAATCCTCCAGCATAGATAAGTACAGTGATAAATGGAAATAGCAATTTATCTTTTGTTATAATATCATTCAAAGGTCGGATTATCAGTAATAAATAACATATAATGATAATTAAAGCAAAATATGTAAACTTATTCATTATAGACATTATTTGGATGATATTATTCCAGATGAGGTTTAATTGATGTTTTAAAGTACTCCATGATTCAAATGCACTCCAATGTTTAACATTGGATGGTGGTTCCCCCAGATATGGCGTTACCCATCCTTGTGATTCCGGGCCGACTAAATCATGGTTAAATTCTCCTGCAGTTCCATAGGTTAGTTTACCCTCTTTGTAGCTAATTGCACCTATCCACAAGCTGCTTATTATAAAAAAAACTGAAAAACCAATAATTAAATTTCTTAGAATCTTTTTCCAGTTTTGTTTATTTTTTAAATAGTGTAAAAAATTGAAGATCAAGAAATGCGCAATGATGAAGGGAAACGCATAACTTTTTGCCAAAAAGGCCACACCACCTAAAAACCCACACAGTATTGCATTAGACATTTTATGGGAATATTCTGGATCAAAAATGAAATAAAAATAGTAGAGTAAAAAGCAGACTAGGACAAGATCGGGAGTGATGACACTAAAGGCAAAATAAAGAACAATAGGGATCATGGAAACCATTAAAACTATTTTTAACCTTTTTTCAATATCAAATTGCCTTGATAAAAGTTCAAACCCTATAATAGTAAAAAAACCAAAAATTAATGACATAATTTTAGCGGCATAAAGTGCAAAATATGGTTTTTGGCTAAAAATTAGGAAAGGAATTAATAACCAGGAAATAAGAGGAGAATGATAAGAATCGATCGCATTGTACCAGTTAGTAAGGTAATTAGTGGCGATCTGAATGTAAGCTATTCCATCTCCATTTATCTGATACTGGAAAAACCTTAAAAGCAGAATACCACTTAAAATGTATATTAGAAGGACTGAAATTAATTGAGTTTCATTTTTTAAACAATTAAATAGTTTTAGTCTCATTTGAAATCCTTCTGTTGGTTAAAATTTGTTTAAGTGTTTAATATTTTTTTTTAACACTTTTTGCAATGATTTATTATTTTTCCTCGTGATAATCTTCTTCGGCATTAACTGCCCATAAATTATCTTTGGAAGTGGTATTGTTTATTATATTATCCACCGCAGCCATGGCGGTTAACATTGAATGGTCCATGTTGTTATAACGGTGCATCCCATTTCTTCCAATTAAAAAGAGGTTCTGATAACTGTCAGTAAATTCTCTTATTTCATTAAACCGATCATAACTTCCAAAGTAGGCAGGATAAGTTTTGGGAACCCGTATAACCACGGAATCCAAGACATCGTCAGGATGGATAATATCAATTTTGGTCAGTTCTCCAATGGCAAATTTAGTGAAATCATCATCTGACATTGTCCATAATTCATCTCCTTCATTGCAGAAGTATTCAAGGCCAATCCAGGTATTTTCATCATTTTTGACCATATAAGGGCTCCAATTATTGAATATTTGAACTCTTCCAAGTTTCACATCCCTCTCTTGAATATAAATCCAGTTATCAGGGACAATATCATTAATAGTGGGCTCTGTTGTTTCATTTGTTATTTTTAATCTTTTTAAAAGTAAACCTGCCGTAACAAAGTCACGGTACATCAAACCATCTGCAACTTCCTTTACTTCCACCGGAACATCATTTTCAAAAGAATATATGAGATTTTGCACAGGCATGGTAGAGAAGAAGTAGTCTCCTTTGATAGTTTTAACTTCTCCCGTGGTTTTGTTCTTAACATCCACTGAAACTATCTTATCATCTTCGTTTTTCAGCCCGACAACAGTGTGAAGATGGTGAATTTCCCCTCCATTATCTTTGATTATTTGAGCTACTTCCTCCCATAGTTGTCCAGGGCCCAGTTTAGGGTACATGAACTGTCCAATCAAACTGGTTTCCACTTCTTTTTGGGATATAGAAGAATCTCTGGAAAATTTGGTTTTAATAGAATGAGTAATAGCTTTTTTGATGGATAATCCCTTTACTCGTTGTGCTCCCCAATCTGCTTTTATTTCATAACAGGGAACTCCCCAGACCTTTTCAGTGTAATCCTTGAAGAAAGTGAGATACAATTCTTTACCAAATCGGTTGATAAAAAAGTCTTCCAGGGATTTTTCTTTTTTTAGGGGACTGAAAGATGTTTTTAAATAGCTCAATGCAATTTTAATAGTTCTTGTAATGCCGAGATTGGAAAATGTATTGTAGTTAAGGGAAACTGGATAATCAAAAAACTTTCGCAGGAAAAAAATCCTGGAGAGGCGGCTGCGGTTAAGCATTACTTTATCCTCCAGGTTGGGGTCTGGTGATTTTAATCTTTTTGTTTCTCCTGATTTGATGGATTTATGAGTATAATGTAATGATAAAGGAACTTTTCTTTTAAGTGCGGCGTCATCTTTAGCAGGAGCTCCTTGGAGGGGCATTATATTCTGCCACCATCTCATCACTTTATCAGATTTAGAAAAAAAACGATGACCCCCGATATCAATACGGTTACCTTTGTAATTAACAGTTTTGGAGATTCCCCCAATATCTTCAGTTGCTTCGAATATAACTGGTTTAATATCTGTACGATCCAGAATCTCATAGGCTGCCGTTAGACCTGCAGGTCCAGCTCCTATGATAATTGCTATTTTTTGATTCATTAATCTCATTCCTATTTAAATAAAGCGTATTTTCTTGCAAAAAAGTTCCAAAATAGAATAATTACCGCGGCAATGATCTTTGATATTAAATAAAAAAATCCAATGTAACCAGTGAAAAACCAGATAAGGGCTTCATTCAATCCAAGACCTATAATCCCTATGATGGTAAAGACTGTAAATTCTGACAATCGATTATCCATTCTTCTTCGGTTGAACACCCAGCTGATACTCAGAATATAATTGGCAATTAACCCTAAAATAAAGGCGATTGCTGCTGATATTAGGTAATATATTCCAAATATATCAGTTAGAATATATAATGAACCGAAATCAACGATGAAGGCGGCGCCTCCAACAAAAATATATCTGAATAATTGGATTATGGTTTTATCAGTATTTTGCCTGAATAATTTTTCTAGAGTGTTCATTAAATCCCTATTGTTTTGCTGTTTGGTAAATATTAATAATTTTTATGACATAAGAAACATTATAATATCTCTTAGCAATAATCTACTTTTTTATTTTAAAATTCGAACTGTTCATAAATTTTAGCATTAGTCTCTCTATCCTTTAAACTTTATAGCAACATTATACTCTCTGATAAACTGCCACAACACCAAAAAATTTGATTATGCGATAACCGGGGATATTTGGATGCGGTTGACTTATTGAATCTATGTAATATTCAACATTATTCTTCTGCAGATAACTGGAAAACTCTTGAGGATTGGTGTAGGATTTGGGAAATCCTCCTAACACATTTTTCTTTAGGTACCAACTAACTGCATTGGAATAATCAGAACTGATTATTTTATTTTGGTAATTGGGGTCAGATTCCATAATCCAGTTACTTGCGTTTCCTATATCCATGGTAAAAGTTTTTTTAGGGGTATGGCCTATGTAAGTGGCTGTGGCAGAAGATATGAAGATTAAACCAATGAAAAGATAAACTAGATGGGTGTTAAGTTGTGGATATTTTATCTGTTTTATTTTTTCTGTAAACTCAGTTAATCCTAAAGTGATGAAATATACAAATGCAGGCACCATAGTAATGAAGTACCGGTCTACTTTGATGGGTAAAATGCTGTGAAATATTAAATAAGCAGAAAACCATGATAAAAACAACAGATCCAATTTGAATTTACTATTTGAATGATCCTTCCTTAATTTATATAACAAGTATATTACTACCCCTGTAAAGATTTCACTAAAAATAAATGAGTGATAATAAAGGCTAATTATCATTAAAACAATCAGAAAACTCAGAAAAATTATTTTAATTGGTTTTATATTCAATCGGCCTACATTTTCCTTTCCATTTTCAGATTTTAAAAATTGGCGGATATATAAGTAAAGGCCGATCGCAACCATTAAAATAATAATGTAAGCCAAAATGGATGCTGAAGCTAGGGAAGGATTCAAAATGTGTTGGTATGAACCTTGGAAGGGCCCTATGGATATATAATTTAACAGATTCTGAAGATAATAGAAGTTATTGGGATTGTAAGCAACATCATCGGCTGCTGATGGTGAAGTGGTCATTGCTGAAATAATTAAATTGAACACTGCTGTAGAAGTACCTAATTTAGTGAAAAAATATCCCAAAGCACCAATTAATGCAATCATTTCCATGGATATGATGGAAATGAACTTTTTATTCCTTATAAGTTCCCGTAAACCAGGGATATTCATTGAAAGATAAATAAATATAGGAATAATAATTAACCCTGCTGTATATCTAGCCAGGAATGACAGTGTAAAAAAGGGCAAAACCAGGTACAACAATTTAGAATTTCTTTTTAATCCACGGACCATAAAGTAAACTGTCCATATGGAAAAAGAAACACCAGGAATATCAATACCGCCACTGGCAACCCATGGGAAAACAACAGGTAAGGATATAAAAATTAAACTCCCCAATAAACTTTGCATAGGATTAAATCGTTCTTTTAAGAGTAAATAAAATCCTATAACTCCAAAAACGAATATTAATGAAGTTATAATGAATATTACATTGATGGAAACATAACCCATTCTAAAAAACAATGAGTTTAAGAATGGGATCAATGGGTGAAGATAAGAAATAACACCCCCTCCATTCATACTTGCAAAAAAAAGGGCATTATTCAGGTAATTGAAAACATCCCAGTAAGGAACACCTATCCTAATTTGAACCGTTAAAAGATAGGCCGTAATTCCCACTGTAATGAGAATTAATAATAGAAGAGGATATTGGCATTTTTTTTTTAAAATTATTTTGCCTTTTTTTAGATTATCCAAAACATCACCAGAATCAAAAATTTCTTATTGAATAATGATTTTTAAAATTTGATTTGCAAATTGGTTGATCCTTAACTATTACTGTACATTCTTACAGTATCCTTTAGTTCCTCTTTCAAATCACTTTTGGGGTTAAATCCAAATGTTTTTGCTAAGGAAACGTCGGCTAATGAATGTTTTATATCTCCAGGTCGTGGTTTATCATGGATGGGAACTATATCTTTGCCCATTATATCATTTAACACGTCCACAAGCATGTTTATGGTTATCCTCTTTCCGATAGATATATTGTACTCTCCTGTTTTGCTGGACTGGCAGGCCTTTAAATTGGCATCCACTACATGTTTGACATATATGAAATCCCTGCTTTGCTCACCATCACCGTAGATGACTGGTCTATTATTTTGGAGTAATGCATCTATAAAGTGAGGAATAACCGCAGCATAGTCGGAATGAGGATCTTGCCTGGGACCAAATACATTGAAATACCTAAGAGATATAGTGGGTAAATCATAGATTTCAGTAAAAAGCCTACAATACCTCTCTCCAGTAGCTTTGCTCAGTGCGTAAGGCGAGATAGATTTTAAGGGAAGGTCTTCAGATAGGGGAAAGTTGGTGTTATCTCCGTAAACTGCTGATGAAGATGCGAAAACCACCTTTTTAACTTGGTTGTTGAGGGCAGCCATAAGAACCTTTAAAGTTCCAGTAATATTGATGTTATTACATTTCAAAGGGTTCTCAACACTTGCCGGAACACTAGCCATTGCAGCATGGTGGAAAACGTAGTCACAGCCTTCAAAAGATTTTTCTAGGTCGATTTGGGTAATATCACCCAGATCAAGGTTAATATTATCCAATTCCAGATGTTTTATATTTTGTATACTACCTGATGATTCATTGTCAATTATTACCACTTCATTTTCCTGACAAAGTTTTTCCACCAAGTGTGATCCTATGAATCCAAGTCCTCCAGTAACTGCGACTTTTTTGTTTTTCATCATAAACTCCTTTTATTTATTGAATTTGTTAAATTATAGTGATTATTGCACATTAACTAAAAGAAATAGTGAACGATAAATCTTTTCATTATTTGGCATTTTATACAGGTTAAATTCAAGTTTATACTCTCCAGGTTGGTCTAATTTGAATTTAATTTCAATTTCTTTCTTTTCTCCATTATGAAGAGTTATATTCTCTTCTTTGAAAATTTGGTCATTATTTTTTATCACTATTCTGTAATTGGATGTTTCCTGCTCATGATTTGTCACACCAACCGTGAGATTACCAGTCTGTGATGGGGTTAGGTTAGTGGGAAAATCACCCGCTTTTCCATTGGCTCCCAGTAAATAAAACTCAGTGAATTTTTCATTTCCTGGGGAAAAGAT
>Ga0116193_1002765_pt1 | contig 13026 bp, 9 predicted proteins | sample AD_UKC115_MetaG_FD_89892 | JGI IMG/M metagenome (GOLD analysis project Ga0116193, IMG submission 89892) | Active sludge microbial communities of municipal wastewater-treating anaerobic digesters from Hong Kong - AD_UKC115_MetaG | ecosystem: Engineered > Bioreactor > Anaerobic > Digestate | place... | reverse complement strand
TGTGACCGGAGTTCCCTTGCGCCAGGATGTGCTTCCGCCGGGGGATCGCGCGCAGGCGCGCGCCCATTTCGGGCTTGACCCTGAGGTGCCCGTGCTTCTAGTGTTCGGGGCGAGCCAAGGTGCTCGTGGCTTGAATCAGGCGCTGCTTGAATTTCTACGCAACTGCTCCAGTCCGTCTGACCTGAATTGGCAAGTTCTTTGGATTACTGGAACGGATAAGTATTCCAGTGTCGTCTCGCAGGTGGCCGAATTTCCCTGTGCGGGAAAAATCCGGTTGTTTCCTTTCGTTCAGGAAATGGGAATGGCTTATGCTGCGGCGGAAGTGGTTGTATGCCGCGCCAGCAGTTCATCCCTGGCTGAAGCCGCCGCTTGGGGGCTTCCGATGATTGCCGTGCCTTATCTGTATGCGGCCGAAGATCACCAGCGCCACAATGCCCGCTATTATGCCGCTTCGGGCGCGGCGATTCTGCTGGATGAACGCGAGTTGACGGCCGTGCGCCTGCGCCAGGAAGTCAGCAAGATCTTCGAGGATTCGGCCTTGCGTCAAGGCATGTCGCAGGCGGCTCTCGGGCTGGCACGCCCCCAAGCTGCGGATGAATTGGCTCAAGTTGTCCTTGAACTTGCCCGATCTAAACGAAAGTTGATCAACTAATCCTGATCCCATACCTGCTGCCCGCGGAGATTGTTTCACCATGCTTGACCCTTCCATTCGCACTGTTCACTTCATTGGCATTGGCGGCTCCGGAATGAGCGCCATTGCCTGGGTTGTCCTCAAACGCGGCTATCGCGTCACTGGTTCTGATCTTGGCGCCAATGGTCAAACTGCCCGCCTGGCAGAGGCCGGGGCCACGATTTATCGCGGTCATGCCGCGGATAATCTCGGCGATCCTGATGTTGTGGTCGTTTCGACGGCCATCCCAGCACACAATCCCGAGCGCGTGGCGGCCCAAGAACGCGGCATTCCCATCTGGCAACGCGCAAAGATGCTGGCGGCCATTATGGCGGGGGGGAAATCCATCGCCATTGCCGGGGCGCATGGCAAGACCACGACTACTTCGGTCACAGGGCTTTTGCTTCAACGCGCCGGATTGGATCCGACGGTCCTGATCGGCGGCGAGTTGAATGACTTTGGCGGCAATGCCTGCGTCGGGCGGCCCGACTTGATCGTGGCCGAAGCCGATGAGAGCGATGGATCGTTCCTGCTGTTTACGCCGGATGTGGCAGTGGTGACCAATGTGGAGGCCGACCATCTGGACCACTGGAAAAATTACGAATCGTTGCTGGAGGGCTACGCGCAATTCCTGCGGCAGATCAAGCCCGGCGGCAAGGCCATTATCTGCGCCGACAGCCCTGGCGCCATTGAGGCCATGCAGCGCAGTGGCTGCAATGCGGTTCTTTATTCGATTGCAGATGCTGCCAATGCACAATGGCAGGCGCGGAACATCAGCATTCACGCGAACGTCACCCGGTTCGAATGCCTGCACAATGGGCAATCGTTGGGTGAGTTTGAACTGAGCGTTCCCGGGCGGCATAATGTGGCTAATGCCTTGGCGGCATTGGCAGTGGCCGATGAATATGGGATTTCAGTGGATGTCTGCCGCGGTATTCTGCCCTCCTATCATGGGGCGGGGCGCCGGTGGGATATTCTGGGCAGCGCCAATGGCGTGACCATTATCGACGATTATGCGCATCACCCGACGGAAATTGCCGCCACGCTGGCGGCGGCCCGCGCTTCGTGCAATGGCAGTGGCGGACGCGTGATTGCCGTGTTCCAGCCGCATCGCTTTACGCGCACCGAGTCGCTGAGCGAGCAATTTGCCTCGGCGTTTGTCTCGGCGGATCTGGCTGTGGTGACGGATGTTTATTCGGCGGGCGAGAAGCCGATCGACGGTGTGAATGGCGAGCTGATTTACAATGGCATTTGCCGGCATGGCTCGCCGCAGACGTATTATGTTCCGCAACTGGATGGCGTGCCATCGTTCCTGCAGGAACACATTCGCCCGGGCGACCTGGTGCTGATGATGGGGGCGGGCGATATCTGGCGCGCCAGTCGTCAATTATTGTCAGCCTTGCGCGAGCGAACGACGGCGGTGGCGTGAAAATCAGAGCAGCTTAAGACATAATGTTCATAGGGGAAGCCGTTTGTGCGGCTTCCTTTTCTATTTTTCGTCACCATCTTTTTCTGTATTGTCGTTACCGGCTTTAACATCAACAAGGATCAATGCACTCGTGACGAAGCATTTATCAGATCCTGAAATTGCCGGGTTGGAATGGGTGAGCGATTATCCGCTGGCGCAGGCCACGACCATGGGCGTTGGCCCTGTGGCCGATGCGCTGGCTGTTGCGCATGACGATGATGGGCTGGCAGCATTCCTGAAAACCGCTCATGCGCAGAACTGGCGCGTGGCCATGCTTGGCGGGGGCTCGAACACGGTGTTTTGCGGCGAGCGCTTTGAGGGTGTGGTCCTGCGGTTGGGGCATGAATATGCCGAAGCATCCTTTGTCCAGCCGGATTTTATCGACTGCGGTTCGGCCGCGCCGATGGGCGCGTTCGTGCGCAAGGCAAGCGACGCCAATTTGTCGGGCGCGGAGTTTTGCATGGGCATTCCCGGGTGTGTGGGCGGCGCGTTGGCGGGCAATGCCGGGCAGCGCGGGGAGTGGATCTGCTCGCTGGTGGATTATGTGCGCGGATTCACCTGGGATGGGAAAAGCAGGACGATTAAGCGAGGCGAGTTCGATTTTGGTTACAGATATAGCGAATTAAGCAAAATTATTGTTACATTTGCGCGATTTGTATTGAAGGCATCTGATGCATCTGCTATACGCACAAAGCTGAACGAGTTTCTCTCCGTTCGCAAAGAACAGCCGCTGGGTGTGCGCAGTTCCGGCTGTATCTTCAAGAATCCCGAGGGAGACTCCGCAGGGCGGCTCATTGATGCCGCCGGATTGAAGGGCTATTCGATAGGCGGGGCGGAAGTCTCCACACTTCACGCCAACTTCATCGTCAATCGCAACGCAGCAACTTCCCGCGATATCGAAAGCCTGATCGACCACATCCGCGCCACGGTCAAGGACCGCTTCGGCGTGGAACTCCAGTTGGAAGTACGGCTCGTTCACTAGTTGGTTTCACGTTCCAGTTGTTGACTCCAGTTCCTGTAGTGTGCCGCCCCTGATCGGCGGCAAGAGAAGAAAGGTCGATCATGCTCTCTTCGTGGCTGAGCCGTTCAGCCGCACCGGCCTCTCGTCGGAAGTCTTCCCCTGTGCGGGGCGAATCGTATCTGGTTCGCTTGCGTCGGTGGGTTCGCCGTGTCTGCACGTTTGTCTTAATTGCTGCCTGTGTCACTCTGGGAACATTCCTTTACTTCAAGACGCGCCACTTTCTTTATTACTCGTCATTTTTTCGCGTCCGCGACATTAATTTTGCGCGCGATGTTCCAATGGATGTCGCCAGCCAGTTGCGCGAATGTCAGGAATTGCGTTCTAAGCGCGGCCGCAATCTCCTGTTGCTCGATACGCAGCAGGTGGAAAAGCAACTCTCCAGCATTCCCAGTTTGACGGCAGTGACGGTCAGCAAGCGCTATCCAAATGGCTTGCTCATCAGCGCCCGCCAGCGCAATGCCGTGGCCATCCTTAACGCCGAAGCCAGCATGTTTCTGGTGGATGCCACGGGGGTGGTGCTGGAGCCGGTGGATGCCGAGGCGCAGGCGCAACAGGATCTGCCAATTATTTCGGGCTTGAAAGTCAATGCTTTAAAACCCGGCAGCCAGATCGACAGTCCGCAGTTGGCGCAAGCCATTGATTTATTGCAGCGCACGCATCGCATGGCTTACTCGCTGTATTCCAGAATCAGTGAATTGACCATTGATGAGCAGGAAGGAATCGTTCTGTTTCTCACGGGCGGCGTCGAGGTGCTGCTGGGCAAGGAAGATCCCATTCCGCGAATGGTGGCATTGGAGCAATACCTGAAGGAGCACTCAGATTTGAAGGGTGTTTCGAGCATAAACTTGCGCTTTCATAATCAATTGATCGTGCGCTGAATCGGCATCACGGCAGAAGAGGTTGGCAACATGTCACGCAGGCGTCGCTCAAAAGTTCTCTGCGCACTAGATATTGGCACGACTAAGATTTGCGCCTTGATCGGGCAGTTGGACGAGCAGGGGCACATGAATGTGTTGGGCGTTGGGACGTGCCGCTCCGAAGGCATTTCGCGCGGCGAAGTCGTGGATATTGACCGTACCGTTCAGGCCATTCAAAGCGCGCTGGTGCAGGCGGAACAATTGGCTGAGACGCGTGTGAATGAAGTGTTGGTGGGCATTGCCGGGGAGCATATTCAAAGCTACAACCTCGAAGGCAGCATCGATATTCCCCATATGCAGCGTGGCATTGATGAACGCGATCGCGATCGCGCCATCAAGAAAGTATGTGAATCGGTGGTGGTTCCCACCGAAAGCGAAGCCATTCACCACGTTGTGCAGTCGTTCATGGTCAATGGCAATCGAGATGTCATGAATCCACTGGGGCTATCCTCCGAGAAACTGGGCGTGCGAGTGCATTTCGTGCTCGCTTCCAATGCGGCTGTCCAGAATATCACGCGCTGCGTGCGCCGCGCCGGGTTGCGCGTTCGTTCGCTGGCGCTGGAGAGTTTAGCCTCTTCATTGAGCGTTCTGTCGGCGCCGGAGAAGGATATGGGCGTTCTGCTGCTGGACATTGGCGGCGGCACCACGGATTTTGCCGTGTTCAAGAATGGCTGCATCTCGGCCAGTGGCGAGATCGGCCATGGCGGCAATTCCATCACACAGGACATTCAATACATGTGGAAGCTGTCGTTCCACGATGCGGAGAATTTGAAGAAGAAACTGGGCACGGCGGTGCCGATGACGCTGGACCCGGAAGAAAAACTGGAATTGCCCAGCCTGCATGCCAACCAGAAGCCGGAGAAGAAGCGGCGGCGCGAGTTGGCCACCATTATCGAGGCGCGCGTGGAGGAAATCCTGACCGCCGCGCGCGAAAAGGCCGGGCGTGTGCTGGAGGATCTGCATGCGGGAGTGGTGCTGACCGGCGGCAGCGCGATGCTGGCCGACATCGACCAGGTGGCCGAGCGTGTGTTTGGAATGAAGTGCCGCGTGGGACATCCGCAAGGGATTCGCGGCATGTCGGGCATGCTGGACAACAGCCCCATTTACTCCACGGGTGTGGGACTCTTGTATTTCGGTTTTGATTCAGAGCACAATCCGTCGCCCGCGGTGCGACGCAATTGGCTGAATGTGTTGTTTCCGCGCCTTTATGAATCCATCCTGCGATGGATTCCCGTTCCGTAGTTTACTCCAGTTCAAGCAGGAGGGATGAGGCAGATGAGTGAATTTATGTTTGAGAAGGAAGAACTGCCGCGCACGCGCATCAAGGTCATTGGCGTGGGCGGGGGCGGCTGCAATGCGGTCGATTCGATGGTGAACGCGGGGTTGCCCGGCGTCGAGTTCTATGCGGTCAACACCGACCTGCAGGCGCTTTCCAATTCCAAGTGTGCAAACAAGATCCAGATTGGCAAGGAAATGCTGCTGGGGCGGGGCGCCGGCGGCGATCCGAAGAAGGGCGAAGATGCGGCGGTGGCCGATCGCGACTTATTGGTGCAGATGCTCGAGGGCGGGGAAATGGCCTTTATCTCCGCCTGCCTTGGCGGGGGCACGGGCACGGGAGCGGCTCCGGTGATCGCGCAATTGGCGCGCGAAATGGGCCTGCTGACCATCGGCATCGTCACAAAGCCGTTCATGTTCGAAGGCCCGCTGAAGCGCAATCGCGCCCAGCAGGGCATTGATCGCCTGCGCGAGTTTGTGGATTCACTCATCGTTGTCATGAACGATAAGTTGCTGGAATCTGTTGGCGCCAAGACGCCGCTGCTCGAAGCCTTTGCGATGGTCAATCAAATCCTGGCGCAGGGCGTGCAATCCATCTCCGACCTGATCAGCATGCCGGGATTGATCAACGCCGATTTCGAGGATGTGCGCTCGGTGATGGGCGCGACAGGCGGCGCGGTGCTGGGCGTGGGCATTGGCAAGGGCGAGAATCGCGCGGTGGAGGCGGTGAAAAAAGCCTGCTCGGCCACGCTGCAAGAGAAAATCGTCATTGATGGCGCCAAGCGCGTGTTGATCAGTCTAACCGGCGGCCCCGACATGACGCTCAAGGAAGTCAACGATGCAGCCTCGCAGGTTTTCGAGGCCGCAGACAAGGAAGCCAATATCATCCTGAGCGCGGTGATTGATGAGCGGCTGACCGATGAAATCCGCGTCACGATCATGGCCACTGGATTTGGCGAGGAAACCTCCAAACTGGCCAATATGGCCATGCAGCAGCGCGAGCGCCAACTGCCTCCGCGTCACACGACGCCGCAAGCGCCCAAGCCCGCGCGCGGCACGCTGAGCAATTCCGCCGTGCAGGCGGAGTTCGGGATCAAGCCGCTGGAGAGCAAGCGCGGCTATATGGAAGATGAGTTCGATGAATTGCACGAACCGCATGCGCGCAAGAACATGGGATTTGGCGATACCGTGTTGGAACCTGAGGTGGAAACGCCATTGTTTGAAATTCCCCAGCCCTCCAGCGTAAGCGCCACGCTGCCTTCGTGGAATGAGGAGATCGAGACTGATTCCTTCGATGAAGAGACGGCACAGCCGCCCACGGGACTGACGGCCAAGAGCGCAAGCAGCGAAGAGGATAATTTTAAGACGAACATGGATCTGCCGGCGATCATTCGGCGGCGGAAGAGTTATTTCTCCTGATCGTCAATAGAAAAGGACAGGATTTCGAGGGCATCTCAGGCTGTATTGAGATGTCCTTTTTTTTTCGCAACATGCAATTTGTCATTTCGAGGGAGCGCAGCGACTGAGAAATCTGAATTACTGCGAAGATTTCTCACCGCTCCGCGGTTCGAAATGACAAGGTGTTTCGCGGTTCGAAATGACAAGGTGCTTTGCGGTTCGAAATGACAAGGTGTTTCGCGTTCGAAATGACAAGGTGCTTTGCGGTTCGAAATGACAAGGTGTTTCGCGGTTCGAAATGACAAGGTGCTTCGCGGTTCGCATGACAAGGTGCTTCTCGGTTCGAAATGACACGGTGCCTTGCGGTTCGAGATGACAAGGGTTATGAAGTATAAGTAGGGAGCAAAAAGGGCTAATAAGTTGGCGCTGTCGCGGCTGAGTGATCATGTTTTGCATGCAACAAGATAAAATGCCATTCTCGATAATTTCCCAATTCCTTATGAGCATAAGGCAGGAGCGCCAATGCGCGACTCAGCTCATCAAGATCGTTGGCTTTGGCCACGAACAACGCATCCCTCTCATTTTCCAATAATTCCTCTTGCAAGTTTTGGAGGCCCTTGCGCCCCCGCGGCGTCATGGTAACTTCTTCGATGTCCGATTCCATGTACATGCGCAAGCCGTAAATCGGGCTGGTATCGAGAAACACAACTTCCTCGAAATTACCAAATTTCTTGATTTCATGGGACAACAGCCGGCTGTCCTGTTGCATTTTCACATTTGCGCCAACCATCCGGATGGAAATAAGAACAAAGATCCAGAGGGGCAACATCCATCGCAAGCGCTTCAGCCATTGATGCTGAGAGCCAAGCACCCGGGCTGATGCGATGCAGATGGGAGGCATGAGCGGAACAACGTAGAGCGGCAGTTTGGATTTGGCAAGCATGAAGACGACCATGGGCAAGGCAAACCACAGCCAGACAAAACGTGTCCATCTGTCTGCCCAATACCATTGCCGATTTTTCGCGTAATGTGGCAAACGCGCCAGCAATGGCAGCACCCAGGGAAAGGCGCCAAAGAGGATGGGAAGAGAGAATTGCTTAAACCCGCCATACCACTCGGGATTGCGCCCGTGCTTGCCGCTGAAGATGCGCTCATATACTTCGTCATATAGAAAGTAAGACAGCATTTTATGATTGTCGATGATGAGCGCTATATACCAACTCAGCGCCACGATCAGGAATAGAATCATGCTAAGCGGATGAAAAAGCGTGCGCACCCGGCGGGCCGGATTTCTTTCGGTCCACATCCAAACTACGATTGGCAGAAGCGGCAACAGCCCTGGAGGACCTTTAGTCATAAAGGCGAGGGCAAATGCCAGCCACATTAATAGATTCCATCGCCGGACAGCGCGTGCATGATTCGCTTGCCACCAGCGCAGGAATGCCCAGACTCCCAACATTTCCCACATTGTGAGCAGCGTGTCAGTAGTGACGATATTAGCGGATACATAAACGAAGGGGCTTGCCGCATAAATAACCGCAGATAGAAGGGCCAGCCGCGGCCACACGCAGCGGGCGATCTGGTAAACCAGAATGGTGGTGAAGAACAAGAATATGGCGTTGGGAATGCGCGCGCCCCATTCGTTTTGGCCAAAGATGGCGAATGATGCGGCCAATGCCCAATACGTCATCGGCGGCTTGGTATAATGAAAGGTCTCGTCGTTGAGGCGTGGATGCAGCCAGTCATGGTTGGCGAACATGTTCAGCCCGACATTGACATAGCGGCCTTCATCAGGGCTGAACAGCCCGCGTGATCCTTGGAACGCCAGCGCATAAACCAGCAGCGCCAGCAATAACCAGATTTTATGGCGTACAGCGGAAGCGGCGGGCAAAGCGAGCATTTCGCCGCCCATTGGGGTGCTTGTTTTCATCTGCATGGAAATTATTACATCCCTTTGAATGCGGCCTGAAAGACCTGCAGGGCATCGGCATATTCAAAGGGCTTCCATCCGCCCGCGCCTGCCGCGCCATAGGGCACAGTTTTACGTGCCAGATCCGGTAAGGAATCCTCGGTGATGCTCACTTCGCTGAATTCCGGCAAGCGCGTGGGGAGACCAATGGAGCCGAAGAAATTCATGAATGCCTTGGCGGTATCCTGCTTGATCGACTCCTTCGCGCCATCCAGCCCAAACACCTCCACGCCGAGCCGGTCGATTCGCCCGTTGCTGTCTTGCGATGCAAGGTAGTTCAGATAATACGGAGTCAGGCAAGCCAGGCCCGCGCCGTGTGAAACATCGTAAACGGCGGAAAGCGCATGCTCCATCTGGTGCGTTGTCCAGTCGGTGCGATGTCCCACGCCCAGAATGCCGTTCAGCCCGACGGTGCTGCCCCACATCAGATTGGCGCGGGCATCATAGTTGAAGGGATTCTGCAGCGCGACAGGCCCCCACTTGATTGTTGATTTCATGATCCCAATGATCATGTTATCGCTGACATCGATGTTGTCTTCCTTGTGCAGGTATTGCTCGAGCAAATGGCTGATGATGTCAGCCGTGCCGCAGGCGGTCTGCCATGGATTGACGGAATTAGTCAGTTGCGGATCGCAGATGGAAAAACGGGGCCGAACCGAAGGATGACCCAACGCCATCTTTTCCTGAGACGCCTCATTGGTGATTACGAAGAAAGAGTTGCACTCAGATCCAGTGGCCGAAAGCGTCAGGATGGCGCCCAGCCCGACGCCGGGCTGCGTAATGGATCCTTTGCGCGAGATATAGTGCCAGATTCCATCAGCGGCGGGGTTCGTGATGGCCAATGCAATGGCTTTGGAGGCATCGAGGACGCTTCCGCCGCCAGCGGCCAGAATGAAATTGCATTTTTCGCTGGCGTATTTCGCCGCACCGGCATCGATCCAGGTATTGCGCGGGTTGGGCTGGCAGCCGCTATGCTCCACCACGGCAATGCCGGCTTCGTTGCATTGTGCCTTAATCTGGTCATATAGGCCATTGTGACGAATGGAGCCGCCGCCATAGGTCAGCAGGAGGCGTGTGGCGCTCTGCTGCTTGAGCAGCGCGCCTAGTTTGGACACTGAATCGGGGCCAAAGACAATCTGGGTAGGCTGGTCATAAATGAAATTTGTATAGGACATTTGTTGCATCATTCCTCAACGAGATCTTTTTGCTTCAAAGTGCGGGCATATTTGCCCGGGCGCGTGGTCAGCGATAAAAAGCCGGCCAACAAAGCCACTACGATATTAAAGACATAGCCGAGGCGGAAGTCTTTCTTTGGCGAAAGATCGCCGCTAAACATGTCTTCCATCAGCGAACGATTAACCAGCTTGGTCTGGGCTGGGTCGCTGCCATTGTAATTCGCGGCCAATCGTCGCGTGAAACGCGAGACGTTCTTGTGGTCCGCCCAGATGCTGCTGTAGATATTGCGCCCATCCATCACGACATTCAGTGCCTGGGCAATGGCATCTTTCTTGTCCTCAGTATTTTTGGCCGTGCGAATTTTCTTTATTAGTTCCGGCGGAATGCGCTCGGCCACCGTGCGCTCAAATTCATCCTTGGGTTGCAGCAATCGGCCGGCAATAGCATCGGGCTTTGCCACGTCAATGTCATAAATTTTTGTCGCATCGCCCGAGCGCGAATTCTGCACGGCAAAACCCACGACCAGCGAGATGCTAAAGGCGGAAAAGGCGCGGATAAACTGGATCAGGCCAAAAATTGTGCCGCGTTCCTTGCGCGAGGCATATTGGAAAATCATGGCGGTCATGGGAAGCTGTGAAAACATTCCCAAGCCCGCGCCGACTAAACTCACGGCGAACAGGGTGTGGAAACTATGCACGTAATAGGACATGGCGATGTTCGTGCCCGCGATGCCAAAGAATCCAAAGGCCAGCAGATAGCGCGGGCCGAATCGGTCGGCAAGGTAACCTAGCGGAAATGAGAGCACCAGCGTCACAAAAGGTGCCCAACCAATGGCCATCCCCATCTGCTTGGCATCCAGGCCAAGCGTCTGCGTGATAAACAGTGGCTGGAACAGGGTGGTTGTGGCGGGCAGACATAATCCCAGCGCGGCAATGGTTGCCAATTTCAAGTAATCCGGATTGGCGAGCATGCTGAAATGCGCAATGGGGTTGTAGTTTTCTTTATTTTCCCTCGGAGGAGCGGGCTTTTCCTTGACGAGAAACTTCATGGTCAGCCAACCGGCCGATACCCAGAGGCCGGCGAAGGCGTAGGGGATAAAATGGCTGAAGTTATCCTCGCCCCATTTGGCTTTGATGTGCTGATAAAATGGCAATACGAGCAGCGACATGGAAAGTGTCATCATCATGCCGCAATAGCCGCGAATGGCTGCGGCCCGGCCAAGTTTCTGCTGCTTGAAACTATCGGCAAATAACGGATCAAGCGCGCCGGTGGAAAAATCCATGAAAGCCTGCAGCATGATATTTAATACCCACATGCAAACCAAAATCAGCGTGACGTGTTTAAGCATCTCGCCGCGAAATATCATGGGCATGGCACCCAGCATCAGCAGCGAAACAAGAGTAATGGGATTTCCAATGAGATAGAAGGGGCGGCGCCGACCAATCTGGTCGCTCTTCCAGGCGACAAATGGCTGCACCACAAAGCCAAACATGCGGTTGAAACTGCCAATGAGCAAACTGATGAGAAAAACATTGGCGGTGAACTTGCGCATCGTGAGCTGAAGGAAGTTGCTGCTCATCCAGTCCACGGCGCTCATGCCGGCCACGGTCAGCCCCATGATCCACATGTAGCTGAACCCATGGTCGTCCTGCTCGTTTTTCTGAAGAGGAGGATTTACGCTGAGGTCAGGGCTTGCGCCAGCATATCCGCTAACGGGCTGTCCTCCAGCCGGTATTTCGGGCTGAAGTTTAGAAGACGTTTGGCCTTCTCGTTGCTCAGGAGGGACGTTCGCCCCGTGATCGTTGATCGCCACTCTGTCACCTTCGGAAAGAATTCGCGCATCAACTGCGGCGAACTGGCTGCCACCGATGTATCATCCGCCGTGATGATGAAGCTATGGAATCCTTTCAGGGAGTGGTCATTGATGGCAAGCAGAATCGAATCGGCGGCGTCGCGTTCGTCGATCCAGGACCACAATCCAAACGAGCGGCCGCCGGGATTATTCAGGAATTGACCCACGAACCTGAACTCGGCTGCATTGACGACCCAGGTGAAACGCAAACACAGAATGGTCATTCCAAACTGCTTCGCATACAGGCTGCACAAATGCTCAGCCATGACCTTGCTCATGCCATAGGAATCCTGCGGGCGGCTGGCATGCTCTTCATCCACCGGGACGTAATCAGGCTGGCTGAACGGCTGCTTGAAACCGACGCCAAAGGCGCGACCGCTGGAGGCATAGACGATTTTTCGAATGCCATTGCGCCGGGCTGCTTCCAGCACATTGTACATGCCGCCGACATTGGCGGCAAAGACGGCATCATCATCGCCCTTGTCAGCATTGGAGCGCGCGGCCATGTGAAGGATCATGTCCTTGCCTTTGGCGGCTTCGAGAAGATCGGCGAGATTGGTCACATCTCCCTGAAAGAAGTCAAAAGGACAGTCGGCCGGTTTGCGCCGCCCCATGCCGGTTATGGAATGCTGGCGCATCAAAACCTCGGCCACGGATGGCCCCATTCTGCCCGTTATGCCTGTTGCCAGAATTTGCATCTGATTCTCCAGTTCATTGCAGCGTGCTAATCTTCAAAATGGCCCAGAATTTCGGCAAAGGTCAGTTTGCCGGCGGCCACCGCCAATGCTTCCTCGTAAATGCTTTGTCCCATCTCGGCAATGGTCCGCTCGCCGCTCATAATGGCGCTGGCGTCCACGTCCATGTTGTCCGGTTCACGCCGGCAGGTATCAGGATTGGCGCAGACCTTCAGCACCGGCGCCACGACTCCGCCTGTCACGGTTCCGCAACCGGTGGTTTCGATCACCAGATGCGCTCCGCAGGCGGCAAGAATCATGACGCATTGCGGGTCGGAGTCGTTGGTCCATGCCTCCAACGGGCAACTGACCATGTAAAGGCCCTTTTCCTGGGGCCTTACAAAGTTGCGGATTACGCCGTTAATGGACTTGCTGCCAGCTTTGGCCAGTGCGCCGGCGGCTTTTTCTTTGAAAGTTGTGATCCCGCCCATAACGTTGCCGTAAGGCGGGCGGATCTTCGGATCGTCGGGCGCCACCGAGGCTGCTGCCCGCAATTCTTCCCCGACATGGCGATTGCAGGCGCGCGAGGCCAGACAATCGCCGCAC
>Ga0116193_1002763_pt1 | contig 13036 bp, 12 predicted proteins | sample AD_UKC115_MetaG_FD_89892 | JGI IMG/M metagenome (GOLD analysis project Ga0116193, IMG submission 89892) | Active sludge microbial communities of municipal wastewater-treating anaerobic digesters from Hong Kong - AD_UKC115_MetaG | ecosystem: Engineered > Bioreactor > Anaerobic > Digestate... | reverse complement strand
ACCAGTCATTATTGCTGTTACAGCACCTGCAATAGCTCTTGCTTTTTCACTATCATAAGCAATACCACTCAACATTAGTATAGTACCTAAGTTGGCAAATCCTAAACCCAATGTTCTGTAATCGTAAGAAAGTTGTGCTACTTCTTTTGAAGGAAACTGAGCCATTAATACAGAAATTTCTAAAACAACAGTCCATAAACGACTAATGTATTCTATGCCTTCTACATCAATGGTATTCGTTTCTTCATTGAAAAATTTACGCAAATTTATAGAGGCAAGATTACAGGCTGTATTATCTAAAAACATATACTCACTACAAGGGTTAGAAGCATTTATTCTTCCTCCTTTTGGACAAGTATGCCATTCATTAATAGTAGTATCGTATTGAGTACCTGGATCTGCACAACGCCAAGCTGCATAAGCTATTTTATTCCAAACTTCACGGGCTGGAACTTTTTTCATTACTCTACCATCGGTTCTTGCTTTTAATTCCCAATCGCCATCTTCTTCCAAAACTTTAAAAAATTCGTTAGGAATACGAAGTGAGTTATTGGAGTTTTGACCTGCAACTGTTGCATAGGCTTCGCCTTCATAACTATTATCATAACCTGCAGCTACTAAAGCAGCTACTTTTTTTTCTTCTTCTACTTTCCAATTTATAAACTCTAACACTTCTGGATGATCCAAATCTAAGCAAACCATTTTGGCTGCTCTTCTTGTTGTGCCACCACTTTTTATTGCTCCTGCAGATCTATCACCAATTTTTAAAAAACTCATTAAACCACTTGATGTACCACCACCACTTAATTTTTCTCCACTACCACGTATTTGAGAAAAGTTTGTTCCAACACCAGAACCATATTTAAAAATTCTTGCTTCTCTAATCCATAAATCCATGATACCACCATCGTTTACCAAATCATCGTTTACACTTAATATAAAGCAAGCATGAGGCTGAGGACGTTCATAAGCATTGGTAGATTTCTTTAATACACCATCATTGGCATCTACATAATAATGCCCTTGTGGCTTTCCTGTAATGCCATAGCTTTCGTGTAAACCTGTATTAAACCATTGTGGACTATTAGGAACACAACTTTGGTTTAAAATACTGTATGCTAACTCTTCATAAAAAATTTGAGCATCTTTTTCTGTTTCAAAATAGTCATAACGTTCACCCCAAACTCTCCAACAATTAGCCATACGATGTGCTACTTGTTTTACACTTGTTTCTCTTCCTAAAGACCCATCAGGCTGTGGTACACCTGCCTTGCGAAAATATTTTTGAGCAAGAATATCTGTAGCAATTTGACTCCATTGTTTTGGAACTTCTACATTATTCATTTCAAAAACTACTTCACCTGTAGGGTTTTTTATAACACTGGTACGATAGTCATACTCAAATTGATCATAAGGGCTAATGCCTTCTTTGGTAAATTTGCGGCTGAACTGCAAACGTTGTGTTTTTTTATTGTTAGCCATTGATAATAGAATTTATGGGTGGTTAATTAAGTAATTATTTTTGGTTTTTAAATATGCCCAACCAAACAAATCTTTTTTGTTAAGTGGCTAACGAAAATATCTTTGAAGAACTAAAATGCAAGATGTTATTAATTCACACACTGTGGAAAATATCGTGGATAAAACGCTTAATGCAAAGCAGGTTTGATTTTAAAAAGTTTCTCACATAAAGGCGTGAATTATTAAAAAATTTGTTTGGAATTTCAAAACATTTCCCATAAAGGTTGGGGTGTTTTTTAGTTTTTTGAATAGAATACTTGAAAAAAAATATTTAGGCTGAATGTAAATTACTTGATGTGTTGCTTATCTTAATTCAGCTAATGAGCATGCGTATTTTAGCAGCTTAAATTTATTGCTCCAAAATGCTAAATCTGTTACTAATTCTTTTCTAATAGGCTTATCCCAATTCATGGGTTTACCATATTTGTTTTCTGTTTTTTGTAAATGTTCTAAAGCTACCAATGCAAAAGCATGTACACAAGCCATTCTTCTAATAGTTATTAATTTATTGTCCTTAGAAGTGTTGCAGGCTAAAATGAGTTGATGCAGTTTAGCACACTCTCTTAAAAATATTTCTTTTGCCTGAGCTATACTTTCTGTTTTTCTTACTAAAGTATATACACCATCTTCTCTGTCTTTAAAAGCATCAAACAAATCATTTACAATTTGCCCTACATAACCACTTTGATAAATAAAAGCATTGTCTTCAGGCAGCCATTCTTCATTCATTACACTTGCCCAAAGCAAAGAGCTATTGCCACATTTATTTTCTGATATGTATAAAATGTCTTTTAATGAAATGTTTTCTTGTAATTGTTTAGAAGAAACAACTTGCCATTCTGTAGCTACTTTTAAAGCTGCTTTGTATTTTTCTGTAGGTTGCCAAATGTTGTGCAACTCATCTTCCAAAGCAAAAATTAATTGTACTTTTTGTGTTTGCAATTCTAAAGGTAATGTTCTGTCTAATACTTTAAAATAAGTTTCTTTATCCCAATTTTCTTCGTCTATCAAATCATCATGCAGTGTAGCCATAGCAGAAATAATAGCCATTCTTTTGGTTTCATCTGTGTTTAACCTTCTGCCTTTAATGCACAAATAATTTTCACAGTTTACAATATGATTAAAAAGAGGATAATAAAATTTTACTTTTTTGTTTTCCTTGTCAGATAAAGTGTAGTTAAGTGCCTTGCAATGCTTATCTACCATAGGTTTTAGATAACATTTAATAAAGCTGAGTTGCTTATAGGCACTCATACCATAATCAGTAGCAAAATATCCTAATTGGAGAAAATTCACTGGTGCAAGATAGGAGTTTTGGTTTTTCTGTGGAGTGATTGGGGAAATTAAAAAACTTTATAAGCTTTTTGTCATTTCGACGATAGGAGAAATCTGTTGGGCTTTTGTACTACTGCATTAGTTGTACCAATCATAAACACGAAACACAATACTGTATGCGGAAGTTTATGCTGCTTTGTATCTAAATAATACATAGATACAATTAGGCCATAAAACATTGAAATTTTAGGCATTGACTTGTTTTGTACAAAAATAAAGATATTCTTTCGTTTTTTACTTCGTGATAGCGTCATCTTATCTTTGCCCCCCTTATGACAAAAGTATTTCTTAGAAAAAAAATTGCACATCGTATTGCTAATGGTCATCCTTGGATATTTGGAAATGAAGTCGAAAAAATTGATGGTGAAGTAAATGCTGGTGATATAGTAGAAGTGTATTATGCCGATAAAAAATTTTGTGGTTGTGGTTACATTAATCCTAAATCTCAAATATTGGTTCGTTTACTTACCAGAAAAAAAGAAACCATAAACGAAGATTTTTTTTACAACAAAATATTGGCTTCTTGGAAATATCGCCAACAAATAGGCTATACGGAAAACTGTCGTTTAATTTTTGGCGAAGCAGATGAAATGCCTGCATTGATTATTGATAAATTCAATGATTATTTTGTTATTCAAACATTGGCTTATGGCATGGATGTTTGGAAAACTGCTATTATACATGCTTTGCAAAAAATATTTAACCCCAAAGGCATTTATGAACGTAATGATGTTCCTGTGCGTGAATTAGAAGGTTTGCCACAACAAAAAGGTTTTTTATCTGCCCCGTTTGATACCAATATTATCATTAACGAAAATGGTTTGCAGTTTCATGTAGATATTGAAAACGGACAAAAAACAGGTTATTTTTTAGACCAACAAGATAACAGGCGTGCCATACAGCATATTGTAAAAGGTGCAGATGTTTTGGGTGCTTTTACTTATACAGGAACTTTTGAAATTCATGCAGCACACTATGGTGCAAAATCTGTTTTAGGAATTGATATTAGCGAAAATGCTGTAGCACAAGCCAATAAAAATGCAGTACTCAATGGTTTGGAACATATTGTACATTTTGAAGCATTGAATGCTTTTGATGTATTGAAAATATGGGCTAAGGAAGGCAAACAATATGATGTTGTAATGCTTGACCCACCTGCATTTACCAAAAGCAGAGCAACTATACAAAAAGCTATTACTGGTTATAAAGAAATTAATTTAAGAGGAATGAAATTGATAAAAAATGGTGGCTTTTTGGTTACAAGCAGTTGCACCAATTTGGTGCAGCCTGAAATGTTTTTACACACCATAGAATTGGCAGCTAAAGATGCAGGTAAAAAACTGAAGCAAGTAGTATTTAATGCACAAGCAGCAGACCATCCCATAGTTTGGGGAATGGAAAACACCAACTATTTAAAATTTTTAATTGTACAAGTTTGCGATAAGTAAAAGTTGAAATATTGGTAAAGAACAAAAAAATACAATCGTATTTTCTATTTCAAACTTTGTAGAATATTTTATTCCACTACATTTGCCAACATTTTATGATGCAGCAAATTCAAGACTTTTTTTCGCAGTTAAATAACCCAACTCAGGTTGTAATTGTTACACATCAAAAACCTGATGGAGATGCAATGGGCAGTTCATTAGGCTTATATCACTTTTTAATACAATTAGGTCATCAGGTACAAGTTATATCTCCTACCAACTGGGCTAATTTTTTGGATTGGATGCCTGCTGCAAATAAGGTATTAGACTTTGAAAATAACAAAGAAAAAGCTATACAATTAATTGAAAATGCCAACACTATTTTCTGTTTAGATTTTAATGTTTTGCATAGAACAAAACATGTAGCTCCTTATTTAGAAAAAGCTACTTGTACAAAAATTTTAATAGACCATCATCAAGATCCACAAACAGATGCTTTTACTTTTGGCATAAGTAATACTGCCAAAAGTAGCACTTGCGAAATGGTGTATGATTTTATTGTAGATAGTGGAAATGCTGATAAAATAAATGTAGATATTGCTACTTGTTTATACACAGGAGCCATGACAGATACAGGATCTTTTCGATTTCCATCAACTACTGCATCGGTACATAAAATGGTTGCTCATTTTAAAGAAATTGGTTTACAGCACACACCCATTCATGAACATATTTATGATAATTTTTCAGAAAATCGTTTACGTTTTATAGGTTTTGTTTTATCAAACAGAATGGAAGTTTTATATGAATACAATACGGCTATCATGTATGTTTATAAACAAGATTTACAGAAGTATAAAATAAAAACTGGCGATACAGAAGGATTGGTAAATTATTTATTAACCATTGAAGGCATTAGGTTTGCAGCTATTGTGATAGATAGAGATGAAGAAAGAAAATGGAGTTTTAGAAGCAAAGGAAATTTTGATGTAAATACTTTTGCAAGATTACATTTTGAAGGTGGTGGGCACTTTAATGCTTCTGGAGGAAGAAGTGATGAAACAGTAGATAGTACTGTACAAAAATTTAAAAACGTTTTAAAACAATACGAACAACAATTACAATAAAATAAACAAAACATGAAAAAACTTTTGGCAATTACAGTAGCTGCAACAATGCTTTTTACTGCCTGTAACAGTTACCAAAAAACACCATCGGGAATGCCTTATAAAATAACTAAAGGTCCAAGAAAACAAAAGTTAGCCAATGGGCAATATTTGAAAATGAACTTTGAGTATAAACTTAAAGATAGTGTTATAAGCAGCACTTATGGACATATTCCTATTTATTTTCAAATAGATACTACACGCAATAGTGCTTATAGCTTTGCAGAAGTAATGACTGATTGTTATGTAGGTGATAGATTGGATTGCACTTTAAGCATTGATAGCATGGTTAAGAAAGGAGTTTTAATGTATAATCCTATTTTTAAGAAAGGCGATTTTATAACTTGTAAAGTAGAGTTTCTAAAAATATTTACCGATGAAGCAGAACAAGAAAAAGATTTTCAGCAAGAACTTACTGCCGAAAAACAAAGAGAAGATAAAGGTGTAAAAGATTATGCAGCCAAGAAAAAATATCAACCTATTTATTCATCAAATGGAGTAGGGGTTGTAATAGAAAATGTTGGAGATACATCTGCAAAACTTGTTGCAGGAAAAGAAGCTGCAATTTATTATACTGGTAGATTAATGAACAATGAAAAAGAATTTGACAGCAATATTAAAAATGGTGTTAAAGGAGAAGCTTTTAATTTTATTGTAGATTCCAAATCAACAATACCTGGCTTTGAAGAAGGCTTAAAATATTTTGCAAAAGGAGGCAAGGGAATACTATTAATTCCTGCAACACAAGCTTATGGAGCACAAGGCTCAGCACCTGTTATTCCTCCTTATTCCAATTTAATTTTTGAAGTTGAAATTGCTGATGTAAAAGATGCACCTAAACAAGTTACTCCTCCAACACCAGCACCTACAGAAATAGTAAAACCACAAAAGAAACAAATACAAAAACAGCAATAATTTTTTCAGAGTAATTACTAACGTATCACTACGTTGGTAATTACTTTTTCTCCAAATTTTTCATTTACTCTTTCAATTATTTGAGGCTTTTGATACATCAATTCATTTTTTAAAGAACCTACTGGTGTTGTTATAAAAAGTGTTTGATTAACGATTTCAATTTTATCGGTGTATTTGGCTATTGTTTTACCCATAATTTCTTCCCAAATACTTTCTATTTGCACAGCTCTTATACCATTGCGTAAATTACTTTCGCTGATAAATTTTTTCATTGCTTTGCTTAAAGAATATTCAGACATATTATAAAGATAAAGGAAATTTTATTTTTCTAAACTCTAAGGCATCTTGCCTATGATGCTTGTTACATAATTAGTGTTATAAGATGTTGCAAATTTATTAATTTTGCTGTATGCACACAGTTTCAAATACATCTGAGCAACACAAAGAACAATTAAATACAGACGTATTAGATACCACTATTGCACCTTTTAATTTAATTGTTTGGAATGATGAAGTAAACACTTTTGAATGGGTGATTGACACTTTAATTGAAGTGTGTAACCATACAGAAGAGCAAGCAGAGCAATGTGCTTTTTTAATTCATTTTAAAGGAAAATATGCTGTAAAAAATGGAGATTATGAAACCTTAAAACCTATGTGCAACAGCATTACAGATAGAGGTATTAATGCTACTGTAGAAGAAATGGCTTAGTGGTTTTTCAATGCTTTCTCAGAAATAATTTATATTTTCTTCGGTTCTAATTTCATTAAAAAACCAATACCAATTAAACTTTTCATTTGCAAACGTGGAGCATCGTTATTGGCTCCAAATATTTTTATATCATCATCATAAATAAAATCTAAATTATAAGTGGCAGAAATAAGTTTATTTATTTTAAAGGAAAACATATTGGTAAAGTAAATATCTACATTTTGAGGGTTGTGAGAATATTGAGAAAATAAATCCAATCTTCCTCTATAAGTAATATTTTTAGCTATTACATTGTTATAACTCATAGTTGCAAAAGCACCAAATTCGCTTAATGAATGTTTGCCTGGTGTTACACCATAAGCTCCTTTATCTGATAAATATTTATTAGCAACAATTAACCATCTTGAGGTTAAGGGAGAAATAAAAAGTGAAAATTTATTATTGGGTTTATAATCCATTCCAGCAGATAAAATAATATAGGCAGGCGATAAAAATGAAGAAGAAAAAGAGGCTGTGTTTCCAGAAAAATTATATCCATCAAAAAACTGACTTCTAAAATTAAACAATGCAGAAGCATACCATTTGTTTAAGGTATCTACTTTATATCCAAACTTAGAAAGTATATCAATTCTATCATCATTTTTTCTACTTCCTAAAGTAGTTGCTTGTACAAAACCAAAATTAAAATCCAAACTATTGTCCCATGTATATCTTTTAACTCTGTGATAAATATAATAGCTTAAATAAGTGTTTATAGACATGGAAAAATTATCGCCACCAGCAGCCCAATTACTTAAAGATCCTTGAGCCAAATTTGCTCCAACAATTCCATTTCTTTTCCAAGTCCATTTACTTGTATCAGCATCTTTTTTTACGTTTTTAAAAATATCGCCAGATATTCTTTTAATTACAATTTCCTGTGCATGTACAACTTTAAAAATTGAAAATAAAAAAACTATAAGAAATAATTGTTTCATAAATAATGGGTTAATAACAGAACAATGCAAAAATAAAACGCTGTTAAATATAATCTGTTAATACTCTGCCAAATTGACAAAAGACAATTTTTTTATTACCTTTGCTCTCCAAAATAATTTAAACATTTTTAATGGAGACTTTTGAATTACTGAATAAAAAGCACGATGAGTTAAGACAAGGAGAAGCTTATGCTCCTTTTGCATTAGATGCTAATCAATACAAAAAATATTTTTATATAGAGAGTTATGGTTGTTCCATGAATTTTAGTGATAGTGAAATTGTTGCAGCCATACTTCAAGGAGAAGGTTATGGTGCAACTCAAAATTTTCAAGATGCAGATTTGGTTTTACTAAACACTTGTTCAGTAAGAGAAAAAGCAGAGCAAACAGTTCGTAAAAGATTAACAGAATTTAGAAAAGTAAAAGAATCTAAACCTGGAATGTTAATTGGCGTTTTAGGCTGTATGGCAGAAAGATTAAAATCTAAATTTTTAGAAGAAGAAAAATTAGTTGATTTAGTAGTTGGTCCTGATGCTTATAGAAGTTTACCAACCATTGTAGCAGAAGCAGAAACTGGGCAAAAAGCAATTAATGTATTATTAAGCAGAGAAGAAACTTATGCAGATATTTCGCCTGTACGTTTAAACAGTAATGGTGTTACAGCTTTTGTTTCAATTATGAGAGGTTGCAACAACATGTGTAGCTTTTGTGTAGTGCCTTTTACAAGAGGAAGAGAAAGAAGCAGAGATGTAAATTCTATTTTAAAAGAATGCAAAGAATTATATGAACAAGGCTTTAAAGAAGTAACTCTTTTAGGGCAAAATGTAGATAGTTATTATTGGATAAATGAGCAAACAAACGAACCAGTAACATTTGCTATGCTGTTAGAACAAGTGGCTTTAATAAGTCCTGAACTTAGAGTACGTTTTAGTACATCGCATCCTAAAGATATTACAGATGATGTTTTATACACTATTGCTCAATACGAAAATATTTGCAACTATATTCACCTGCCTGTTCAAAGTGGCAGCACTCGTATTTTACAATTAATGAATAGAACTTATACAAGAGAATGGTACATGGCTAAAGTAGATAGAATAAAAGAAATTATACCGGATTGTGCAATAAGTGCAGATGTTATTTCTGGCTTTTGTACAGAAACTGAAGAAGATCATCAAGATACTTTAAGTATTATGGAATACAGCCAATACGATTTCTCTTACATGTTTTTTTATAGCGATAGACCTGGCACTTTAGCAAGCAAAAGATTTGTTGATGATATACCAGAAGAAGTGAAAAAAAGAAGACTTGCCGAAGTGGTAGAAATGCAAAATAAATTATCGGCAAAAAGCAATGCTAAAGATGTAGGTAAAACATTTAAAATTTTAATTGAAGGCAATAGCAAAAAAAGCGATACTGATTGGATGGGAAGAAATTCTCAAAACAAAGTAATCGTTTTTCCTAAAGAAAATTATAACCTAAAAAAAGGCGATTATGTGCAAGTAAAAGTAAACAGTTGTACACAAGCAACCCTTTTGGGTGAAGTAATAAAATAATTTTTCATCAAAAAAATAATTTGCAAAACGTGGAGCTACAAAGCATAAAAAACAGATTTGGTATTATAGGAAATTCGCCTGCATTAAATCATGCTCTTAATACTGCAGTACAAGTTGCAGCAACTGATTTAACTGTTTTGATAGTAGGAGAAAGTGGTGTAGGTAAAGAAGTTTTTTCTCAAATTATTCATACTTTATCTGCAAGAAAACACAATAATTTCATAGCAGTAAACTGTGGTGCAATTCCAGAAGGAACAATAGATAGCGAATTATTTGGACATGAAAAAGGAAGTTTTACTGGAGCAGTAGATAACAGAAAAGGATATTTTGAAACAGTAAATGGTGGCACTATATTTTTAGATGAAATTGGTGAAATGCCTTTAGGCACACAAGCAAGGTTATTGAGAGTTTTAGAAACAGGAGAATATATTCGTGTAGGTTCTTCTAAAGTACAAAAAACAGATGTAAGAGTTATTGCTGCTACCAACAAAGAATTATTGGAATATACAGGCAAAGGAAAATTTAGAGAAGATTTATATTATCGTTTAAACACTGTACCTATTCGTGTTCCAGCTTTAAGAGATAGAAAAGAAGATATTTTTCTTTTGTTTAGAAAATTTGCTGTTGATTTTGCTGAACGTTATAAAACAGTTCCAGTACAATTAGATGATGATGCAAGAAATTTACTAATCAACTATTCTTTTCCTGGTAATGTAAGAGAGTTAAAAAATTTGGCAGAACAAATTTCTGTTTTAAGTAAAGCAAAAATGTTGAATGCTCAACTATTGCAACAATTTTTACCAGAAAATACTTTAAATAGAATGCCTGTTTTGGCTTCATCTACAGGTTATGTGAGCAATGGAGAATTTGCAAATGAAAGAGAAATTTTGTACAAACTTTTTTTTGACATGAAAAAAGATGTTACAGAATTAAAGAAAATGTTTTTAGAAATTTTGCAAAACCCTACTTTAGCAAATGCTGCCTCTAATTATACCAAAGAAAGTTTACTGAATGATTTTCACAATACCACAAACGAAGCTCAACCAGTTCATCAACAACCAACCATAGTTCCTTCTAATACTTACGCACAACCTATAAATTCAAGCAATAACCAACCTGTAATTTTAAACAACGATATTCAACAACCAGAAGTTGTGGAAGAATCTTTAAACATTATGGATAAAGAAAAAGAGCTTATTATTAAAGCATTAAAAAAACATAAAAGCAGACGTAAAGATGCCAGTGCAGATTTAGGTATTAGCGAAAGAACCTTGTACAGAAAATTAAAAGAATATGATATTGATGATTTATAAAATCATTAGAAAAAATAAAAAATTTGTATGAATAATGCTTTAAAAAATAACCTCAACAAATGTGTTTTACTTTTTGTAGTAAGCATTATTTCCATTTCTTGTAAAATTTATTCTTTTAAAGATGTAAGCATTCCTGCCAATATTAAAACTATAAAAATTGGCTTTATTGAAAATAGAGCAAGAATTGTAAATCCTCAATTAAGCCCATTACTTACCGATAAAATTCAACAAAAAATTACTAACCAAACAAGGCTTACAAGAACAAATAACGATGATGCACACTTACAAATTTCTGGTTACATTTCAGATTATTCTGTTTCTACAAGTGGTGTAAGTAATCAACAAGAAGCAACCAATAGATTAACGATAAGTGTTCAAATAAATCTTAAAAATACAGTTGAAGATAAAAGTTCGGATTTTACAGTTTCAAGAAGTTTTGATTTTAATGCAAATCTTTCTTTAGATCAAGCACAGGCAACCATGCAAGATGAAATTTTAAGAAGCTTAACAGATGATATTTTCAACAGAATTTTTTCTAACTGGTAACCATTATTATTGCTAATATATTTTAGAGCAATTCTTGTATAAAAAATTACTCTTGTATATTTGTTTCAGTTTACATTTCATTTTATGACTATTGCACAACAAAGAATTTTTCATCAACTTACAGGCAAAACAAATTTGAGTGATGCTCGTTTAGAAACTTTGTTTGAAATGGAAGAAAAGCATCCTTATTTTTCTCCTTTACAATTTTTTCTTACTTTAAAACTAAGAGAAGAAAACCATAAAAACTACGAAAAACAATTACACAAAACAGCTATTTATTTTAATAATCCACATTGGTTACATTATCAATTAATGCCTACTAAACCAGAGTTTATTGAATTTATAGAAAAAAATAAATCAACAGATTCTATACAACCTATTTTACAACATGTAATTGAAGAGGAAATAAAAAATAGTCAAATTAAATATGAAGAAAAGCAAGTAGAAGAAAAAGAATTAACCCCAATGAATCAAACACTTCAAGAAGAAGTAGAAACTAAAGTAGAGATAGAAGAAAAAACTGAAATAGAAGCTATTGATGAAAAAACTAACCAAGAAGAAGAACTACAACAGCCCTCTCTTACATCATTTGCTTTGGAAAGTGCAGAAGAAAATGTAGCAATAAATTCACCAGTTACTTTACAAGAAGTTCAAGAGGTGGAAAAAGTTGAAGATGTAGAAAAAGTTGAAGAGATTGAAGAAGTTGATGAAAAATTATCTAACATTATAAAACAACAGTTAGATACTTTTAATACACCTGTAACAGAAGAAACAGAATTGATAATAGAACAAACACCACAACATTCTATTGATTATTTTGAATCGCAAGGCATAAAAGCAGAAATTACAGATAATGCAAACGATAACCTTTCTCATAAATTAAGAAAATTTACAGACTGGTTAAAGCACATGAAAACAATAAGTTTAGAAACTGATAAAGACTTAGGCACAGACCCAGAGCTTGAAAATGCTATTCAAAATATTGCTCAAAATTCCAACGAATCAAGAGAAATAGTTACAGAAACAATGGCTGAAGTTTTAGAGAAACAAGGTAAAAAAGACAAAGCCATTCAACTGTATATAAAATTAAGTTTTTTAAATCCTGACAAATCCACTTATTTTGCATCGAAAATTCAAAAATTAAAAGGAATAATATGATAATCTTATTTGTGATTTTAGTTGTAATAGCTAGCATAGCTTTAGGTTTTATAGTATTGGTACAAAACCCAAAAGGTGGCGGATTAGCTGGAAGTGTTGGCGGTATCAACAACCAATTTATGGGTGTAAAACAAACTACAGATGTACTTGAAAAAGGTACTTGGATTTTTGCAAGCACTATTGCTATTTTGGCTATCGTTTCTACATTGATTTTCAAAAGTGCAAGCACTGGTAGTGGTAAAAATGCTTTAGAAAACTTAAATACTCAGCAACCAATTAAAAAATAGTTTTAAAATCAAAAAATAATTTATGCCGGTTTTAAGCCGGCATTTTTATTTAAAATGCTATCAATATGCCCAACTTCAATATTAGAGTTTACGGAATTTTGAAAGATGAGAAAAATAGAATTT
>Ga0116193_1002762_pt1 | contig 13045 bp, 10 predicted proteins | sample AD_UKC115_MetaG_FD_89892 | JGI IMG/M metagenome (GOLD analysis project Ga0116193, IMG submission 89892) | Active sludge microbial communities of municipal wastewater-treating anaerobic digesters from Hong Kong - AD_UKC115_MetaG | ecosystem: Engineered > Bioreactor > Anaerobic > Digestate... | reverse complement strand
TCTGCTCGCACCCGCCCTTCCAGATGGATGGCAACTGGGGCGGATGCGCCGGAATTGCCGAAATGTTCCTGCAGAGCCATGCAGGATTTATCCATATCCTCCCGTCTTTGCCCGACCGGTTCAGTACCGGTTCGTTTGCAGGATTACGGGCAAGAGGAGGGATCCTCATTTCCGCGGAATGGAAAGACAAAAAACTGACCAAGGCTACCCTGACGGCTGAAAACAACGGGGAATTCAAAATCAGAATCCCTGATTATGCAGAAATTCTGACTCTTTCAGTAAACGGAAAACCTGCGGAATACCAGAAAACAGGAAATCTGTTGCCTGTTTCACTGAAAAAAGGAGACAAACTGGAACTGACTGTTTTATAGGTCTTTATTTACCGGACGACAGGATTATTTAAAGGAATACACTGATAAACAACGCTATATTTAAAAGGGTAACCACTCCTCCTATGAAATAAAGGATGGTCTTCATAAAAAGGGTATTTTTATATTTTCCCATCACTTTTTCGGAAGAAGTCAGGTAAACCTGCAGAAATATGGTAAAGGGCAATTGAATACTCAGGCACATTTGTGAAATGACCAGCCCTTTAAAGGGATTGGATATAAAGAAAATGATCGCCAATGCCACCAGCAGTGAGAGGGTAATCCCCAACCGCGAGTGGTTATCCCTGATATCGTATGGTTCCCTGAACATACCGGCGAAAATAGTTCCGGCAGCCATTCCGGAAGTAACCGTGGAGGATAATCCGGAGAAAAGGAGCGCAATGGCAAATACCACCCCCGCATGATTGCCCAGCAAAGGAGTCAACAGTTGTTTGGCCTGTTCAAGCGCTGTAACCGGTGTTTTAGCCTGAAAAAAAGTTGCCGCAGCCAGGATAATCATGGCGCTGTTGATAGCCCATCCAATAAACATGGATAAGAGGGTATCGAGGAACTCATATTTCAGCTGCCTCTTAATAACTTTATCTTCTTCAAGATTCCATTGCCTGCTCTGGATGACTTCGGAATGGAGAAAAAGGTTATGCGGCATCACCACCGCTCCCAGAACACTCATGATAATCAGCATGGAACCTTGCGGAAAAGAGGGAGTAATCCAGCTATATACCGCTTCATGCCAGTCTACGTTCACCAGGCTCAGCTCATACAGGAATGAAAGGCCGATGACCGACACAAAGGCAATGATCCATTTTTCGATCATCGGATAGGAGTTGGTAAAGAGCATGATCAGGACAAATAACGTCACAAGAAGCACCCCTGCCTTGATGGGAACACTCCAGAGCATCTGGAGGGCTATGGCTCCTCCCAGGATTTCAGCCAGTGATGTGGAAACTGAGGCCAACATCGCAGATAAAAGCAATACCCGGGAATATCGTCGTTTCACATATATGGCGGCAGCTTCAGAGAGACAAAGCCCGCTTGCAATGCCCAGATGGGCTACATTGTGCTGCAGGAAAACCAGGAAAATAGTCGACAAGGTTACCATCCAGAGAAGAGCATATCCATAATCCGATCCGGCGGCCAGATTGGAAGCCCAGTTCCCTGGATCGATAAATCCCACCGTAACTAGCAAACCCGGACCTATGAATTTAAAAATATCCAGACCCCCGAATCTGGCTTTATAGTCCTTTCTGTCAATATTCCGTAAAAACCTGAACATAATTCAATACCTTAATTTACGCAGACCACTCCCCTGTTCAATCAGCGACAACCCGGCAATGACAGCGGCTGATGTATTTAACAGATCCCCGGGGAAAATCACATCCTTTTGCCCAAGTAAAAAAGATCAGTTATACCAAATCGGATATAAAAATAAGATTTTTCTCCGGAACGAATCTGCCCGCAACCTTTGTCCAGATGAAAAACAAATCCACGGGAAGGCTATTCCTGAACGGTAAAATAATTATTTCTCCATTTAGGATCTTCAGTCGGTAACCCTATCATAAAAAAGAATATTTTTACCTTACTAAACGATCTCTACCCGGAATAAATAACCAGCCTTTTATGAAAAGAACAGCAATTCTCCTCTTAAGCGTGACGTTAGATCTCATTGTCATGCTTGCCGGTGCACAAAACACCCTTTATTTTATGGACCGTCTTCCTCAACGTCTCAGTCTGAATCCCGCAATGGTTCCCAAGGTCGATTTTTTTATCGGCATGCCGGGAATATCGGGTGAACGGGCGGAAATTTTCAGCTCGGGATTGGACGTGGGCAACATATTGGATTTATCAGATCAACTCGATACTGAAGAATACGATCCGGATGATTTTATTTCACGGATCGGAGAATACAACGACATTTCCGCTGAAACCCGGAGTAACCTGTTTTCGATGGGTTTCAGGCTTAAAGAGAAAGGTTATTTTTCCATGTCGGTATCGATCAGGAGCAACGTTGAAATGTCACTCCCGTCCAAAATGCTCTATCTGCTGGATGACCTGGATGATGTCCGCGACCGGCTTCCCATTCAGATTAACAACCTCACCATGACGGCCAACACCTTCTCGGAAATGGCCTTCACCTATTCACGGACATTCGGGGAGAGACTGACCCTCGGCATTTCACCCAAACTCATCGGAGCTTTGGGAGGCATAAAAACCGAAAATTTCAGAATGGGTGCAGACGAGATCCGCACCGACGTTTTTGAGGGCAACATGGGCGGCAGGATTGAAATCGGATTGCCGGTAGAGATTAACCCGCAAGCCATCAATTCAGATGGAAAACTTAATCCCGACAAACCTTTGCTGAGGGGAAACTGGGAAAAATCGTACGGCTCCGGGGATTTTTTCAAAAACATTTCCCTGGCCTTTGACCTGGGTGCCAATTATAACCTGAATGACAAATGGTCCTTCTCAGCAAGCATCATTGACCTCGGTCGGACCCGCTGGAATGAAAACGGCTATCTCTTTTCACTGAAAGATACCACTTACGTAATCGATGAAGAAGAAAGCGGCTTCCCCGACCTGAATTCTGCCTATACCGTCACACAGAATCACAGTACCACCATAAAAATACCTGCCAGGTTTTATCTCGGTGTGAATTACAAACTTTCGACCAACTGGAACGCCGGGTTGCTGATGAACCAGGTGTTTCGTGACAAGGGAGGGAAGACTGCGGCTACCCTGTCATTGAACGGATACATCGGAAGAATGCTCTCTGCTTCGCTGAGCTATACGGCAGCCAGTAAGGTCAATGACCTCGGGATGGGATTAAGGCTGCGCATTCTGCCCGGAATGGATCTTTATGCAATCACCGATAATCTGATTTCCTCCCTTAATTACCGGAACATCAACCATGCCAATATAGCGGCCGGATTGAATTTCTCTTTCGGAGTAAAGAATCGGGGACACATTCAGCCGGAAGAGAACATAGAAACGGAAGAAGTAAAGGAAGTACAGGAAAAGGTGTTCTGATCGCTTCAGTGGAGTTTCCCATTCTCAGGCTTACCGGAAAGACCCTGTTTTCTTTTTGGAATCCGACAACCTGATGATCAGGGGGGGCCGAATCTTGCCAGCCGTAACAGACGAGCGCGGAACTTTTTCCTGACCAGTGACCACCAGGAATGGAAAGTGTGTTCGTCCTCCTTCCTGAGAAGTACTTTATCCAAACCCTCCCTGTATTCCTTCAGGAACAGGTTTTCCAACGGTCGGCCAGTCTTCCGCAGGGCATTAAAAACATCCATCGACCAGGTGAAATAGTCAATCTGTCGCTGCACAGTCCAGCCTTTCGGAGGTTCTGCCGCGATCGAACGGAGATTGGATATCCGGTCTGCCAGTTTGATGAGCGTGGCCCCCTCACTCAACGATCCGGCATGTAAGACCTGTAGCTTTTTCCTCTCCGCTTTCGGAAGGTTCTTATTGTCAGACACCTCCAACACATAAGCCGTTACCGCCTCTCCGAAAAGAGAGGTGATTTCCTTTGCCCGGGTACCTGTATCTTCAACGGTGTCGTGAAGGAGCCCGGCACAGAGGATATCTTCATCGGCAATCCCTTCGGTGGAAGAGAGCAGATGAGCCACTTCGAGCGGATGATTGATATAGGGAATATCCTCAATATTTTTTCGGCGGTGATGCGTATGCTTGTGCGCAGCGAAACAGGCAGCTTCAAGGACTTTTTTCATATTGAAACAGTTTTCGGTAATCCGGCCCGGGATTGGCCTTCAAAAATCACTCCCGCACCATTTTATGAAAATCCGGATGGAATACAGTGTCAAAATTTACATAAAATCTTACATCTAATCATCTGTTTTTGGTAAATTTGAATAATAACTGAAAAAATAACCGCCATGAAACTCATAACCAAAAACATCATTATCCTCTTTTCCGCACTTTTGTTGGTTTTCAGTTGCGAAAAACCAGATCTGACAGGTGACTATGGAATGAAACCGGCCCCCCTCAAAGGGAAGCCATCACCCCAACCCGGTTATCCGCTGGCAGAAACAGCCACTCAGCTGCTGGTATACGGGGTGTGGCATGCAGGCAATGATTATTGTACATGGGGTTCGGCCAGAAACATGACCGAATTTGACAATAACAACAGCTGGCTCATCAACCGGGGAGACGGTAATCCTTCCGTGAATCTGGTGGTGCTGAGTTTTGTCAATCCCCTGAAGTTGCTGCAAGGCACTACCGATGCCACCACCCTGAATGGCATTCCGAAGGGGATGACCTCCGATGTGGTCCGCTATTTTACGGACAGGGATATCCGGGTAATGCTCTCTCTGGGAGGAATCACCTACACCGATGCCTGGAATTCAGCACTGGATTCCGATCCGGTCCTCCTTGCCGAAAAAGCTGCAGCCGCTGCTGAAACACTTGGTGTTGGCATTGAAATCGACTATGAGGAAAACAGCAATCCCCGGCTTACTGCCCTGGAAACTTTCATCCATACATACCGCACCCTTCATCCATTTGATCCAAGGGGTGAAGATCCGGCTGCACGGCTGACCATTGACCTGGCAGCTGGTGACCGGTGGCTGATCGATATCTGCCGTAAAGCCACCGCTGAATGGCTGACCGTAGATGATCCCGTGCTGGACTATGCCAACGCCATGGTCCCTGCCAGACAGCCCTCTGCTTCGGGAGCCCTTTCCAACTGGCATGAGCATATAATAGGAAAACCGCAGTATGCTCCTCCCATACTTCCCCTGGCACCCTGCAAACTCACCGGAGCACTTTATATCAACAGCAGTAAACCCATTGCCGAATGTGTTAACTTCTATTCATCCATTCAATACCTCGACCGGGATTATGTGACCAGGATCATGCCCTGTGGGGAAGGTAATACCCCCGGGATGCTGGGATACATGTTCTGGGCAGCTGAATGTCCATCCACCCGTTCCCTTTGCACCACCGGGAAAAATACCTGCACAGGAGGAGTAGGTAAAGGAGCTGAATATTTCACCATTCCGGTTCCGATGCCGGCTCTCCGTCCCGATTGATCCTTCCCCTGAGCGGGAAAGCTTAGTATTCTCTCATTCCTCCACACCGGGATATCTGCTCAAGAGGAATAATCAAATAATTCAGCATCTGGCGGCTGTTCCGCGGAGCTACCTGTTTTTTTATGATTACTTTTACAGATGGATCAAAAAACGGCATTCCGAAACAGATTAATCATAACCATTAAATCGATAAATCATGAAAAAAACGCGGAACAAACTGATGATGTGGCTGACAGCAGCCATCCTGTTTTCATGCACAGTCCCCCAGAACAACGATCCGATGAAACTGTATGCCGGGCTGGATGAGAATGCCCCGGTCAACACCCTCACCAAAAAGGAGGCGAAAAATAATTGGCAGCTCCTTTTCAACGGACAGGATTTCACCGGATGGCATGGTTACAACATGCTAGGAATCCCCGATTGCTGGACCATCGAAGACCAGTCACTTACCATGACCACCCAAGGCGGGGCTGAAAGCCAGGATATCATTACCGATAAAAGCTATAAGAACTTCGCCTTCACCGCAGAGTTCAAGCTGACCAAAGCCGCCAACAGCGGGATCATCTTCCAGGTAAAAGAGGATACCATATACAAATTCCCGTATGAAACCGGACCGGAATTCCAGGTCATCGACCACGAGAACTGGCCCGTACCCCTTGAAGCCTGGCAGATTTGCGGTGCCAACTATGCCATGTATCCGCCCTCTGCGAAGCCTTTTAAACCTTTGGGTGAATGGAACAGGCTACTGATCGTGGCCGAGGGAAATCATGTCACGCAAATCCTGAACGGGAAAGTGGTGGTTACCTATGAGAAATATTCCGATGAATGGAATAAACTCCGCCACAGCGGGAAATGGTCCCAATACCCCGATTACGGGAAATACGACGAAGGGCACATATCGCTTCAGAACCATGGCACCAAGGTTTGGTACCGGAATATCAAGATCAGGGAGCTCCAGCCTTCCGTAAAATAAAAACAAGGTAAAAATGAACCCTGCAAGACGTGATTTCATCCGGAAGGCAGCCTTTGCCACGGCCGGTATTACCATAGTCCCCAGTTTTACAGTAAGCGGGCTGGGTCACCGGGCCCCGAGCGACAAACTGAACATTGCGGGAGTCGGTATCGGGGGAAAAGGGCATCCCAACCTGGTAGCCATGAAATCGGAAAACATCGTGGCACTTTGTGATGTTGACTGGAAATATGCCGAGACCAGCTTCAAAGAATTTCCAAGGGCGAAACGTTATTGGGATTGGAGAAGTATGTTCGATGAAATGGATAAATCGATCGATGGGGTGATGGTGGCCACACCGGACCACACGCATGCCCTCGTTGCCGCAACCGCCCTATCGCTGGGCAAACATGTTTACTGCCAGAAACCACTGACTCACTCAGTATATGAATCCAGGCTGCTCACCCGGCTGGCAGCAAAATATAAAGTGGCCACCCAGATGGGGAATCAGGGCAATTCAGGTGATGGGGTACGCCAGATTTGTGAATGGATCTGGAACGGGGAGATCGGGGAAGTGAAAGAGGTCCATGCCTGGACCGACCGGCCGATCTGGCCGCAGGGACTGCAAAGGCCCACCCAGCAAATGACTCCGCCCGACACCCTGAACTGGGACCTTTTCATCGGGCCGGCACCCTGGAGACCATACCATGAAATATATACTCCATGGAACTGGAGAGGATGGTGGGACTTCGGAACTGGTGCTTTCGGCGATATGGCCTGCCATGTGCTTGATCCAGTATATCAGGCACTCCGGCTTGGCTATCCTGAAAGGGTAAGCGGATGCTCCACACAGGTCAATACCGAAAGCGCCCCCCAGGCTGAAACTGTCGAATTTGATTTTCCCGCAAGAGAGCCCTATAAAAACCAGCCCATGCCTGCCGTCCGGGTTTTCTGGTACGACGGAGGCTTCCTTCCCCACAGACCCGACCTGTTGCCGGAAGGGGAAAACCTGATGGCCGATGGTCTCGGCGGATTGATCTTTGTCGGCTCCAAAGACACGCTGATCACCGGATGCGGAGCTTTCAACGCCCGCCTGCTTTCAGGCAGGGTACCTTCGGTATCACCCTATCTGCGCCGTATACCGGGAGCCGTGGGCTATGTCGACGGTCCTCATGAACAGGACTGGATCAGGGCATGCAAGGAATCACCGGAAAACCGGGTGGAAGGAACTTCCCATTTCGGCTATTCCGGCCCTTTTAATGAAATGGTCCTGCTTGGCGTGCTGGCCGTCCGCCTCCAGAGCCTCAATAAAACACTGAAATGGGACGCTGAACATATGCAGTTCACCAATATCTCTCCTTCGGAAGAGTTAAAGATCGTCACCTCCGACGAATTCCGGGTGATCGACGGACATCCCCATTTCAACACCCAATTTGCCAGGTTCAACGCTATGGAAACAGCCAACAGTTATATCAGGCATCACTACCGGACGGGATGGAGCCTCCCGGAAATGCCGTGAGTGCGTCGTTACCGGCCGTGGATATAAAATTGACCTAGCGATCAGCGATTTTGATCTTTCAGGATCACGGAATGATCACAGGGAAGGGTATGCGGCAGAAATCATGAAATCATATTAACAGTAAATAAATTTAAAAACAGATATCAGAAATGAATGACATTTCAGGTAATGACACGGTGAACTCCAGGGAAAGGTTTTTACTCACCGTGAATCACCGGCAACCCGACCGGATGGTGGTAGATTTTGGTTCCACCTCCGTTACCGGGATACACGCACTGGCCGTTGAAAACCTCAGAAGGTATTACGGACTGCCCCATAGGCCGGTACGGATTCTGGAACCTCATCAAATGCTGGGAGAGATTGATGGGGAGCTGATGGAAATCCTGGGGAGCGATGTGGTGGGTGCCAGGGGAAAGATAACCTCCTTTGGATTCGACAATGAGGAAAGACTGAAGGAGTTTCAGACTCCCTGGGGCCAGGTGGTGCTGGTTCCGGAAGGTTTCCGTACCACCTCCGATGAAAAGGGAGACCTTTTGATCTATCCTCAGGGCGACCTTTCAGCCAGGCCTTCAGGCCGGATGCCCCACAACGGATTCTATTTTGACGCCATCATCCGTCAGCCACCCATTGAAGAGGATAAACTGGATCCCCGGGATAATCTGGAAGAATACGGACTGGTTACCCGGGATGACCTGGATTATTGGGAGGAGACCACCCGGAAAGCCCGGGCAACCGGTAAAGCCGTAATAGCCGGATTCGGAGGTACTGCTCTCGGAGACATCGCCCATATCCCTGGAATTAAACTAAAAAATCCGAAAGGTATCCGCGATATCACCGAATGGTATATCAGTATCCTTACCCGGCCTGATTATGTCCGTACCCTCTTTGACCGCCAATCCGCCATTGCGGTGGAAAACCTGGAGCAACTCAGCCGGGTGACCCGCGATAATGTGGATGCCGTCTATATCTGCGGGACCGACTTCGGAACCCAGACCTCCACCTTTTGCTCACCGGAAGAGTTCGACGACCTTTGGCTGCCCTATTACCGGAGGATCAATGACTGGATTCATGCCCATACCGGCTGGAAAACCTTCAAACACTCCTGCGGAGCCATCGGATCCTTTATTCCAAGGTTTATCGCCGCCGGATTTGACATCATCAACCCGGTACAGGTAAATGCCGAGGGGATGGATCCGGTCCTGCTCAAGAAAAGATACGGCCGGGATATCGTTTTCTGGGGCGGTGGCATTGACACCCAGATAACCCTTCCGTTTTCCACGCCCGACAAAATCAGGGAAGAGGTTTTACGCCTGTGCGACATTTTCGCCAGAGACGGCGGATTTGTTTTCAATACCGTTCATAATATCCAGGGGAATGTGCCGGTGGAGAACCTTGTGGCCATGATCGATGCAATCCGGGAGTTTAATGGAAAATGACTAAAAAAAAAGGTAAAATCACTGCCATGGAGATCACAATCGGCATTGACCTGGGCGCCACCCGCATTAAGGCGACAGCTCTCGATCATCAGGGGAAAATTCTCCACCCTTATTACCAGCCCATCCAAGAGACGGATGAAAAGGGATGGAAGAACACCATGGTTAAGGTCGTCCGGGAAATTCAGCAAAAGACCGGCAGCCACGGATTTGCGATCGGGATTTCAGCCCCCGGACTGCCCAATGAGCACAATACTGCTATAGCCTTCATGCCCGGCCGATTGCAGGGATTGGAGAACTTTATCTGGGGAGATTTCCTGGGTACACCGACCTTTGTTTTGAACGATGCTGTTGCGGCCCTTTTGGCAGAAGCCAGGTATGGCACCGCCAGGGGCAGGAAAAATGTGGTCATGCTCACATTGGGTACCGGTGTCGGGGGCGCAATCCTCATCGGAGGAAAACCTTACCAGGGGTCTTTCCAGAAGGCAGGTCACCTCGGCCATATGGTTATCGACAGCGACGGAGAGCCCGACATCACCGGCATTCCCGGAAGCCTGGAAGATGCCATCGGAAATTGCACCCTTGAAAAGAGATCAGCGGGCAAATTCACCTCCACCCATGAGATGCTGGAGGCTTACAAAACAGGAGATCGTTTTGCCGCGGAAATCTGGCTCACTTCAGTGAAAAAGCTGGCCATAGGCCTTGCTTCACTGACCAATATACTCTCCCCAGAAATGGTCATTCTGGGCGGAGGAATCACCGAAGCCGGAAAATACCTGTTTGAACCGCTGGAAGAATATCTGAGCCGTTACGAATGGCGGACAGGCGGAAATAAAACCAAAATTGTCAGGGCTGAATACGGCGATCTGTCAGGAGCGGTCGGAGCAGCCTGCTTTGCCCGTGAACAGCAATAAAATTCCTGTCCTCTCCCGGTTCTTAACCTACCTCAGAATTTCACAAACCGGCCGGTTTCCCGGCTAAGGTTACCCCGGACTATGATCAGATAAATTCCGGGACGCAGATCTGAGACAGGAAAGGACTTCCTGACATTCCCCTCCTCAGCCATGCAGAAACTTTTCATGATTTGTCCGTTCGGATTGACGATCTGTACCATATTTATCCTGTCGCTGAACATGGAAAAATCAACCCAGAGGGTTTCAGTGACTGGATTTGGGTAGATCTTAATACCAGACGGTCGCTGAACAGGAACAGGGATTACTGAGGTGGTTTTACTCTCAAACCTGGCAATCAGACCGGTGTTTTCAGTCACGGTCATGGTGAATTGGGCCTTAGTGGCAATGACAGCTCCATTCTTCTCCCAACCCTTGAAAGTATAATTATTCCCGGGTATTGCCGTCAGCTGAACCTGTCCGTTGGCCATGCAATACCCCGATCCTGTGGCTGTTCCCACACCGGGAGGATAAACCTGTACCGAAACCAGGTATACGGCTGAGGGTTGCAGAAACGGATATCCGCTATTCTGTGCGGGATCGGTGTCAGCCTTCCACACGGAAGTAAAATCCCAGCCGGAGTAAACCGTGGGCGAATAAGGATAAGTCAGGGGATCGGTCGTCCGGGGAGTGCCTCCCGCAGAGTTTGATTGTCCTGAGGTCTGCGTATCCCAATAGGAAGAGGTGACTGTACCGGAGCACGATCCCAATAATCCGCCGGTCCGGGTGTCACCGGTCACATTTCCTGTGGAATAGGAGTAGATGACAGCTCCGTCACTGGTTCCGGCTAATCCTCCCACATCGGATCTTCCGGTCACACTGCCCCGGGCAAAACTGTTACGCAGGATGGAACCCTTACCGGAGATCCCTCCGATTAACCCGCCAACATAATTTTTACCCTTCACGTTGCCGGTTGAATAATTGAATTCGCTGCTTTGTGCTTCTGAGAACAATGGAAGGCAGGAAAAAACGGCCGGGAGCAAAATCGACAACCTAATACCGCTATATTTTCTCATCTTGTTCATATTCACTTCTGTTTCATTACTGGTAAAAAACTGATTTGTCAGGGATGCACATCAAAGCCGGAATCCTCACACCACTTGTCCACACCCGGTCCCCATGCTCCGAATTTTTCTCCATGGGAATTTCCGGAGTAGGTATTGGTCGTTTCCGTAAAACAGGGAACATAGCGTGACACCGTCGTTGGTTTTCCACTTACTGTAACCACTTCCGTGGACGGCCATCCGGAAGCCCGGCCATATATGCCACCGCCCTTTTTCGTGGCAAAGTTCTCCGACAGGGTGTTCCCGGTCACACGGGGAAGCACTGCCCCTGCAGTATTAATGTAAATGCCACCGCCATATTCTGAAGCCTGATTCTTTGAAATGGCATTTTCCTGAATGAGCAAATCGACATTCGATTGAAGCATGATTCCTCCGCCAATGTTGGCCTTGTTCTGGGAAATGGTATTTTTCTTGATCGTCACATTCCCTGAATGGACATATATGCCTCCTCCCATTCCTGAAATGTTTCCTGTAATTTCATTCCCTGAAATCTCTCCGGTCGAAGAAGTTACCGATATTCCTCCCTCTTCGGTATTGCCGGATATCGTATTCCCGGAAATGGTGCAACCCGACACGCCGATGTTGATTCCTTTCTTATTGCCGGTTATCTGGTTGTTCCTGATTTCCACCGAACAGTTGCCCGTGGAATAATGGGTGAAACTGATCCCCACTCCATTTCCGCTTAAGGTATTGTTGCTTACCACATGACTGCCAAGATTGGTGGTGGAAGCTATTCCTGAGTAAGTATTGTTCCGGATCACGCAATTTGTGACCGAAACCGGATTCTGGGCAAGATAGATTCTGACCCCATCTGCCGTGTTGTATTCGATCGTATCCCTGGCTACCTGAACACTTGATGATCCCAGTATCTCAATTCCCCATTCATTGTTCCGTATGGTGTTCCCCGAAGAACTGACCCAGGCTTCCCCGTCGATCCGAATCCCCCGGTTGGCACCTGAAATGTAGTTGTTTTCTATCCGCACGGGTTCCGTTCCCTTTTTAAAGGTGTATTTATCAAAATCGATCCCGTAATAGCGATTATTGTCGATCACGTTGTCACTTATAACCGCCAAACATGTCCCGGTAAGATAAATCCCCTTGTTATCATTGCCGATGACCCTGTTGTTGGTGATAACGGGGGAGTAAACAGTTCCGGTGCTGGTATTCCACAGGTAGACACCATAATCATATTTCCGGAGGGTTAACCCACTGAGGACCAGGTTGCAGTTTATGGCTCTTACGCCAGATCCGCCCTTCCCTTCGCCCTCCAGGATGGTAACTTCGGGACCTTTGGCGCTTCTAAGGGTAATGTGTTTTTGGCTGATTCCCACATATTCCTTATAGATACCGGGGTATACCGTCAGGACATCCCCACTGGCCGCTTCGTCAACCGCTTTCTGGATTGCGGTATACCAAAGCTTTTTGGTCTCATTGTATACCTTATTTTCAATTTTCCTTTTGGCTTCTGCTGACACCTGGCTGCCATCTTTCAGGGTAAGCGACACAATAATGGTGTCGTCGGGAATCTCCGCTTTTTTACCCTTCCCCTCGAAAGTACCGTCATCCTTGAATTTAAATGCCAGGGCCGGGATGAGGGTACTGTCCGGATGGTCACGGTGAGCCTCCATCTTCAGAATACGTTTCCCGGGCTGATCGTCTCCACCGTAGCTTTTCCCGTAAATCGGAAATA
>Ga0116193_1002761_pt1 | contig 13053 bp, 11 predicted proteins | sample AD_UKC115_MetaG_FD_89892 | JGI IMG/M metagenome (GOLD analysis project Ga0116193, IMG submission 89892) | Active sludge microbial communities of municipal wastewater-treating anaerobic digesters from Hong Kong - AD_UKC115_MetaG | ecosystem: Engineered > Bioreactor > Anaerobic > Digestate... | reverse complement strand
GACGCATACGAATCATTCGATCCCGCGCCAGGCCGCCTGAGCGACGGCATCGCCGATCGCGTGCCGGCGATTGATTCGCGGCATCGGCACGTTCTTCGACACGGTTCCTGCTTCCGGAGCCTGCACCGCGACGGTCCGGGTAGGCACACACGTGCCATGGTCGCCAGCGGGCCGATGCGCAGTCGCATCTGCCGGCGACATCGCCGAAACATGTGATCGCCATCACGCGACTGCGCCCAACCGCGGTATCGCGGCTGCGGCATGGCGAATCCACGCAGGTTGTCCGTCGCCGCATGTCGGGTGGCGCGCGGCTGCTAGACTCACGCGATCCTTCGCGACCTGCCCACTCTCCCGATGCAAGCCCGCCATCTCGATGCCCTGCGCCGCGAGGCGGCGCGCCTGTCGGCCATACCACTGCGCGAACTCCTCGCCGAGCGGGAGCGATTCGAGCGCAATGCATGGCGCGCCGGGCCGCTGCTCATCGATGCCGCGAAGCAGAAGCTCGATGCCGAGGCCTGGGCACTGCTCGGCCGGATCGTCGAAGCGAGCGGCTGGCAGGCCGCACGCGATGCGATGTTCCGGGGCGAGATCGTCAATCCTTCCGAACAGCGTGCCGTCCTGCATGCCGCATTGCGTGGCGGCGCTTCGGCCTTACCTCCGCTCGCACCGGTCGCCTGTCGCGAGGAAATCGCCGATGGGCTGCGGCGCATGGCGGCGCTGGTCGATGCCATCGAGCGTGATGCCGGCGAGGCCTTCGGCCTACCGCCTGGCATCACCGACGTCGTCAACCTGGGCATCGGCGGCTCCGACCTCGGCCCGCGGCTCGCGGTCGAGGCGCTCGCCGCGCGGCATACGGGCCGCGTGCGCTGCCATTTCCTGCCGAATGTCGATGGTCACGAGACCAGCGCGCTGATGCACCGTCTCGAGCCGCGGCGCACGCTCGTGCTGATGGTTTCGAAGAGCTTCACCACACAGGAAACGCTGCTCAACGGCACCGTGCTGCGCGACTGGCTGGCACATGCCTACGCCGGCGATACCGTGGCAGCCGCCCGCCACTTCATCGCGGTCAGCGCGAATCCTGCCGCGGCCGCGGCGTTCGGCATTCCATCGGAGCGCGTGCTGCCGATATGGGATTTCGTCGGCGGGCGGTTTTCGGTCTGGTCGGCAGTCGGTCTCGTCCTGGCCCTGGCCGTCGGCATGGCGAATTTCCGCGCCTTCCTGGCCGGTGCGGCGCTGATGGACGATCACTTCCGCAGCGCGCCCTGGCACGAGAACCTGCCGGTGCGTCTCGCCCTGCTCGGCCTGTGGAACCGCAACGCGTTCGGCCATGCGAGCCAGGCCGTGGTGCCATATCACGATCGCCTGCGCGAGCTGCCCGCGTTCCTGCAGCAGCTCGAGATGGAGAGCCTGGGCAAGCAGGTCGGGCCGGACGGTGCGCCGGTCGCACAGGCCACGGTGCCGGTGGTCTGGGGCAGCGTCGGCAGCAATGCGCAGCATGCTTTCTTCCAGGCGCTGCACCAGGGTACCGACGTCGTGCCGGTCGACTTCGTCGGCGTGGTGCGTCCCGATCACGATCTCGATGCCAACCACGACGCGCTGCTCGCGAACCTACTCGCGCAGGGTGCGGCCCTCGCGCTCGGTAAATCCTTGGAGCAGGCGCTCGCGGAAGCGCTGGCCGGCGATGCGGCGGCCCCGCGCGTGCTCGCCGCACAGCGCACGTTCCCGGGCGATCGGCCGAGCACGACGATCCTGCTCGATGCGCTGACGCCGGAAAGCCTCGGCGCACTGCTCGCGCTGTACGAGCACAAAGTCTTCCTGCTGGGCCTGCTGTGGGGCGTGAACGCGTTCGATCAATGGGGCGTCGAGCTTGGCAAGACGCTCGCGGAGTCGATCCAGCCGGTCCTGCACGATGGCGGCACCGGCATGTTCGATGCCTCGACGCGCGGCCTGATCGCGACGATCCGCGAGCGCCGCGACGTCTGATATGCGGGATCACGGCGCGCTGCGTGCCGCCTGCTGCGCGAGTGCCCAGGCCACGTGTTCGCGGACTAGCGCGGAAGGATGCTCTGCGCGCGCTTCGAGCGCGGCGATGAGGGCCGAATCGTAGGGTGCGTTGCCGAGCGCGACGGCGATGTTTCGCAGCCAGCTCTCGTGACCGATGCGGCGGATCGGCGAGCCCTCCGTGCGGCGCAGGAACTCCGCCTCGCTCCAGGCGAACAGCGTGGCCAGTGCGGTGCCGTCGAGATCGTTGCGTGGCGCGAAATCGGGCTCGCTCGTGGGGCGCGCGAACTTGTTCCACGGGCAGACGAGCTGGCAGTCGTCGCAACCGAAGATGCGGTTGCCGATCGCCGCGCGGAATTCCTCGGGGATCGGCCCACGCAGCTCGATCGTGAGGTAGGAAATGCAGCGTCGCGCATCGAGCCGGTACGGTGCCACGATGGCCTTCGTCGGGCAGATATCGAGGCAGCGCGTGCAGGTACCGCAATGCGCCGTGGCGGGTGTGTCCGGCGGCAGCGGCAGATCCGTGTACAGCTCGCCGAGAAAGAACCACGAGCCGGCACGGCGATCGATCAGGCAGGTGTGCTTGCCGATCCAGCCGAGGCCGGCATTGCGGGCGAGTGGACGCTCCAGCACCGGCGCGGAATCGACGAAGGCGCGATAGCCGAACGGCCCGACCTCGTCCTCGATGCGCTCGGCAAGCTTCTGCAGGCGCTGGCGCAGGAGCTTGTGATAGTCGCGGCCGAGCGCATAGCGGGCGACATAGGCGCGATGGGGATCGTCGAGAACCTGCCACGCCTCCTCGGCATCGGCTGGCCAGTAGTCCATGCGCACGGCGATCACGCTCAGCGTGCCGGGTACGAGTTCGGCCGGACGGCTGCGTCGCGTGCCGTGCCGGGCCATGTAATCCATTTCGCCATGACAGCCCGTGGCGAGCCAGTCGAGGAGATGTGCCTCGTCCTCGCCGAGCTCGGTCCGCGTGATGCCGACACGCTGGAAACCGAGTTCGGCTCCCCAGCGGCGGATGTCGGCGGCGAGTGCAGTGAAGTCCACGGCCACGGTGCTTGAAGGGGCGGTCAGTATAATAAGGCGATGACCGCGAGCCGGCTCCACGATGCCCTGTACACCGCCGAGCAGGTGCGCGCCATCGATCGCGCAGCGATCGCGCGGCACGGATTGCCGGGGCCGGTGCTGATGCAGCGCGCGGCCTGGTCCGCGTTCGAATCCCTGCGCCGGCACTGGCCTGGGGCCCGGCGTATCGTGGTGCTGTGCGGCCCCGGCAACAACGGCGGCGACGGCTTCCTGCTCGCCCGGCTGGCGCGTGAGGCGGGCTTCGGCGTGCAGGCCTACGCGCTGACGTCGGCGAGTGGCGGCGATGCCGCGCTCGCACGCCAGGCCTGGCTCGAGGCCGGTGGCACGCTCCTGCCGCTCGAGGCCGCCACGGCATTGCCCGAAGCGGATGTGTTCGTCGATGCGCTGTACGGCTCCGGTCTCGCGCGTCCGCTCGAGGGCGCGGCCGCGCAAGCGGCGGGCGCGCTCGCCACCGGCGGGACGCCGGTGCTCGCGCTGGACATTCCTTCCGGCCTGTCGGCCGACACCGGTCAGCCACTCGGCATCGCCGTGCGTGCGGCGGTCACCGTCACCTTCGTCGCCTGGAAGCGCGGACTGTTCACCGGCGCCTCCGCCGATCATTGCGACACACTCGAACTCGCCGATCTCGACATTCCTGCCGTCGCCCGCGCCGGCATCGTGCCGGATGCGGAACGCCTGTCATGGCCGGACCTGCGCGCGCGTCTGCCGGCGCGCCCGCGCAGCGCGCACAAGGGCCTGTTCGGGCATGTGCTGGCGATCGGCGGCGATTACGGCATGGGTGGCGCGATCCGCCTTGCCGGCGAGGCGGCCCTGCGCGTTGGCGCCGGTCTGGCGAGCGTGGCGACCCGCGCCGCGCACGTCGCACCACTGCTGGCCGCGCGGCCCGAGCTCATGGCGCACGCCGTGGACGGTCCGCAGGATCTGCCATCGCTCCTCGAACGCGCGGACGTGATCGCGCTCGGTCCAGGGCTCGGCACGCGTGCCTGGGGGCATGCGTTGTGGACGACCGCGATGCGTTCCGGCAAGCCGTCTGTGCTAGATGCCGACGCCTTGAACCTGCTTGCCCGCTCGCAACGTCATTTCGCGATTCGGGCCGTGCTCACGCCGCATCCGGCGGAAGCCGCGCGCCTGCTCGACAGCGATACCGCCACGATTCAGCACGACCGCTTCGCCGCCGTGCGCGCGCTCGCGGCACGCTACGCCGCGGTCGTGGTGCTTAAGGGCGCGGGCACGCTGATCGGCTCGCCGCAGGGCGATGTCGCCGTGTGCCCATGGGGCAATCCCGGCATGGCTTCGGGCGGCATGGGCGACGTGCTGACCGGTGTGATCGCCGGCCTGCTCGCCCAGGGGCTCACGGCCTGGGATGCCGCCTGCCTCGGGGTCGCGCTGCATGCCCGCGCCGGCGACGAGGCCGCGCGTACGGATGGCGAGCGCGGCCTGCTGGCCGGCGATCTGCTGTCGCGGATGCGTGGTTTGCTTGCCGAGGGCGATGCGCGTGACTGAGCGAGCGTTCGAGGCGTCCTTTCCGGACGAAGCGGCGACTGCTGCCTTCGCGACTGCCTTCGCGCCGTGTCTGCGCGAGGGTGGCACGCTGTTCCTGCATGGCGAGCTCGGCGCCGGCAAGACCACGCTGGCCCGTGCGCTGCTTCGCGCGCTTGGTGTCGACGGCGCGATCAAGAGCCCGACCTACAGCCTGATCGAGAGCTATCCGCTCGACGACCTCGTGATCCACCATCTGGACCTGTATCGCATCGGCGATCCAGGCGAACTCGAATGGCTCGGGCTCGACGAGCTCGCTAACGGCCCGAGCCTGGTACTCGTCGAATGGCCCGAACGTGGGCAGGGCGCCCTGCCGCCGCCGGACCTGATCCTGCACCTCGTCTATGCTGGTGAGGGGCGGGCCTGCCGGTTCGAAGCGGCCAGCCACCGTGGCGAGCGTTGGCTCGCAGCGGCCCGGACGGCCAGGGCGCATTCGCCGTCTGCCCGCTGAACGGCGGTTCACGAGGCGACCACAGACTCCACGCACTTTTGATTCCTAGGCGAGAAAAGTGCGCCAGGGTTCCGATTTCAAAAGAAAAAGCACTTGAAATCGGCTTGCGATCCGGTTTCAATCCGGGCCATGCGCGCGGCACCGGCTCGAGGCCTGTTTCTGACTGTCGCGGCGAGCCTGCTGCTCGCCGCGTCGTCGGCCGTGGGGGCGGCCGAGGTCAAGGCGCTGCGCATGTGGCCGGGCCCCGACTCGACGCGTGCCGTGTTCGATGTCTCCGGGCCGGTCGAGTACAAGCTGTTCGAGCTTGCCGATCCGGCGCGCATCGTGCTGGATCTGCGCGATGCCGAACTCGCCGGCAGCTTCAGCGTGCCGCAGGGCAAGGGCCTGTTGCAGGCCGTGCGCGTCGGCAAACAGGGCAAGAACGGCGTGCGCATCGTGTTCGATCTGGGCCAGGACGCGCGTCCGAAGAGTTTCCTGATGCCGCCGGCCGACAAGTTCGGCTACCGCCTGGTGGTCGATCTGGCGCCCAAGGAGAAGGCCACCCGCGACGTGGTCAAATCGGTCGAGGAGGCCGCGCCCGGTGGTGCGCGCAAGGTCGTCGTGGCGATCGATGCCGGCCACGGCGGCGAGGATCCGGGGGCGCGTGGCACGACCGGTGCGTTCGAGAAGAATGTCACGCTCGCCGTGTCGCGCGAGCTTGCGCGGCTGATCGACGCGCAGCCCGGCATGCGTGCGGTGATGATCCGTGACGGCGACTACTTCCTCGCGTTGAACGACCGCTACCGCAAGGCGCGCGAGGTCAAGGCCGACCTGTTCATCTCGGTACACGCCGACGCGTTCCGCCAGGCCGATGCGCGCGGCTCGTCCGTATGGGTGCTCTCGCCGCGCGGCGCGACCAGCGAGGCCGCGCGCTGGCTGGCCGATCGCGAGAACGGCGCCGACCTGGTCGGTGGCGTCTCGCTCGACGACAAGGACAACACGCTAGCCGCCGTCCTGCTCGATCTCTCGCAGGGCGCGACGATGGAGGCCAGCAACGCGGTCGCGCAGAACGTGCTGAGCGCGCTCGCCAAGCTCGGTCCGACGCATCGCGGCTATGTCGAAAAGGCCAACTTCGTCGTGCTGCGTTCGCCGGACGTGCCCTCGATCCTCGTCGAGACGGCCTTCATCACCAATCCGACCGAGGAAAAGCGCCTGCTTGACCCGACGCACCGCACGCGGCTCGCCACGGCGATCCTGGGTGGCGTGACGACCTACTTCAACACGCAGCCGCCGCCCGGCACCTGGTTCGCCGCGAATGCGAGCAAGACCCGCCTGGCCAGCACGCGCGTCGCGGCGGCCGGGGTCGCCGCACCGAACTGAGCCACGCCTCGCGCGGCGTGCTCGATCGATTCAGGGACGTGGGCGCACTGGCTCGGCCGGGCTGAACCCCGCCCCGTTCCCTCTGTGCGGACCCGGTCCACGCGCCCGATCCACAGCGTAGCAGCCGCTCGTCCGCTTCACCGCGTCTTCGGCATGCTCGGCTATGATCGCGGCTCCCGCCCGAACGACCCGGCATGTCACGCATCCGCCTGCTGCCCACCGAACTCGTCAACCAGATCGCCGCCGGCGAGGTCATCGAGCGGCCGGCGTCGGTGGTCAAGGAACTGGTCGAGAACAGCCTGGATGCCGGTGCGACACGGATCGAGATCGACATCGAGGAAGGCGGTGCGCGACTGATCCGCGTGCGCGACGACGGCAGCGGCATTGCCGCGGACGAACTGCCGCTCGCGATCGCCGCGCATGCGACCAGCAAGATCGCGAGTTTCGAGGATCTCGAGCGCGTCGCGACGCTCGGCTTTCGCGGCGAGGCGCTGCCGTCGATCGCCTCGGTCTCGCGCTTCGCGCTGACGTCGCGACCGGAGGCGCAGGCGCACGCCTGCCGCATCGAAGTGCAGGGCGGCCGTGCCGACGCGGCGCGGCCCGCACAGCACCCGCCCGGCACGACGATCGAGGTGCGCGATCTGTTCTACAACGTGCCGGCGCGGCGCAAGTTCCTGCGCGCCGAGCGCACCGAGTTCAGCCATATCGAGGAGCTGATCGCTTCGCTCGCACTGGCGCGCCATGCGGTCGAGTTCCGCCTGAGCCACAACGGCAAGCCGGTGCGCGTGCTGCGTGGCGCGCGCGACGCGGCCGGACAGGCCGCGCGGCTCGCCGAGCTGCTCGGCGCGGAGTTCGCCACGCACGGCCTGCAGATCGCCCACGAGGCGGCGGGCCTCAGGCTGTCCGGCTGGGTCGGCGCGCCGACCGCGTCGCGCGCCCAGGCCGACCAGCAGTACTTTTTCGTCAACGGCCGGCTCGTGCGCGATCGTCTGGTCGCACATGCCGTGCGCCAGGCCTATGCGGACGTGCTGTTCCACGGACGGCATCCGGCCTTCGTGCTATTCCTCGAGCTCGACGCGCAGGCGGTGGACGTGAACGTGCATCCGGCCAAGCACGAGGTGCGCTTCCGGGAGGCGCGGCTGGTCCACGATTTCCTGTTCCGCACGCTGCACGAGGCACTGGCCGCCACGCGGGCCGGCCTGACGCCGGCCGGCATGCCGGTGGCGGGTGGGGGGCCCATGGCGCCTGCGTCCGTTGCGATCCACGGCGTATCCGCGATGACGGCAGCGCCGGCTGTGCTGCCCGCCTGGCGTAACCAGGGCTCGCTCGGGCTCGCCACGCGCGAGCCGCTCGCCGACTACGTGGCGCTGTTCGGTCCGCACGCTGGCGACGCGACGGCGCCAGCCACGACCGGCACCGCCACGGTCCAGACGCAGGACGGCGAGATACCGCCACTCGGCTATGCGCTGGCGCAATTGCACGGTGTCTACATCCTCGCCGAGAACGCCCACGGTCTCGTGGTCGTCGACATGCATGCCGCACACGAGCGCATCACCTACGAGAAGCTCAAGGCCGCGCAGGCCGGGCAGGGCATCCGTTCGCAATTGCTGCTCGTGCCGCTGTCGCTCGCGGTCAGCGAGCGCGAAGCCACCCTGGTCGAGGAACGCCACGCCGATTTCGCCGCGCTCGGCTTCGAGCTGGCGCGCACCGGGCCGCAGACCGTGACCGTCAAGCGCATGCCAACCCTGCTCGACGGCGCCGACGTCGCGCGCCTGATCCGCGACGTGTTCGCCGACCTGGCCGTGCAGGGCTCCTCGCGACGCATCGAAGAAGCCGGCAACGACGTGCTCGCGACGATGGCCTGCCACGGCTCGGTGCGGGCGAACCGGCGCCTCGGTCTGCACGAGATGAATGCCCTGCTGCGCGAGATGGAGGCCACCGAGCGGTCGGGGCAATGCAACCACGGCCGGCCGACCTGGGTGCAGCTCGGCATGGCCGAGCTGGATCGGCTGTTCCTGCGCGGACGCTGAGTGATGACGATTGATACGACGAGAAGGAGTGGACGATGCGGCAAGCCATCCTCATCTTCGCCGGCGTGCTCGGCATGAGCGCCGCCGTCGCGGGTACTGCGGCCGACGGCGGCGACTATGCAAGGCAGACCGAAGACTGGCGTGCGCAGCGCCTCGCACGCCTGACGGCGCCGGACGGCTGGCTGAGCCTGATAGGCCTGCACTGGCTCAAGCCGGGACGCAACACGATCGGCACGGCCCAGGACAACGACGTCGTTCTCGCCAGGGGACCGGCGCATCTCGGCGTCGTCACACTCGACGGTGAGCGGATCGAGCTCGTGCTGACCTCGCCATTCGGCGCGCGCATTGACGGCGAAGAGAAAGAGCGTGCCGAACTGCGCGACGACCGCAGCGACAAACCGACCCGCGTCACGTTCGGCACGGTTAGCTTCATCGTGATTGACCGTTCCGGACGCAAGGCGCTACGTGTCAAGGACAGTGAAGCCGAAACGCGCACGCACTTCCTCGGCATCGATTCATTCGCGATCAATCCGGGCTGGCGCATCGAAGCCCGGTGGGTGCCGTTCGACCCGCCGCACGAGCTCGAGGTCTCCACGGTCATCGGTACCGTCGAGAAGTATCCGGTGCCCGGCAAGGCCGTTTTCGAGCGCGATGGTCACACCTTCGAGCTACTGCCGGTGATCGAGGTGGCGGGCGACAAGGAACTGTTCCTGATCTTCACCGATCGCACGGCCGGCAAGGAAACCTACGGCGCGGCGCGCTTCCTGTATGCACCGATGCCGACGGACGGCAGGCTCGTCCTCGATTTCAACCGCGCCTACAACCCGCCCTGTGCGTTCACGCCCTATGCGACGTGTCCGCTCGCGCCGCCCGAGAACCGGCTCGACCTGCGCGTCACGGCCGGCGAGAAGAAATACCGCGGCGGGACGCACTGACAGGGCGCGGCGCATGCGTGCCGAGCGGGTTCTGCTGCTCGCCGATACGCACGGTGAGCTCGATCCGCGCATCGCATCACTCGCACTGGACGTGGATCGTGTGGTGCATGCCGGCGACGTCGGCAGCGCGGGCGTACTCGCTGCACTCGCGGCCGGCGGGGCGGCTGTGCTGGCCGTAGGCGGCAACAACGACGTGCCGGCGAAGTGGTCCGCCGATGAGCACGCGCTATTGCGTTGTCTGACGACGCGGATCGAGGTGGATCTGCCCGGCGGCCGGCTCGTCGTCGTGCATGGCGATGCCTGGCCTGCGCGCGACCGACACACGCGCCTGCGTCGTGCGTTTGCCGATGCCCGCGCCGTGCTCTATGGCCACAGTCATCGCCTCGTCATCGATACGCATGCATCGCCCTGGGTCCTCAATCCCGGCGCCGCCGGGCGCGTACGTACCCACGGCGGGCCGAGCTGCCTGCTGCTCACCGCCGCCGCTGGCGATTGGCGCATCGAGCCGCGGCGCTTTCCGCCGGCCGGGCGCGGCTGACGGCACGTATCCATGCCAGCGGGCGGAGTCGGGTGGGCCCATCGGCGGCGCCGTCGGATGATGATGGCGTTCCGGGTGGGCTCGATCATGCCCCGCCACCCGCGGCATCCACGGCATCAGCGTCCCGTGAACTGTGCCTTGCGCCGCTCGAGGAAGGCCTGCGTGCCTTCGCGCATGTCCGCGGTCGAGCAGCACAGGGCGAATGCGCCGGTCTCGAATTCGAGGGCCTGATCGAGCGCCATGTCCTCGCCGGCCAGCACGGCACCGAGGATGCCGGCGAGCGCGCACGGCGCGGCCGCGGCGAGCTGCTCGGCCAGTGCCTCGACCTCTGCGTCGAGCCGCTCGGCCGGCACGACCTTCGTGACCACGCCGAGCGCCTGGGCGCGTGCCGCATCGATGTTGTGGCCGAGCAGGCACAGTTCGAGTGCCACGCCGCGCCCGGCGAGACGCATCAGGCGCTGCGTGCCGCCGAAGCCCGGGATCAGGCCGAGGTTGACCTCCGGCTGGCCGAAGCGCGCCTTCTCGCTCGCGATGCGCAGATGACAGCTCATCGCGAGTTCCATGCCGCCGCCGAGCGCGAAGCCTTGAATGCGCGCGATCACCGGCTTGCCGAGGCGCTCGATCTTCAGCATGAGCTGCTGGCCGAGCCGCGAGAACGCCTGCGCGCCGAGCGGGTCGAGCGTGGCGATCTCGCCGATGTCCGCGCCGGCCACGAAAGCCTTCTCGCCGCTGCCGGCCAGCACCACGACGCGCACCGCGTCGTCATGACGTGCCTGCTCGAAGGCGATCGCGAGTTCGTTCAGCGTCTCGCGGTTGAGGGCATTGAGCTTGTCCGGGCGGTTGATCGTGAGCGTGCGCAGCGCGCCGCGATCGGCGGTCAGGAGATTGCGGAAGGCCATGGCGTTTCCCTTGAAGGCGGGCCGCGGATGGTAGCAGCCGCTTCGCCGTGTCCGGCACGCTCGGCGCGGCTTGCGCTGCGTTGCGGTTCCGCGCGTTCCGCCGGCCATGTAATCCGCGGCATCACCACCGGAGCGGACCTGCGGCTGGCTGGCCGGAACGCCCTTCGCTAGAATGGCGCGCCCTCGCCGCCGCCGGATCTCCCGGGCGTTGCCAGGTTCATCCCCTTCTGGAGGTAAGCAATGAATTTGCGTTGGTCTTTCGCCGCGGCCGCGCTGCTCGCGGCGGGTGTCGCCGTTGCGCAGGACACCAGCACCGATAAGGGCAAGCTCAGCTACGCGATCGGCTATCAGATCGGCAGCGATTTCGTCGAGCGCAAGATGGATGTCGACATCAACACCGTCATCCGCGCCCTGCAGGACGGTTATGCCAAGCGCAATCCAGCGATTTCCGAGGACACCATGCGCGACGTCCTTGGCAAGATGCAGCAGAAGATGATGGCCGAGGCCAAGGCCGAATTCGACAAGCTTGCCAGCGACAACAAGGCCAAGAGCCAGAAGTTCCTCGCCGAGAACAAGGCCAAGAAGGGCATCATCACGCTGCCCTCCGGCGTGCAGTACCGCGTGATCGAGGAAGGCGCCGGCAACCAGAAGCCGACCGCCAGCAGCGAGGTCACCGTCCACTACCGCGGCTCGCTGACCAGCGGTCTCGAGTTCGACAGTTCCTTCGCGCGCGGCGAGGCGGTGCACTTCAAGGTGAACTCGGTCATCAAGGGCTGGCAGGAAGTCCTGCCGCTGATGCGCGTCGGCGACCACTGGCAGATCTTCGTGCCGCCGGAAATGGCCTATGGCGAGCGCGGTCAGGCGCCGCGTATCGGGCCGAACGAAGCCCTGGTGTTCGAGATCAAGCTGCTCGAAGTGAAATGAGCGCGCAGCGGGCCGTCGCCACCGACGCCCCGCGCGACGCTGCCACGGACGCCGCGGACCTCCGCGGCGTTCGCGTTTCAGGGGCTGTCCGGTTGCGGCGTGCGCAGCTCGTCGAGCGCGCGTTCCATGTCGAGCTTGATGCGGTTGATCACGCGTATCGCGGCCTCGTTGTCGCCGCCGGTGCTGTTGTCGAGCGGCGCACTGCCGTTCGGGCCAAACAGCGCGGCCTCTGCATCGTCGATGAACTGGGCGAGATACACGTAACCGCGGGTGAGGCCCTCGCGCAGTTCGACCTGTTCGGCCGGCACGGTCTCGAGCAGATAGCGGATCGCCCTGCGGATGCGGTCCTTCGGGTACGGCAGCAGCGATTGCGGCAGACCGCCGACGCCCGGCGCGACCCGCCCGAGCACCTTGCCGTATTCGCTCACCACCTTGGTCGCGAGTGCGAACATGCTCGGCTTTCCAGGTCGGGTTTTTCGATAATCTAGCAAGCCGGCCGCGCCATGCCCACGACGATGTTCACCCCTTCTGCTTCCGCCACCGTATCGAGCCCCTGCATCGGCGTGTGCCGGCTCGATGCGACGGGACATTGCGAAGGCTGCCACCGCAGCGTCGCGGAGATCGCCGCTTGGGCGCGGCTCGATGAAACGGAGCGTCAGCGGTTGATGGGCGAGGTCCTGCCGCAGCGCGCGCGGGAACGTCGATGAATACGGAGTACGCTCCGGCGATTACGCCGGTCGCGCGCGCCCTGCGCGGTCTCGACGATCCGCCCGCGGCGCCGGGCTGGAACCACGATGAGCTGGCCGACGTCCTCGGCGACCTGCCACGCGTGCCGGCCGCGGTACTGGTGCCGCTCGTGCTGCGCCCCGACGGGCCGCAGGTACTGTTCACGCGGCGCAACGACAGCCTGCGCACGCATGCCGGCCAGGTCAGTTTTCCCGGCGGGCGTGTCGAATCCGCGGACCGCAATGCCGTGGCGGCGGCCCTGCGCGAGACCGCCGAGGAAACCGGCATCGCGCTGGAGTCCATGCGGCCGCTCGGCTATCTCGACTGTTTCGAGACGATCAGCGGTTACTGCGTGACGCCGGTGGTCGGCTGTCTCACGCCGGATTATCGTCTCGCACCCGATCCGGGCGAGGTCGCCGAAGTGTTCGAGGTACCGCTCGGTTTTCTGCTCGATTCGGCGAACCTGCACCGCGAGCGCATCGACTGGCGTGGCCGCGGTCGCGAGGTCTTCGCCTACAACTACGCCGGACGGCGCATCTGGGGTGCGACGGCGGCGATGCTG
>Ga0116193_1002759_pt1 | contig 13072 bp, 8 predicted proteins | sample AD_UKC115_MetaG_FD_89892 | JGI IMG/M metagenome (GOLD analysis project Ga0116193, IMG submission 89892) | Active sludge microbial communities of municipal wastewater-treating anaerobic digesters from Hong Kong - AD_UKC115_MetaG | ecosystem: Engineered > Bioreactor > Anaerobic > Digestate | place... | reverse complement strand
CGATACGGATCTTGACACGTACGTCATCGATCCGACAGGCGATTACTCGTGCTACTACCATATGGATACGGCAGACGGGGGCGAACTGGATATTGATGATATCAATGGGTTTGGGCCCGAGCACTGGACCCTGAGCGCAAGCGATATTGTTCGATATGATCAGGACTATCACATGCGCGTCCACTATTATTCAGATCACGGGAACGGGGCCACAAACTATACCGTTAGCATTACTCTTTACGAGGGAACCGATCGCGAGCTCAATGCATCCTTTCGCGGGAATCTTTCGGTGTGCTCAACAACCAACAAGGCACCAAACGCCACGGGAGCAGACTGGGCGAATATCGCCACCATCCGCCCCGCCAACGCCAAAGGCTTAACGATGGATGAGATCTTTTCGCGCCAGGAAGACGGGACACTCTTAATAACGGTTCCTGTGGAATCCTACGATAAGTGATGAAACGGATTGGGACACCGACATGCCGTTAGTTGCCGCATATTTGATGACGATCCTGAACTTGGGATGCAATGGATCATCCGACGCGCCATTGGCTCCGGATGCTTGCCCTTCTGAAAGAATCATTCTGGCCACGGCGACGGTCGCAAAAGAAGGCGCAGAAATAGTGGTCACCTACGAGGGTTCCCCTTTTGATGGTACCATCGTGCGCTTTCCTCCAGACGCAGTCTCCGTTCCGGACAAGGTGACACTATCCTCTAGAAAGTCGACTGCCGAAGTCCGACGAGGCCAATCCAACGGCTATGAGTTGATCTTGGAGATGCAAACGTCAACATCGTTCGAAGAGGGTGTCACGATAGTGATGACATATGATCGGGGGCGTGGTGCTTCCACGGTCATCCCGTACGAGGTGGAGGAACCGACATCACTGCATGTAATGCAGATCAAGCAATTGGACAAAGCCCGTGGACGACTTAGTGTTGTAACGTTCAAGCCGATCGCCATTTTGCTTGTCTACCCTTGACCTGAGTCTCTCCTGCCGAATACCGCGTGGTGGGGACATAGGGGCAATTCCCTTCTTCTGACGAATGCAAGCGGTCTTCTCATTTTGTCGTCCAATAGGGTGAATAAATTAAGAGGCTATTTGTATCAAATATTATTGTATTAAACATTAAATATTGAAAGATGAAGCCTGTATATGTAGAGTATGCCAAAATAGCCATTACTGAGCGGGGAAAGCTGTTCTACAGACGTGGAAAGGATACCGGGATGAGTGAGGAACAAATCAGCAGTCAAACATCTGACACGCCGCCCCCGTTTGCGGCCGTATGGTTTGCTGTTGTGCGGGGCGAAAAGCAAGGTCCGTTAACCGTTCCTGATGTAGGTGCGTTGATGGAGCAAGGCACTATTGAGCGTCATACGCTGATGTGGAAGGCCGGGATGGCGGAATGGCGTCCGGCCGGGCAGCTTCCTGAGCTGGATCTGTTTTCTACTGCCTCAAAAAAGCGCAGCGCCATGGACGACGAAAGAATACAAAGGGCTCTTGAAGTCAGCAAGCATTCGTCTAAAGAAGCCTTCGAGGCGGGCAAGACGTTTGTTGTTAACCCCCTCGATGGCGTTGCCGCGACCTATAAAACGCTTGGAAAGACGGGCTCATTGGGAGTCAGCGTTGTTTTCATTGTCGTGTACGAACTCGCGGTGTTCTTAGGATTAGGTGTCTTGCGCTGGTCGGGCATATCGCTGATGGACTATCTGAAGCTGTTCGTAGCGTTCGCGATTCCTTACGGTGGGATCATGGCGAGTCTCTTTGTCATTCGAAAAGTGAAGAATTCAGGCGAAACGTGGCATGCGGATCTGTATGTGTCGGCCTCTGCCGCCGTATTGGGAGGTATTGGCGCCGGGTTAGCCGGACTTATCGGCATGGCCAATTTCGAACTTGTGCTACTCATTGTTCTTGTGGAGTTCTGTGTTTTGGTTTATGTACTCCATTCCGGGCTTGGGCGCATCTACGAGTACGGAGAGATCTTTACGATTTGGCTCACGCCAACGATTATCGTGGCTTCTCTATGGCTGGGTAAAATTGCCGCAATGAGCATTCTGTCAGGCTATGCAGATCGGTTCCTGAAGAATCTTCCATTATTCCTGTAACGAGATAAAGAGCCCTTCATCCTTTGAAACAAGATAATAAAAAGAGGAAAATGACATGACCAATGTTAATGATGTTCCGCCGCCCATCCCTAGCCCTAAAGCAAAGAACAAACTGATTCTTAAATGGATTGCTCCTATTTCAGCGGTGCTTATCGGAGCTGGCATTTTTGGCTTTGGCTTTGCTGGGAACAATACCGGTTTGTTTGGTTTTGGGGCGAAGCCGGCGGTTTATACGCTGGCGGTGGGAGCATTCGCCGATAACGGGGAGACACCGGAAAATGTCACCCGAATTCTAAACGACCTTTTCTATACAAGCCTTGACGGAACAAAGAAGTTCACGCTGGTTGAGCGCGGCAGAATGGCTGACCTATACAAGGAATACCTTCGCACGCTTCCTGATGAGGCTCCTGACAAGGCATACGGTGAGACCTCGTCGAAGAAATCGTTGGAAGATAACGAACGTATCGTTGCCAACAACATCCTGCACAAGATGAATAAGCTGGTTATGGAAGAAGGGTCCTCCGCGAGCTTTCAGAAAGAGAATGGCGAGATTAAGGAAATCGGCGCCACCGGGCGAATGGGGCAGGAAGATTTAATCAAAATCAGGACGTTGACCAAAGCGGATTATTTCCTTGTTGGTGTAATATCCGACTTTTATTCAGATCAGTATGTGAAAGAAAGCGACTCTCTTGGCCGTCAGAGCCGGCGTTCGGCTCTTTCTATGACGCTCGATGCCCGGATCATCAATACCAAGACCGGAGAGATTGTGAGCGCGCCAACGGTCTGTATTGAAAGGCCTAAGGTTACGGCCACCGCAGGCAATGCGATTTCAGACAGGCTGGAAAAACTTGAAATGGAAGTGGCGCGCGAGGCAACCCAGAAGCTTGCGTTGGGTACCGTGAACTCGCTTTATCCCATTACCATTTCCGAGGTATCGGCGGGCAAGGTGTACCTTAACCGCGGAGCGGGCTTGGGTGTAGAAGCCGGTGACACGTTTACGGTCTATTCACAAGGGTCCGACATTATCGACCCTGACACAAAGAAATCAATTGGGAAAATTGAAGAAGCCGTTGGCGACATTGTTGTGCAGGAATCCTTGGACAAAATGGCTATCGCGGCGGTGGTGTCTGAAGGGGCCACCATCACAAAAGGCATGATCTGCCGAATCAATCAGCGCAAACCGGAACCTGATATGACTCCAAACGAAAATCCATCAACCTCACCGTCGGATGACGGACGGCTATCAGTTGCCATTCTACCGCTTCAGAATTCTGCTAGTGCCGATCCCAAGGCCATCAATGACTTGCAGACGTTCTTTTACACGCAGATGGGGCAGTATCCAAACGTCAAGCTTATCGAACGACAGCAACTGGACAAGGTCGCGCAGGAACTCAATCTCACGGATGACGGATATGTTTCACCGGAGACGGCCATTCAGGTGGGCAAGATGACCGGCGCCAAGTATTGCATGATCGGCTCACTGGTTCGCCTGGACGAAACCTCGACGGAGTCTGTGTTGCGCGATGATTTGCGCATGACGCTGAATCGTGTCTCGGCCGAAGTGGATTGCCGGATTCTGGAGACCGGCAAAGGTGAAATTTACGGGCGACCGGCGGCCACATCGCAAGTCGATGAGCGTGACGCCCCGGCATCGGAGGTAAGGTCAGGGGTTCTCCGGCTGGCCGTCAATGACCTGTGCCAAAAACTCATGGGCGAAACCAACTCAACCCCGCAACCGAGCCTGCCGCAGGGCACAAAAGAGCCGTCCGGGTCGACATCCGAAATGCCAAAGAATCCCGAAGGTGAGTTTGCCGGGTCATTCCTACTCATTAGTCAATTTGCCAATGGTACCGGGCGCCAGGGAGGCGATGTGGCGGAGATCTGTCAGACGCTCGATTCGAATCTGGAGCATGTGCTGGCTCAAACGAAGCGTATCCCAATGGTCGAGCGATATGATGACCGTTTTCTTGATGAATTGGCATTCGGCAAGGAGGTCAAGGGATTTGTCGATCCGAACACAATTCCAAAGACTGGAAAACTGATCGGCGCCAAATATTATCTCGCAACCCGTATCACACGGTACGAACCGACAGCCACTGGCGACAACTCCATGCTGCCGAATGTGTATGAGAACAACTGGAGCCTGGACCTCGAGATCATGGGTAAGCTGCTTGAAATCGAGACGGGGCAAATTCTGGAAACGTTCCAGATATCAAAGACGCTCAAAGGCTCAAATGACAGCAAATCCGCCATGAGCAGCATTCCCGTCGACATGCTCGTTGATCTGAACGACCGCGCTGCAAAAGAAGTGACTGCCCAGATGACGGATCGTCTGATTGAAGTGTTGTTTCCTGTGCTCATCGCTCATGTCACCGATACAGACATTTATCTCAATCAAGGTGAATCTACCAATATCCGCCCCGGCATGAAATTTCTTGTTGAGAAAAAAGGCGAAAATATTATCGACAAGACCACGGGGCGCGTTATTGGACAGGCCAAGTCCCGTGTTGGAACGATTACGGTCACCCGCGTCGAGCGGGAAATGGCATTTGCCGCTCCCGAGCCGCCGGCCAAAATTGAGGAATTTGCCGAAGGGATGGAATGCTGTATCGAGAAAACTGCCGTTGCCGACGCACAAGAAGAGAAATCTGAAGGCGCAGCATCTAAGGGTAATCCGGAAATATCAACAGCGGCAGCCAAAAATGAAATCCCCAAAGACATGGAGCGTGTCTTTGCGCTGGCGCCTGTCCAAAATGATGCAGATGCCCCCGGACGCGCCCTCTCGGCATTCCGGGAGGGGGTCAGCAAAGGGATCAAGAAAGCGGCCAACACTAAGGTTGTCACCCGGGACCAGGCGGAATTGGCCGCTATCGGGCGCGAATACCTCAGCGGCAAAAGCCGGCTGATGGACGACAAGACGCGTCTGAAAGCCCTTAACCTGGCTGGCTGCCGATACATGGTGTTCTTGGGGATTAGCGATTGGGTCAGTCAGATTTCTAGAAAAGAGATTCCAATGACTGACGAGTATTTTGACGTTCAGGAAGTGCAGCTGCGCGCCAGCGGAAAGGTGGTTGATCTGAAGACGGGCGAGGAGATCTGTGTCTGTCAGGCTGCAGCATCGAGCGCGGAAGATATCGACAAAGCCGTCACGGTGGATGGTCAAGGTGATTTGGATATGGATGCCAAGATTGCCGAGATAGCGGCCGGGCGTATGGTGAGTGAATTTCGTGAGCAGGGCGCGTTCAAATAAGACAAGTCGGAACAGGAGAGTCTAGAAATGTTACCAGGAACGAAAATCATGATGGCCAGCTTGGCAATTTGCCTGGCCCTGACAGGATGCTCCACTTTCAACAACTACCCCAAGACAATGGAGACTCCATTGTCCGCCATACGGGCGAACGATCTGAAGACGGCCGAAGCAAGTTTTCCCAAAAAGCCAGAGGCAGACGTTGACACACTCCTGTTCAGTTTTGAAAAAGGGACCTTCGAGCATGCCTGCGCGGACTTTGAAGCAAGCAACCAAGCTTTCAAGAATGTCTACGCTGCTTACGAAGACAAGCAAATAGGTCCCAAGATATCGATCAGTGATACCAGCAAAAGCGGCGGCGCCCTCCTGCTGAATGAAAAACTCCGAACCTACCGTCCGGACGCTTACGAGCGGCTGTACATGCACAGCCTGTGGGCCATGAATTACCTGATGATGGCCGATAAGGACGAAGCCAAGGTGGAGATCAGGCGCGGCTATGAGCAGGCACAAATAATCAAGGAGGATAAGGAGAAGGAACTGGCGGCCTTGAAGGAGAAAGCGCAAAAAGATAAGGTCGATGCCGATTCACAAAACAACAGCATCAACACCATAACGCAAGGTGTGTTTACCGCCGATGAGTTGGCGGCCATGCAATCCAACACCGTGAATCCGTACGAAAATGCGTATGCCCATTACTTGTCAGGACTGGTGCGTGAATTGTGCGGAGAATACAGTGACGCCTATATCGACTATGAGAATGCCTATCGCGTCGCTCCCGGTTCGAAGCTGCTGCAGCAGCAATTGGCCAAAGCGGCAAAACGCGCCGACAATAGAGAGCGATGCGCGGAATGGGAAAAGAAATTCGGTCCGGCTCAATCCCCAGCAGAAGATGAAGGGGAGCTCTTTCTCGCGTTTCAGTGCGGTTTAGCGGCCCATAAAGAAGAAGTTAGGCTGACGCTGCCAATCCCGATTCAGGATCCCGAGACGGGAGCCATGACCGTAGTCCTCGCACCGGCCGCTTTCCCGAAATATAACAAGACCAACTCCAGGGCCGCCTGCCTCGAAGTAATGTGTGACGGCCAATCGCTGGGGAAAACAGAAACCCTGGCGGACATGGATGCCATTGCGTTGAGAAATTTCAGCGATGAAATGCCCAGATTGGTGTTGAGGCAGGTGTTGCGATCGGCAGGCAAAGCCGCTACGGATTATGCCGCCATGAAACAAGGTGGCGCTTTGAGTGGTTTGGTGAAAATTATGAACCAGATTACCGAGCAAGCGGATTTACGCAGTTGCCTCTGCGCACCCGCCAATCTTCAGGCTATGCGCTTCAGCCTTCCTGAGGGGGAGCATAACATCGAGCTAGCTCTATTGGATTCATCGGGTGCTGTCATCGATCAGAAAAATTATGCCGTAACAATTGCCGCCGGCAAAATAACCGTCATAAACGCGCGCGGGATTGATTCATTTGTCGGCGATGCTCAGGTATCACAACCCATCTAATGGAGAACATGATGGCTATTTCTCGCAAACCGATTTTGTTGTTTGGTAAATATCTGATGCTTTCAGCGATGGCAATCGTGGCTGCCTGCGTATCAACACGCTCGGTGGCTCCGACCCCAGGGGAAGCGGCAAGACCCCAACCGCAAGTGATATTGGGTGACGCAAGCCTGCGCCGCGCGCTCGTGATTGAGTCTGTCGACACACGCGACATGAACGGTATGCTTCAGGCACAAGTCGTCGTGCGTAACACCACCCGCCGGGAGATGGCTGTTGTATATCGATTTGTCTGGACTGACAGAGACAACTTCGATGTGCCGACCGGAAATGAGATCTGGCAGGAAGCCTATATTTCCGGCTATTCAACGGATCGTATATCTGCTGTGGCCACATCGGACAAAGCGGTTTCGTATTGCGTGGAAATCAAGTCGAAGAAGTAACATCAAGCGGAAAAGGAGTGACTCATGAAAGGGAAGATGTATTCAGTAATCAGCATGTCCATCCTGGCGCTATTGTTAGCTGGCTGTGCGACAACAGTAAGCACACAGAACCCGCAGCCGGAGCAGAGAGATGAAGTATTTGCCTTTACTCCGGAAGACGTTGATAAGGCGGTTGAAATATGGATGGAGGATTTGATGAAATTTGGGCCCGTGGCCGAAAGTTCTACGCCTCCCCTAATTGGCTTCTGCGGTATGGCCAATAAGAGTATGGATCATGATACGGACCTTCCATTGGACGAGTTTCAGCGCTCGTTTGAATATTATGGCCTGCGAACAAACCGCATTCGTCTCACAAATGCCATGACTCTGCCGGACAAGTTTTTTGAACAGCACAAGCTACAGAAGAGCATGGTTTGTGACAGAGATACATCCGTAAAGATCGGTAAAATCCTTGGATGGAAATACTCGGTGTATGGTGAACTTTTTGAGACCAAGGAAAAGGATGCCAAAGGGAACAGCATCAAATACTATACGGCACATGTTTACATGCTGAATATTGAGACAGCGGAACAAGTATGGAATTCCCGTCACAAGTTTAAGCTGTATGCCGACAGGCCACTGATCGGCAAATAAGCACGACGACGCACCGGGCACCGGCGGAGACTTGGCTCCGCCGGTGCTCTGTTACAATGGAAACTAACGCTCGACGCCCCCGTTTATTGACATTGTCTGCGTTTGTTGGCGCTTCTCAGGCAACTGCAAAATTGCCGCACGCTTAGCTACAAGAAGTTCTTAGAATTATCCTGTAAGTGGATTTGGCACAAGATCAAAAAGTATGTGGAATAGGTTGGGCCACCCTATCAACACAGGTGGTGCCGTGTTATCCCGTCAATGACCTTCTGGATTTGGCTCCCACGTCTTATCATTAACCAGGAATGGCTTTGCCAGCGGTTGGGGTTAATGGGTTGAACGCTTTAGGTGGGAGATGGGCAATTGTGTGCATCGCTGCCGGGGAGCGTTGCCCATGGGCGAAAACCGGTACGGAGGCGACCTTATGACGGAGGCAACTGCTCTTCCTGCGCACAAGTCCGTTGATAACATTACGTCACATTCCTTTCGAGAGGATTTTCTGAGCCATCTGTACTATACGCAGGGGCGGACTTTGGCTTTGGCCACACCCAACGATGTCTATATGGCCGTCTCATTGGCTGTGCGGAACCACGTCATTGAGCGCTGGCTGCATACGATTGAGCAGTACAACCAGCCGGGCGTTCGGATCGTGGCGTATCTGTCGGCGGAATTTTTGGTGGGGCCGCACCTGGAGAATAACCTGGTGACGTTGGGGATTCGCGATCCGGTTCGGGAGGCGATGGATGGGCTTGGGCTGGATATTGAGAAAATTATTGAACAGGAAGAAGAGCCGGGGCTGGGCAATGGCGGTTTGGGGCGGCTGGCGGCCTGCTATCTGGATAGCCTGTCCACGCTGGACATTCCGGCCGTGGGTTACGGGATTCGCTATGAGTTCGGAATCTTTGATCAGGTGATTCAAGATGGATGGCAGCGGGAAATAACAGACCTGTGGCTGCGTTTGGGCAACCCGTGGGAAATACCTCGGCCTGATATTACCTATCGTGTGAAAATGGGCGGACACACCGAGGCCTGGCACGACGAGAATGGCCGCTATTGCGTGCGATGGATTCCGGGACGCGAGATCAAGGGTGTGGCGTGTGACACGCTGATTCCCGGGTACGGTGTCAACACCTGCAATACGCTTCGCCTATGGAAGGCCGAGGCCGTGGAGTCATTTGATTTTCAGGAGTTCAACACCGGCGACTATTACGGTTCGGTAAACGAAAAGATCATCTCGGAAACCATTACAAAAGTGCTCTACCCAAATGATGAGCCCGCGGCCGGCAAACAGCTTCGACTGGCGCAGCAATACTTCTTTGTGTCCTGTTCGCTTCAGGACCTTCTTGAACTGCACCTTATGATGGGTGGCAGGCCCGAAACGTTTCACGAGAAGATGGCCGTGCAACTCAATGACACCCATCCGTCCATCGGCGTCGCTGAATTGATGCGACTTCTTGTTGACGAACACGGGCTGGACTGGGATACCGCGTGGCATGTGACATCCAACACGTTCGGGTACACCAATCATACCCTGTTGCCGGAGGCTTTGGAGACATGGCCGGTAAACCTGCTGGGGACGCTGCTGCCGCGGCATCTGGAAATCATCTATGAGATTAACCGCCGGTTTCTGGACGAGATCCGAATCCAGTATCCGGGCGACGAGCAGCGCGTGCAGCGGATGTCTTTGATCGATGAAACCGGCGCGCGTCATGTCCGGATGGCGCATTTGGCCAGCGTGGGCAGTCACAAGATCAACGGGGTGGCGCATCTTCACAGCGAACTGCTCAAGCAGAGCGTGCTTCATGATTTTTATGAGTGGAAGCCGGAGCGGTTCACCAATGTGACCAACGGCGTCACGCCCCGGCGGTTTCTCATGTTGAGCAACCCCGAGTTAAGCCGCCTGATTACCGCGCGGATTGGCGAAGGATGGGTGGCCGATTTGAGGAAGCTCAAAGGGCTCGAGACGTTTGTGGACGACGTCGATTTTCAGAATGCATGGAAAGAGATTAAGAGGCATGACAAGGAAGAATTGGCCACGGCCATTCTCGAACGGACCGGCGTTGGGGTCGATGTTCATTCGCTGTTTGACATTCAGGCGAAGCGCATCCATGAGTACAAGCGCCAGCACCTGAATGTCCTTCACATCATCACGCTCTACAACCGCATCAAACAGAATCCCGCGATGAGCATGGTGCCCCGGACCTTCATCTTTGCCGGAAAGGCCGCTCCCGGGTATTACATGGCCAAGCTGATCATCAAGCTCATTAACGCGGTCGGCGAGGTTGTCAACAACGACAAGGATGTGGCCGGCCGGCTCAAGGTCGTGTTCTTCCCCGATTTCAATGTGAAGAACTCCAAGTACATTTACCCGGCCGCGGACCTTTCTGAGCAGATTTCCACGGCCGGCAAAGAAGCGTCGGGCACGGGCAACATGAAATTCTCCCTCAACGGAGCATTGACCATCGGCACGCTCGACGGCGCCAACGTCGAAATACGCGAAGAGGTGGGGGCAGACAACTTTTTCCTGTTTGGCCTGAGGGCAGAGCAAGTTGCGGCCACGGTCAGCAACGGCTATACCTCTCGCGCTTACTATGACTCCGACCCCGAGCTGCGGCAGGCGATTGACCTTCTGGCCTCGGGCCATTTCTCTCACGGCGACAGAGAACTTTTTAAGCCACTCGTTCACTCGTTGATGAACAATGATCCGTATCTTGTTCTCGCCGATTACCGCTCGTATGTCGACACTCAGGCTGAAGTCAGTTCGGCTTATGCCGATCAATCTTCCTGGACGCGCATGTCCATCTTGACGGTGGCCAGAATGGGGAAATTCTCCTCCGACCGGTCCATTAGCGAGTACTGTCAACATATCTGGAATGTCCAGCCGGTGCCTGTGGAGCTGGGGAAATATACGATCGATTGAAGGGATGCTGTGTCTAGCTAATCTTAGCCGGATTGGAAAATGTCAGGCCTCGCGTTACGGTGTAGCCTGCGAATATTCAATCCTCCGGCTCCAAAACTGGATCGGCTTGTCCTTCAAATCATTAATGGGCTTCTCAAAAAAATGATAACTCGGTATTGCTACACATAAGGTCGTTGCTGTCTTCCAAAGAAAGCCAGACCACGAGCCAGTCCAGTCAATTGGAACGTGCAGACTGATCAAGCCGATAACCGGCAGATGATACAGGTATATCCCATACGAAATTCTGCCAAGATACTGCAGACAGCAACTATCCAAAATTCGCCAACCTGTTCCGTCGGCACACCGCGCGATAACCCCGGCGAAAATTAGGCCAAGACAAAAGCGATACCCGCACGGCGAGTACACTCCAGCGCGCCCACAGCACAAAGCCACAATGATCAGTCCATTAAGAACTCGCCAGTCTGACAGTGGGCGTGTCCACCGCTCAACAGAGCTTATGTATGGGCGAAGTGCCAGCAAGCCTCCAAGGGCGAAATAATCAAACGAAGCTGGCAACAGGTAGTAGAAATGCAACGGCTGCCCTGATTCGACCCAAAGCCGATAAGCACAGGCCACCACGCCAAATCCCACCATTATAGCGGGGAGCTTTTTCCAAGGAATCACAATCAGCACTAATGGCCACAAAAGGTAAAACTGCTCCTCAACCGCCAGCGACCAAAAATGGCCAACGGTGCCAACGCCGCCGCTGTGCACAGAGGGAAAATTCGATGCATAAAACAGGTGATATGGCCAGTATTTACGAAAACCTGGCAATGCCAACACGCATCCAATTGCGAATACTACATAAAACAGAGGAAAAATGCGAAATGCGCGACGCATATAGAACTTCTTTAGGCACTTTCCCAACGGCAGTTCTCTGGCTTTCATCTCCAGTAAAATCGAAGAAATCAGAAAACCGGATAGCACCATGAATAACTGCACGCCAAGCGCGCCCGAAATGGGTAACCTCGGGCCAAAGTGATAAACCAAAACAGCCAGCACCGCTAGTCCACGAAGTGCGTCAAGCCTTGGCATATGCTTCATGGCTGTTCCTCTCGAGTGCGTCCATCGACTTTCCGGTGCCTGCGTTCACGTTGCCAGACAATACATGTATGAGGCACCAAGCAACACAAATATCATTACGTAAGTTAAGGATATAAGGAATATACGTAAAATATGTCATTAGGGTCATATATGTCAATAGGGAGTATCCTGCCTGCTAGTCACAAGCCAGTCCAGGAGTGGAAAGCGAATACATATGATTTAGGTTAGTCGTGTCTCCTCCCTGCTGAAGAATCATCATTGGCTGAGCAGGCCCACGCGACGTCGACAGAGTTATTTCACGTGTCGAGGCTCCTTTCACCCCCAAAAGGTTACTTTTCAGGTAAAATAGAGACATGGAAGAGAACCTTTTTTCAGATGCTGAATCGGTTCGCGTGCATGCGGTTTATTTGGGGGAGCGGATTGACATTAAGCCGCTGGACGTGGGGGGGCGGCTTGGGATTGCGCCGCTGGTGGTGCATGCGGGGCGTAGCGGGTGCGCGGTTATCTTCCGCTATGGTGTGGCCGTTTTGTTTGGTTTGGACCCCATCGAGGAGGCGGCCTTTCTGGATGACCTCAAACGCCTGGTGCGCGATGCCCTGCCGGAGCCCATTCATGAAGAGGCCATACTCTCGCTTGATGCTGATGGCGGCGACCGCATTAGAGGCGGCGTCGTCACCCTGCAGGAATTGGATGTCGAGCGCCTTCAGGTTGTGGCCGTGGTTCTGGCCAAGAGCGTGGCCCTGGAGCATTACGAAAAGGGAATGGCTGCGGGGTTTGACCGCATTGAACCGCTGGCGGAACGCTTGAAGAAACAGGGCGGCATCCATCGTTCGGCCCGCGCGCTGTTGCGCTACATCGGTGAAGGGCTGCTAACAGAGCACCGCATGGTCAGCCGCATCGAGGTCCATGAGAAACCGGAGCTGCTGTGGGACCATCCGGAGCTGGAGCCGCTGCACGAGCGGCTTGAGGCTGAGTACGAGTTGCGCCAGCGCCGGGCGGCGCTCGAGCGAAAACAGGAACTGCTGTCGCGGACGGTCGAGACCGTGCTGGACCTGCTCAATCAGCGGCGTAGTCTGCGGGTGGAATGGTACATCGTGATCTTGATCGTGTTTGAGATCATTCTCACGCTCTACACCATGGCGTTCGGGATG
>Ga0116193_1002757_pt1 | contig 13082 bp, 8 predicted proteins | sample AD_UKC115_MetaG_FD_89892 | JGI IMG/M metagenome (GOLD analysis project Ga0116193, IMG submission 89892) | Active sludge microbial communities of municipal wastewater-treating anaerobic digesters from Hong Kong - AD_UKC115_MetaG | ecosystem: Engineered > Bioreactor > Anaerobic > Digestate | place... | reverse complement strand
CCACGGAAATTGTAGGTTTGGTCGTTGCAGATGGTGGCATTGTCGGTCATTAAGTATCCTTGAGTAACATGTAATGTCATTTGGTAAACGCTGTCGCAGCCGGAAGCCGTGAGCAGACTGTCATAATAAATTCCGGGTTGGGTTAATATTTGTCCACGGAAATTGTAGGTTTGGTTGTCGCAGATGGTGGCGCTGTCGGTCATTAAGTATCCTTGAGCAACATGTAGTGTCATTTGGTAAACGCTGTCGCAGCCGGAAGCCGTGAGTAGACTGTCATAATAGATGCCCGTTTGCGAAAGAATTTGTCCACGGAAATTGTAGGTTTGGTTGTCGCAGATGGTGGCGCTGTCGGTCATTAAGTATCCTTGAGTAACATGTAATGTCATTTGGTAAACGCTGTCGCAGCCGGAAGCCGTGAGTAGACTATCGAAGTAAATTCCGGGTTGCGAAAGTGTTTGTCCCCGGAAATTATAGGTTTGGTTGTCGCAGATGGTGGCGCTGTCCACAAAAAAGTAGTTGGGATTGATCTGCAACACCAATCGATAGATGCTGTCACACCCATTTATAGTCTGGAGACTATCATAATAAACTCCGGAGTGCGATAAAATTCGTCCCCGGAAATTATAGGTTTCGTCATCACAAATTGCTATGGTATCCGAAATTAAATAGGAGGGATGAACTTTTAAATTGAGTTGAAAGATTCTGTCACAGCCGTTTGCTTGAATTTGTACCACTTCATAAATACCTTCTTGTGTATAATTTTGGTTCAAAAATCGAAATGAAGTTCCCTGACAAATAGTGTCATATACATTAATTCGGAGGGTCGGTTTAATCGTGATTCGCAAATAAAAAATACTGTCACAACCGGAAATCGTCTGGAGAGAGTCATAAATATGATGAATGCCTGCCGGTAAATTCTCAATCAAAGTATCTCGCCATAAGTATGATTGATTATCACACATGGTGTAATTCGTTTGAGAAAAGTAAGTGGAATGAACTATGAGATGAAGTCGATAGATGCTGTCACAACCATGATTGGTCAGTAAACTATCATAATAAATGCCTGGCTGTGTAATGACTCTTCCGTGGTACACGTAAGAGTCATTATCACAAATAGTGGCACTCTCGTCGATAAAATAATTCGGATGAACCGTCAAATAGAGTCTGTAAATACTATCACAACCATTGGAGGAAACAAGACTGTCATCGTAAACTCCACTTTGAGACAAGGTATGACCGCGAAACAGATAGGGTTGATTGTCGCATATAACCGCCGAATCAGGAAACAGATACTTCGGATTGATTCGTAATACCAATTGATAGATGCTGTCACAGCCATTTACGGACTGCAGACTATCATGATAAATTCCGGAGTGCGATAGGATTCGTCCTCTGAAATTATAGGTTTGGGCATCACAAATGGTTACGGTATCCGAAATTAAATAGGAGGGATGTACTTTTAAGTGTAGTTGATGTATTGCGTCACAACCATTAGGTTGAACTTGTGTGACTGTATGAACGCCTTCTTGGGTGTAGTTTTGAGTTAAGAAATAAACACTTTCTCCCTGACAAATGGTGTCGTAAACATCAACTCTTGTGGTTGCTCTCACGATTAAGCGGAGAAAATAGATACTGTCGCAACCGGCCGCTGTTTGCAACGAGTCATAAATCATATAGGTGCCACTCGCCATGTTTTCAAACAACGAATCTCTCCATAAAAAGGACTGATTGTCACAAATACTGTTAACCGCCTGAATGAAGTATGTCGGGTTAACCGTCAGATAAAGACGATTGACACTATCACAACCGTTGGGCAACCGGATGCTGTCGGTGTATATTCCGGTTTGACTTAAATTAAGACCCATAAATTGATATACTTCCGGACTGCATATAGTTGCATAATTGTTTATTCGTCTATGAACCGTCAATTTAAGAGTACTATCACAGCCGTCAATAGTCTGATGATGTTCATAATATATTCCGGTTGAATGAATCCACTGCCCGTTAAAAAAATAGGACTGGTTATCTTCTAAAATTACTTCATTTTCAGAATAATAGTTCGGAGAAACATTTACCAAAATACTTCCCCTGACATAACATCCATCGCCGGTGCTGGCCAAAACGGTATAAGTATGATCAGAATTGGGTGCGACCGTGATGGAATAGGTTGTTTCTCCGGTATTCCAATAGACATAATTTCCGGTATCCACACTCAAAATTGTGCTCTCACCTTCACATATATGGGCATTTCCGGTAACGGAAATCGTATCGGGCAGAATGGTGATTGTTTTTATAATTGTATCCAAACATTGATTGTTTGCCAGTCCGGCAATCATCTTAATGGTATAAGTGCCGGGTCCCGAATAAGTGACGGGAGGAGGAGTATATGCGGTTGAAGTCGTGCCATTCCCGAAATCCCAAAAGGCCGTTTCGCTCGCATCCCCCGTACCGTCCGGCGTAACCCCGTCCTGTGAAGTTTTACTCGTATTATTAAATGAAATGGTGTTGCCGCAACCCATCCTGCTGTAAGCAAAATCTGCTAGTGGAAATCTTGGCGATACATTGACATACAAAGTGAAACTACAAGAAGGATTGTCAATAAAAGAGACATCGCAATATAAGGTTTGGGACTGCAATTGAACCGGAGCCGTATAACTGATGTTTGTCGATAAGGTAACACTAGGATCATCCCCGTAATACCATCGGTAATTAAAACCATCCGGTCCCGTATAGGTGTTCTGTTGCACATTTCCGCAAGTCTCTACCGATATTTTACGTTTTTTGCACGATAACGAAAAATAAGCATAGCCGAAATGACCTGTAGGACTACAATCATAAGTGGTAAAACGTATTCTGATGGTCTGATTATGATATGCGGATAAATCAATTCCCACACTGGTCCAGTCTTTCCACAAAACCCCACTTGTTCCGGCATTCCACCCCACCGTATTATTTCCGGCTCGAAAATCTGCGACTCCACAAGTAGGATCAATTTCTACATTGGCGGCATTGAGAATTTGAAACATAAAACGGGGGTCACTCGTAGTCCCGTGACCCGGATTTTGCAAAACTGCCGCATATTTTAATACCAAAATGTCATAATTGGAAGTGTCCACAAAATATTCATACATGATGGCTTCTGCCCTGGCCCCAACAGAATTATCGCCTAATCGCACCGATGCCACCTCCCCCGGACAAACACAATGTAAAAGTCCATTCGTGTATTGATCGATTTCATTCACATTGTTAAATACCGTATGTCTTCCTGAAACGACACCGATACTTTGATAAGGATTCGAAAATACCCCGGAATAACAAGTGACATTCGTATCCATCAAATTGGTGAAATCAATACAGTTGGCCGTATCGGAAGGTGGATAATATATCTGATTATTTGGATCCACACAATGAATCATCAATTCAAGTCCCTGTTCATTTCCGCTCCCGTCGGTGATAAAACGAATGGTTAAAGGACCGGTGGAAGAGGTATAATTGGGAAGCGTCAATGCAGTTCCATTCGATGGACTTGTCCCTTGAAATAGAATAGTGCCACCAATCCCGGCCCCGTCATAAATAATCAGGGTGTCACCGGTTTCCAAACGAATTGTGCCGCTTACCGTCACCCGAAATCCCGGTTGCGCCGAAAAAATTTCAATCCAGGCATCCGAACTATCTGAGTAGTTCGCCGAAAGCCCGCCGTCATCAAATATAAATCCGGAACAAGCCGTAATCGTTGCATTGGTGTTTGTACTCAAATAATAAGTCTGAATCGCCTGTCCCGAAAGAGAAAAACTGCTCAACCCAAAGCATGAAAAAACAAGAAGAAAGAAAAAGGTCGTCTTCTTAGTTATCTTCTTCGGTCTCAAGTGTTTCACCATTTGTGTTATTAAAAGAAATTGACAAATTTTGGGATAAAATCTACCAATTTCCACGCAAAATTACTAAAAAAATTGACGTATATAAAAAAAAATAATTATTATTTTATTTGGGGGCAAAGCTGCATCATTTATCCTTCGTGGCATTACTCCTATTCGGACATAAAAGATGTAATTGTAGAAACAATGTATGCGTTATCTCTAAATTCCCCCTCCAAAAAAAATCCCCAATAATTATTTTTTTGTACCTTTGCCACATCAAAAAAAATGCAGCAATCATGACGAATTATTTATATCGGAATGTAAATAAAGTTACGACCAATATTTTACAACGGATGCGTAACGAAGGTGAAAAAATTGCCATGTTAACGGCGTACGATTATTCTACGGCACGACTATTGGATATGGCAAAAATTGATGTGATTTTAGTCGGAGACTCCGCCGCCAATGTGATGGCCGGTCATAAAACTACGCTTCCGATTACCCTCAATGAGATGATTTACCACGCTTCTTCGGTAGTGAGAGCCACAGAACGGGCTTTGGTCGTGGTAGATATGCCTTTCGGAACCTATCAGGGAAACTCTAAAGAAGCACTCAATTCAGCCATCAGAATTATGAAAGAATCGGGTGCGGATGCCGTTAAATTAGAAGGCGGAATCGAAATTCAAGAGTCTGTTGACCGAATTTTATCTGCCGGAATACCTGTTATGGGACACTTGGGACTGATGCCGCAATCCATCAACAAATTCGGAACTTATACGGTTCGTGCAACCGACCCGAAAGAGGCCGAAAAAATCCTATCGGATGCCGCAATTTTGGAAAAACATGGTTGCTTTGCCATTGTCTTGGAGAAAATTCCCGCTCAATTAGCTAAAAAAGTAACCGAATCCATCCATATTCCAACTATCGGCATCGGAGCCGGCGGTGATGTGAGCGGACAAGTATTGGTACTTCACGATATGCTCGGGATTACCCAACAATTCTCCCCCAGATTTTTGCGTCGTTACCACAACCTCAGCGAGGAAATTATCGGTGCTATCACTCATTATATCAAAGATGTAAAAGATTGTGATTTCCCGAACGAAAAAGAGCAATACTAAAAACAGATATTCAAGCCCCCTGACCTTTTCCGCATGAATGATATTGAAACACGAGTCTTGTTTGAAGACAACCATTTGGTTATTATCAATAAATTGCCCGGTGAAATTGTGCAGGGAGATAAAACCGGAGATGTTCCGTTGGTGGAGAAGGTAAGAGCCTATCTGAAGGAACGGTACCGGAAACCCGGGAATGTATTCTGCGGGCTGGTTCACCGCATCGACCGACCGGTTAGCGGCGCGGTCATCTTCGCCAAAACTTCCAAAGCCCTCACTCGCATGAATGCAATGCTGCAAACGCGTGCGATTAAGAAAATCTATTGGGCTGTAATCGAAGGAAATATCACAGAACCGGAGCAACGATTGATCCATTTTTTGAAAAAAAATGAAAAACTAAATAAGAGTTTTCCCGTTGCAGATGAAAAAGCAGGACAACGAGCCGAACTTCATTATAAAACCATATTTCAATTAGATAATTACACTGTTTTGGAAGTAGAACTGATGACCGGGCGACATCATCAAATTCGTGTTCAGTTGGCAGCAATCGGGCATCCGATTAAGGGAGATTTAAAATACGGAGCCGCCAGAAGCAATGAGGATCACTCCATTTCGCTCCATGCCCGCAAAGTTGAATTCATTCACCCCGTATCCAAAGAAACGATTTCGGTTATTGCCCCAACACCGCTTCAGGGAATATGGAAACACATTCCGCAAAATTGTTGATATTTGAAAAGTTATTTGTAATTTTGCATAGTTCATTATTCATCAAAAAATTACCACTATGTCTACCCCTTTATGCAGTGAAGGAATTGTAAAAAATATTGAAGGAAATTCAATTTTGGTTGAAATTACGATGAAATCAGCCTGTGCCAGTTGTCAGGCCAAAGGATTATGCCCGAGTGTAGAGATGAAACAGGAGACGATCAAAGCCAAATCAACACATCCTGACAAACTGGCTGTCGGTGACCGCGTAAAAATTACCATGGAACGAAGCATGGGAGGTAAAGCCGTTACCATCGGCTATTTACTTCCGCTATTTGTGATGGTAGGAACGCTATTTGTTGCTTTCACCCTTTCCAATAATGAATTGCTGAGCGTTATCCTTGCATTGGTATTTACGGCAATTTATTACCTTATCGTTTGGTTGTTCGGCAAAAAAATTGACCGGCAATTTACTTTTTACGCTGAAAAAGAAGAGAGTATTTTATAAAGATTCTATGAATCTTCTGAGACTTTTCGGCAAATAGAAGGTTTTATTTCTATCCACATACACGGGTACCGATTCTAAAGCTACATTCTTTCCGTTCACGCGAACAAAACGGTTATAACTTTCTACCTCAATCTGTTGCTCTTTCACCTTCATCTTCAAAACAACCGCATTCCGACCGAAAGAATCTATCGTCACTTCAGATGCTTCGGGAAATAAAGTAAGATGGGGTACAAAATATTCATCCGTCAGACTGTCCAGTTTATTTTCCAAATTAAATTGCCGGGAAAGATAGCGGTTAATTTCCACATTACTCATCAAGCCGCCCGGAATTTTTCCTGTGGGATGATACACGGCCAAAAAGAGGTCTTCCCCAGTATGTCCGTAAGTGGTAAAACCAATATAGGACTCTTCATATAGGATTTTGGTAATCGTCTTTTCGGTACTCAATTGGGTTTTATTTGATTCTGCGGAATAATTTTTATTCTTATCACGTTGGACGGCTGCAAGAATCTCTTTTCGCTGCGTTTTGGAAAGTTTGATTCCGAAATTCCGGTCAAACAGAGAATCAATGGCTTCGGAAGAACATTTTTTTAAAATTTCGGTCATTTGGTAGGCGGACATCTTGATTCGGGAGAGCGGTTCCATAATCTGTTGCAAAGAGAGTTCATCATATCCTTTATTTGAATTTCGATTTCCGATGGTAATTCCGCTGTTTCCGTGGTCGGGAAGAATCATCACCAATGTATGTCCATCCTTTTGGGCAAAGTCAATGGCTACCCGAACCGCCTCATCAAATGCAAGAAATTCATCCACAACCGTTTTGGCATCATTGTCATGTGCCGCCCAATCAATTTTACTTCCTTCCACCAATAAGAAAAACCCTTTAGGATTTTCTGCAAGTTTAGTAATCGCAATATCGGTCATTTCGGCCAAAGAGGGCACTTTTGAAGTATCTCTGTCCATATTATAGGGCATGCTATACTCGCCAAATAATGCCCATAATTTCGAATTTTCCGAATTTCTAAGTTGTTGCAGATCGTCGATTACAACATCATACCCACTTTTCCGAAGGTCATAATAGTAGGGATTCAATCGCTTAATACCACCCCCAATCACAACATCTATTTGATTATTAACCAATTGCTTGGAAATAATGGCATAATTACTTCGATTGTATGAATGAGCGGCACAATCGGCGGGGGTTGCATCGGTGATATAGCTGGTAAAGACAAGTCCTAGTGATTTCCCATACACAATTCGGGAGGCTTCGGGCAATGTCATCAGCGGCTGATAAGCTCGATCAGGATTAACAGAAACAAGATCCTGCGCTGTTTTAGGAGGATAAGTTGAATTATAACCTGTTCTGGTCGGATGCCCCGTAAGGTAGCAAGAGGTCGTGGGGGCAGAATCGCCGATAGGAGCATCGGAGGAGTGACTCTTGACCAAACCGCAAAGCCACGGATCCACCGCAAGCGAAGCCATTGTTCCGGACGTATAGGTCTTATACCAACGACTCAAAGACAACACTGAAGAGGAAGTCCCATCGGGAATCATCAAAATAATATTACGGATCGAATCTTGTTGCGCAATGCCGGAATAGACAAAAAAAAGCAACAAAAACGATATCAAAGTGAACGTTTTTTTCATCTTATTATATTAAAAAAGTAATGAATACAATCTTTCTTAGCCCAAATAAGCTTTCAAATTTTTGCATTTAGAAGCATGTTTGAGGCGACGGATTGCTTTTTCTTTGATTTGACGGACTCTTTCGCGGGTCAGGTCAAACTCTTCCCCTATTTCCTCCAAGGTCATCGGATGTTTGCTATTGAGACCGAAATAAAGTTTCAGCACATCGGCTTCGCGGGAAGGTAGTGTAGAAATAGCTCTATCTATCTCCATTCTCAGGGATTCATAAATCAGTCCTTTGTCAGGAGTAGGAGTCTCTTCAGCCTTGAGTACATCATACATATTATTATCATCGTCATGCGTCAAAGAAGCATCCATGGAGAGATGTCTGAACGAATTCCTCATAGATTCTTTTACTTCTGCCTCCGGAATATCAAGCAATTGAGCAATTTCATCTGCTCTCGGTTCGCGTTCATACTCTTGTTCCAATTGAGCATACGCTTTATTAATTTTGTTGATGGCACCGATTTTATTCAGTGGAAGTCGTACAATACGGGATTGCTCTGCCAAAGCTTGCAGAATAGATTGCCGAATCCACCATACGGCATACGAAATAAACTTAAAACCACGTGTCTCATCAAAACGTTGTGCTGCTTTAATCAATCCCAAATTACCTTCATTGATTAAATCCGGCAAATTAAGACCTTGATTTTGATACTGTTTGGCCACTGATACCACAAAACGAAGATTGGATTTTGTCAATTTTTCCAAAGCTGCCTGGTCCCCATTTTTTATTTTACGGGCAAGTTCCACCTCTTCTTCCGCTGTTATCAACTCCACTTTGCCTATATCATGAAGATACTTATCCAAAGAAGCGGTTTCACGATTGGTAACCTGTTTGGAAATATTTAGTTGTCTCATATATACTTGGGTTTAAAATCACGTACTCCTTTACGACCGAATTATCAATTTGTTACACTTTATTTCTTAATTTTAAAAAAAGTTTACAAAGGTATTAAAAAAAGCAACATCAAAAATTCGAAATATTAAATTCCCGATATAACTTTCAATTTTGCAGACAAAAGATCCACGTTTACCGTCCCTACCGGCTCCACAGAATCGCCGTCTATATGCAAATACAGGGGTCTTCCGTTTTTAGAACTTACTGTTATATTTCTACCCCGAAAAGACTCCATGATTTTACTTTGATCAATTCTATTTACGAATAATTCAAGGACCACATAAGAAAGAATGAAGAAATTTGGTTTTTTGCATATCAGCACGTCAAGCCACCCATCTTTCACTGAAGCCGTGGGTTTAATTCTTACATTGTATCCCCATTGAGAAGAATTTGCAAAGGTAATAAAAAAAGCTTTCCGTTCTATTTGTCTATTATCATAAGAAATGCGGTACGTATCGGAATCATACTCAAAATAGTTCTTCACAATCTGCTTAAAATAGCCATGAAACCCACGATCTTTGCCACGATTAAAATCATAAGCCACTTTCGCATCATAGCCGATACCGGCAATGCTGAAAAAATAAATATCATTTGCTCTGCCCACATCAATCGTGTCGAAAGATTCAAACTTCGCATTCAACAACTCCAGCGCGCGGTCTGTACGGAGAGGAATGGACAAATGACGGGCAAGGCCGTTCCCGGAACCAATCGGCAATATTCCGAGCGTCGTTTTGCTGTCCACCAATGACGAAGCCACCTCATTGATTGTTCCATCGCCACCCGCAGCCACAACCACATCCACTTCCTCTTTCACCGCTCTTGCGGCCAATTCGGATGCATGTCCCTTGTATTCTGTCATCACTACAGAAAAATCGTAGTGATGTCTGTCTACCATCTTCTCAATCTTATCCTTAATGTGAGGGCCTCGCTTGTTGCCCGAGATCGGATTTATAATAAACAATATCCGTTTTTTCATGATGTCAAATAGGTTGCAAAAATACAAAAAATAGCGATTGCCATTTATTTAATCTTTATGTTAAAACAACAATATTTTTTTGTACTTTTGCATCAGATTATAAAAGAAATCAACATGACGAATGCCCCAAAATTATTCAATGAATTCCCTCCTGTTTCCACTGAAGAGTGGGAAAAAATTATACTTCAAGACCTTAAAGGAGGCGACTATGAGAAAAAATTAATCTGGAAAACCGAAGATGGACTAAAAGTACGTCCTTACTACCGAGTAGAAGACTTGGATAATCTTACCTATTTAGACACCCTACCTGCCGAATACCCGTTCACACGAGGATTCAAAACGCAGGACAATCGCTGGGATATTGTTCAGGAAATCACAGAAACAGTGCCGGAAAAAGCCAACCGAATTGCCCGCGAAAGTCTCGATAAAGGAGCTACCGTTGTGGCTCTACCTGTGGATAATATTACCGAATACGAACACCTCGAAGCGTTACTCCGCGACCTTCCTTTGGAGAAGTGTGCCGTTAATTTTTATCATGTCCTAGAACCCCTGAAGTTAATGGAACTCTTTATCCGGTTTATTGAAAAACAAAATTTTAATAAAGAACATATTCACGGCTCCCTTGATATTGATTTTATTGCTAATCTGATTAACAAAGACACCTCTTCCAAAGCTATTGAGGATGGTCGTAATATGCTTGCTCCTCTTTTTACCCTAACAGAACAATTGCCCCATTTTACACTGATTCAAGTGGGAGGAAATACGTTGCATACTGCCGGAGCCACGCTCATTCAAGAAGTGGGCTACGCCTTGGCAATTGCAAATGAATATTTGGTGCTTCTGACTGACCTGGGAATTTCTGTGGATACGGCAGCAAGCAAAATGGCTGTTTCCCTCTCCGTGGCCTCCAACTATTTTATGGAAATTGCTAAATTACGGGCAATCAGATTATTATGGTCAACCATAGTAACACAATACCACCCAAAATCACAAGAAGCTTTTCACCTTCGTATCAATGCTGTAGGCTCCATACGCAATAAGACCATTTACGATCCATACGTAAACATTCTACGTAGCACCACCGAAGGAATGGCCGCTTCTATCGGAGGTGCCGATGCTATTTCCCTACAACCTTTCGACAAAGCTTTTAAAACTGATGACGATTTTTCTCGCAGAATCAGCAGAAATATTCAAATTATTCTCAAAGAAGAAGCTTATTTCGACAAAGTAATCGATCCCGCTGCCGGCTCCTATTATATTGAAAATCTTACCGATTCTATTGCAGCTCATGCATGGGAATTATTCAAAAATACAGAAAAAGAAGGAGGTGTTTTAAATGCAATTACCTCTAATATCTTGGCAACCGAATTGAAAGAAAGTCGTCTGAAAAGAGAAAAAGAGATTTCCTCGCGAAAAACTATTTTGTTAGGGACCAATCAGTACCCCAATCATCAGGAAACCATGTTGGATAAGATTGAATTACCTTTAGAAGAAATCTCCGAAAATACCTATTCCCGTGATGCCGTTGCTTTTGAACAAGTACGATTGGCAACTGAAAAATTCACCCAGTTGCACCACAGACCTTCTGTATTTCTGCTCAAAGTAGGCAATCTCACGTTCCGTCAGGCAAGAGCCGGTTTTACGACCAACTTTTTCGGTTGTGCCGGATTTGACATTATGGATAACAGTGGCTTTGCAACTATTGAAGAAGGTGTAGGCGCCGCAATCGCAAGTAATGCAGATATTGTAGTCATGTGCAGTTCCGATGAAGAGTATGCCTCCCTTGGGGTGGCAGCTGCCCATCTGCTCAAATCCAAAAAACCGAATCTCCTTTTTGTGATTGCCGGAAACCCTGTGGATGCCGTTGATACGCTCAAAACAGCCGGTGTCGATGACTTTATACATGTTCGCACGAATGTCCTTGATAGTTTACGCAACTTTCAACAAAAATTAAACATTGAACATATTTAAATCCAATTATTTACATAAATTAATGCAAGATGAAAGAAACTATTTTTAGAGCCATCCACGAAAGTCTTGGAGCAAAGATGGTTGAGTTTGCCGGCTTCTATATGCCTATTCAATATGAAGGTTTATCAGTTGAACATGTGCATGTGAGAAAAAAAGTGGGTGTTTTTGATGTCTCCCACATGGGCGAGTTTACTGTTAAAGGCCCCAACGCACTTTCCCTCCTCCAATATATTACCTCAAATGATGTTGCCGCTTTGCATCCCGGAAAAATTCAATATTCTTGTTTTCCCAACGGAAAAGGAGGAATTGTAGATGACCTCCTCGTTTATCAAATTGCAGAAAATGATTATTTATTGGTGGTTAATGCAGCCAATATAGATAAAGACTGGGCATGGGTTTCCAAACAAAACGAAAAATTCGGTGCAGAAATTGCCAACATCTCCGACAGCATTTCCCAATTGGCAGTGCAAGGACCATTAGCCCTCAAAGCTATGCAGAAATTAACTGCTGAAAATGTAGTGGATATGGAGTATTATACCACCAAAACCATTACCTTCGCAGGAATTCCTAATGTAATTTTCTCTACAACCGGCTATACCGGTGCCGGCGGTTGCGAAATCTATTTCAAAAACGAAGATGCTGAAAAAGTGTGGAATGCCGTTTTTGAAGCCGGTAAAGAATTTGATATCAAACCTATCGGATTGGCCGCCCGTGACACCCTCCGCCTTGAAATGGGATTTTGCCTCTACGGACATGAAATCGATGATACGATCTCTCCCGTTGAAGCCGGTTTGGGTTGGATTACTAAATTTGTTGATCATAAGAACTTTATCGATAAAGACTATATGCTGCAACTCAAAGCTGACGGATTAAAACGAAAATTAGTAGGATTTGAAATGATTGACAGAGGAATCCCCCGTCTCGAGTATGAAGTATGTAACGCCGAAGGAATGCCCATAGGAATTGTTCGCTCCGGAACCCATGGTCCTTCCATCAATAAATCGGTCGGCACTGCATGGATCCAAACAGAATATGGAAAAATAGGTTCCGAAATCTATATTAAAATTCGCGAAAAATTGTTGAAAGCCATCGTGGTGAAAATGCCTTTCTATAAAGGAGAATAACCGGACTTTTGCAATTTCTTATATGTATAATGCCTCTTCTTGAGGCATTTTTTTTTGCATATCCGATTCAGTTAAAATATTTCTATTTATTGGTGTCCGGAGAACATAAGTACCGAGAAAACCAATAATAATATCGAAATTTACTTTATTTATCTTTCGTACTTTTATCTTGATACAAAAGTACCAAAAAATCAAGGCAAAAAGAATGCCGCCCGCTCTGCCAATCAGCTAAGCGGTTCTAT
>Ga0116193_1002756_pt1 | contig 13082 bp, 9 predicted proteins | sample AD_UKC115_MetaG_FD_89892 | JGI IMG/M metagenome (GOLD analysis project Ga0116193, IMG submission 89892) | Active sludge microbial communities of municipal wastewater-treating anaerobic digesters from Hong Kong - AD_UKC115_MetaG | ecosystem: Engineered > Bioreactor > Anaerobic > Digestate | place... | reverse complement strand
TTGGATAATTCAGAAAAAAGCCTCACTTTTGCCGCCCAATTGTTCATTGATAATCTTTTTGATGAAGCAGACCCTGCAAAACAAAATTGGTTAGCAACAACCGGAAAAGTTCTTTTAGAAAAAGCTTTAGCAATAAACCCTAATAACGACAGCACTAAAATTGGTATTGGTGCATGTTATATGTTGAGCAATATTTCTGAAAATCCTATGCAAGGAATTTTAGAAGTAAAAGAAATTGCAGATAAAAATCCAGACAATTTATATGCTCAATGGGTTTTAGCATTAGGAGGAAGAAAAAGTGGGCAATATGATAAAGCTGCTGAAAGGTTTTTAATTATTGTAAAAAAACAACCTACTAATTTAATTGCAATATTGCATTTGGCAGAATGTTATGAATTAAATAACGAAAAAACCGAAGCAATAAAATGGTACAAATTAGTACAAACAATGGTGCCAAGCCCTGAAGCTAAAAAAGAAATTCAAGAAAGAATTGAACAATTACAACATTAAAAATTGATGTTTGGATTTAACTCCAAATGAAAATTTTATAATTTATTTTATTTTTTAACAGGTTAAAATTATTTGCATTTATGCCTTGCGGTAAAAAAAGAAAGCGTCATAAAATAGCTACGCACAAACGTAAAAAACGTTTAAGAAAAAATCGTCATAAGAAAAAGAACAAATAAGTTATCGTTCTTTACAATGATTGTAAGGCTTATGCCTTTGCTGAATACAAGTCTGTATAATTTTTAAACAATCATACAGACTTGTTAAAGCTAAACACTAAAAAAGTAATTATCTCTTAACTCGCTGCAACTTTACCTTTTCTTCCTTTTCTTCTTATGGGTTAATTACTTCATGGTGATGTATGAAATATACTTGCTCAATGCTTGTATATTATTGTGTATTTATTAAAAGTTGCAAAATTTGTGAACAAAGAAATTATTATAAATTCAATGCCAACAGGCGTTGAAATAGCATTATTAGAAGATAAAAAATTAGTAGAACTTCATAACGAAAAATCTGATGCAAGTTTTGGCGTTGGTGATTTGTATTTAGGAAAAGTGAAAAAATTGATACCTGGATTAAATGCAGCATTTGTAGATGTGGGTTTTGAAAAAGATGCTTTTTTACATTATACAGATTTATCGCCTTTTGCTCGTTCTATTTTAAAGTTTACCCAACAAGCCATGAATGCCAATGGCACGGCTTTCGATTTTTCAAAATTTCAAATAGAACCTGAAATTGTAAAAACAGGAAAAATTAATGAAGTACTAAATGGCAAACCCAATGTTTTAGTACAAATTTTAAAAGAACCTATTGCAGCAAAAGGTCCAAGATTAAGTTGCGAAATTAGTTTACCAGGAAGATTTATTGTATTAACACCTTTCAACGAAATTGTTGCTATATCCAAAAAAATTCATTCAAGCGATGAAAGAAAAAGGTTGCAAAAAATTGTAGAATCTATCCGACCTAAAAATTTTGGTGTTATTGTTCGTACTGCTGCAGAAGGAAAATCTACTTCAGAATTACATCAGGATTTATTAGAGCTTTCAGCAACTTGGAAAACCATTCAAACTAATATTAATGGTGCAGAAGCTCCTGCAAAAATTTTAAGTGAGCAAAATAAAACCACCAGCATTTTAAGAGATTTACTGAATGAAGATTTTAATAAAATTGTTGTGAACGATAAAAATATGTACAACGATTTAAAAAATTATATTCAACGCATTGCACCAGATAAGGCAGATATTGTAAGTTATGTAAACAATGGCACGCCACTATTTGACCAGTTTGGAATTACCAAACAAGTAAAAGGTGCTTTTGGCAAAACAGTAAACTTAGATAGTGGTGCTTATTTAATTATAGAACACACAGAAGCTTTGCATGTAGTAGATGTAAACAGTGGTTATAAAAGTGTAAGTAATAGCCAAGAAGAAAATGCTTTACAAACAAATTTAGAAGCAGCAGAAGAAATTGCTCGTCAGTTGAGATTAAGAGATATAGGCGGAATTATTGTAGTTGATTTTATTGATTTGAAATTGCCAGATAACAGAAAAAAACTACAAGATGCAATGGAAGAATTTATGAAAACTGATAGAGCTAAACATGCTGTATTACCTATTTCAAAATTTGGATTAATGCAAATTACAAGGCAACGTATGCGTCCTGAAGTAAACATTAATACATCTGAAAATTGCCCAAGCTGTGGTGGTACAGGAAAAATTAGTAGTACTTTATTATTAGAAGATGAGATAGAAAAACGTTTGAGTTATTTAGCAACACATGGTCATAAAAATCTTACACTTTTAGTTCATCCTATTGTTTACTCACATCTTACCAAAGGTATTTTTAGTTCAATAGCAAAAAGATGGAAAAGAAATCTAAAAATAAAACTTACCGTAGTAGCCAACTCTAATTATAGCATTGTAGAATACAGATTTTTTGACCAAAACGAAGATGAAATAAAATTTTAAGCGACACTATGTCATTTTTTATAACTTTTAGTAGAACTAAAAAAGACAAATCGGCTTAAATAGCATTGCTTTAGTTGATATATTAAAAAATAAATAGCTATATAAAATTAAGTTTTGCACAAAACCAAAAAAATATTTTGAATTCTGCCTCTAAATTGTAATTTAGCAAATAGAATTTAATGGGTTAGTAAGTAAAAGGGTTAGCAGCAATGCCGACCCTTTTACATTTATAGATATTGAAACTCTTGAAATAAAATTTTTTAAAAATAAAACCTCTCAAGTTTTTTGTTGTTCAATTTTTCCTTTTATAAAAAACAATTTTAGTTTTTGTAAACAAAGTTTTTTTTAAAATTCTTCATTCAACATTGTAAAGCAAATCTCACTTTATAATTTTATCGTTTAGCAGTTATCTTTACTTTATGGCAAAAATTAAAACTTCTTTCTTTTGTAATAATTGTGGTCATGAAAGTACAAAATGGTTGGGCAAATGTCCAAGTTGTAATGAGTGGAATACTTTTGTAGAAGAAGTAATTGAAAAAAATAAAAATGAAATTTGGAGTAATTATTCTAATGAAAAAAAACAAAATAAAGTAATTGCTTTAAACCATGTAACAACAACAGAAGATAAAAGAATTGTTACCAAAGATGCAGAGTTAAACAGAGTTTTAGGAGGAGGAATTGTTTTAGGAAGTATTGTTTTAGTTGCAGGAGAACCAGGCATTGGCAAGAGTACTTTGTTTTTACAACATGGTTTAATGATGAATAATATTACAGTGTTGTACATCAGTGGCGAAGAAAGTGAACAACAAATTAAAATGCGTGCAGACAGGTTAAAAGTTTCTAACGATAATTTTTATTTACTTACAGAAACAAGCACACAAACCATTTTTCAAGAAATAAAAAAATTAAAACCGCAATTAGTAATTGTGGATTCTGTACAAACTTTACAAAGCAATTTAATAGAGGCAGGTGCAGGAAGTATTAGTCAAATAAAAGAATGTGCTGCCGAGTTTCAAAGATTTGCTAAAGAAACCAACACACCTGTTTTTTTAATTGGGCATATAACAAAAGATGGCACTATTGCAGGTCCAAAAGTTTTGGAACATATGGTAGATACAGTTTTACAATTTGAAGGCGATAGGCATTATGCTTACAGAATTTTAAGAACCTTAAAAAACCGTTTTGGCAGCACAGCAGAATTGGGTATTTATGAAATGACAAGTGAAGGAATGGGAACTGTAAATAATACAAGCGAAATTTTAATTACACAAAGAGAAGAACAATTAAGTGGTAGTGCCATAGCTGCAACAATAGAAGGTATGCGACCTTTATTGATTGAAGTACAAGCATTGGTAACACAAAGTGTTTATGGTACACCACAACGAACTGTAACTGGTTTTGATTTAAGAAGATTACAATTATTATTAGCAGTTTTAGAAAAACGAGGAGGCTTTTTGTTTGGTACAAAAGATGTATTTGTAAATATAGCAGGAGGTTTAAAAGTAGAAGACCCATCAATAGACTTAGCAGTAATTTGTGCTTTACTTTCGAGTTATGAAGATGTGCCTTTGCCACAACAAATATGTTTTGCTGGCGAAGTAGGATTGAATGGCGAAATAAGAGCTGTAAACAGAATAGAGCAAAGAATTGCAGAAGCAGAAAAACTTGGATTTGAAAAAATTTTTGTAAGTAAGTTTAATAAAAAAGGGTTCAACAGTAAAGCATTTAAAATTGAAATTGTTGCTGTAAGTCAGGTACATGAAGTGTATCAAAAATTGTTTTGATAAATGATCAATGTAATTCAATCACATATTTCCAATTTATTGCATTTAGTTTTTCCTCATTATTGCGAAGGTTGTGGCTCTGATAATATTGTACAGAATCAATTTTTATGTATTGACTGTTTAACCAAATTACCCACAACAGGCTTTGAAAATATTTCTGAAAATGATGTTGAAAAAATGTTTTATGGCAGATTACCCATACAATATGCAACTGCTGCATTCTATTTTTCTAAACACACTTTAATACAGCATTTAATTCATCAATTAAAATACAAAGGCAATAAAGAGGCAGGGTATTTTTTAGGAAGTTTATTAGGTGCACAACTACAAAACTCAAAAAAATTTCATGAAATAGAAGTTATCATTCCTTTGCCACTCAATGCCAAAAAAGAGGCTGTAAGAGGTTACAATCAAGCCGCATTAATTGCTGAAGGTGTTGCAACTATTTTTAAAAAACCATTAGCAACTAAAGCAGTTGCAAGAACTGTTTTTACTGAAACTCAAACACACAATAATCGTATTACTCGCTGGAGAAATATGGAAGGAGTTTTTTCTGTTGTAAATGAAAATTTAATTAAAAATAAACACGTTCTTTTGGTAGATGATATTATAACAACAGGTGCTACTTTAGAGTCTTGTGGTAAAATAATTTTAGATAGTGGCTGTAAATCTTTAAGCATAGCAACAGTTGCTTACGCTATTCAATAAACAATAAATTACAAACTCATCATTTCTTTAAACTTCACTGCTTGCCTACGACTTACTTCAATTTTTTCATCACCTTTTAATTCTACCAATAAGCCTCCATTAAAATAAGGTTCAATTTTTTCTATCCATCGTAAGTTAATAATGTGTTTTCTATTGGCACGAAAAAAAGTTCTTTCATCTAATCTTTCTTCTAATGAGTTGAGCGATTTTAGAATTAAAGGTTTGTTATTGGCAAAATATACTTTAGCATAATTACCTACACTTTCAAACAAACGAATTTCATGCAGTTTTACAAACCAACAACGTTCGCCATCTTTTACAAAAACTTGGTCTTCTTCGGTTAATGGACCTCTTGAATTTCCTGCACCATATTTTTCTTTTTGAATTTCGTACAATAGTTTTTGTACAGCATCATTCAAGCGTTTGGGTTCTATGGGTTTCATTAAATAATCCAAAGCACTTACTTCAAAGGCTTTAAGGGCATACTCATCATAAGCTGTAGTAAAAATTACTTTAGGCGATTTTTCCAATTCTGCTAATAAATCAAAACCAGTTTTACCCGGCATTTGAATATCTAAAAAAATAAGCTCTGGTTGTAGAGTTTCTATTTTCATTATACCTTCATCTGCATTAGCAGCTTCATCTACTATTTCAATATCTTTATGTTCTTTCAAAAGTTTTTTCAACTCACTTCTTGCTAATCTTTCGTCATCAATTATCAATGTTTTAATAGCCATAATATAAAGTGTTTAATGAATGAAAATTATTTTTTGCTTATGAATGATTAGGTAAAACTTTTAATCTGGTTTCAATATTTTTTGTTGTTTCCTGAGAAACAGTTTTATTTTCTTTGTGTTCATTTATAGGTAGTTTTATAATAGCTTCTACCATATTTTTTTGAGTATCTTTTAATTCAAAAGAGGCTTTGTTGCCAAACAATAAAGCCAATCTGTTTTTTGTGCTTGATATACCAAAACCTTCTGTATTAAAATCATCAGAAATCTTACCAGTGTTTTGAATTATTATTTCATGATAATCATCAGCAAATTTTGAAATAATTTTTACTACACCTCCTTCTTTTTGTTTGCTAATAGCATGTTTAATAGTATTTTCTATTAAGGTTTGTAACATCATAGGAGGTATAGGGAGGTCTAAAGTATCTTCATCAATATCATATTCTACTTTAAGTCTATCTTCAAATCGTATATGCTCAAGAGCTAAATAATCTTGTACAATATTTAGTTCTTTTTCTAAAGAAGTAGTTTCTGCTTTATCAGTATTCATGCTACTTCTAAGAATATTGCTTAGTTCTGTAATGGCAGTTCTTGCACGTTCAGGATTTTCATCAACCAAAGCTCTAATGCTGTTGAGTGCATTAAAAATAAAGTGAGGATTGATATGACTTTTTATAGTTTTTAATTCTAATTCCTTCACTAAACTTTCCAGTTTAATTTTATCTACCTCTGTTTTTCTTGCATCTTCTACATAATGCCATATATAATAAATGCTAGACCAAACAAAAATAATGGGAGATGAATCGAATAAAGTAAAAACAAAACGTGTAGCAATAGTGCCATTAAATTCTTTTCTATACCAACCTAAATATTGAATTAATGTACTTATTGTTAAGCTATTGGCAACACATATTAAAAGAATAAGAACAAAAAAACTAAACCACTTTTTGCCATGCAAAGGTGGCATTAATTGAAACTTATGAATAAAAAAACGAAGTAAATGTGTGTAAAAAATACCTAAGAAAATAAACAAGAAAAGTCTTTTCCATAATAAATCACTCATGTTATTACGAAAAACATTTGCAAAAAATAACATAGCCATGGCATACAACAGCCAACCTCCAAACTGACAAAGCCAATAATTAATTTGCTTCTTGCTCATAATGTATGTAAAGATAAAATTTGAAGTTTTTTAAAACAATTTGAATTTGATTAATGGTAAAAGTAGATGTGTTTTTGGTTTAAAATTGGTTACTATTGGTAATGAACTAATATTACACTTTAAATTAAAAAATAAATGTATAATATTTTTGTAGAGTGATTGCAATCCTTTATTTTGCAATAACAGTATTTATTTTAAAACATTGTAGCACATGAAGGTGAGGATAAAAGAAAAATCCATATTTGCAAAACTTGCAGCCTATAATTTAAAAGCACAAAAAATGGCTTTGGTAATTGGAAAAACAATTCACTTGCACAATGCCACAAGAGAGGAATTTTTAAGCAATAAAAAATGGGTAAGACATGAAATAACTCATGTAAAACAATATCAACAAAAAGGCTTTATACGTTTTATTCTTTCGTATTTATTGGAAACTTTTAACATGAGTTATGAATTTAATAGATACGAATTGGAAGCAATAAAAAACGAAAGAAATTTATACATTTTAGATGATATTGAATTTGTAGAGTAACATTAATGCTACACAAAAATTTGATATACCACCCAACTAACTGCATAAGCCAAAACTGTCATATATATAAACTGAAAAATTGGCCACTTCCAAGTTTTAGTTTCTCTTTTTACCACAGCCAATGTGCTCATACATTGCATAGCCAACATGTAAAACATCATTAAAGATAAAGCAGTAGCAAGTGTATAAACCTTTGTGCCATCTGGTTTTGTGGCAGCTTGCATTTTTTCTCTTAAAGAAAGTTTATCATTTTCTTCAACACTATATAAGGTAGCCATTGTACCTACAAAAACTTCTCTTGCTGCAAAAGATGTAATTAGTGCAATACCAATTTTCCAATCGTACCCTAAAGGTTTTATAACAGGTTCAATTTTTTGACCTAAAATTCCTGCATAAGAATTTTCTAATTTTTCAGTAGAAGCAATTTTTTCTAAAGAATCTGTTTGTGCTGGGTTTTGTGCTATAAGCTGCTCGTAATGTTGTTCTACTTTTTGCATTCTATTACCTGGTCCATAGTTGCTTAAAAACCACAACACCAAACTTATCATCATGATTATTTTTCCTGCTTCTACCACAAAAATTTTAGATTTTTCCAACATAACAATTCCTACGTTTTTCCAACGTGGATTTCTATACAAAGGCAGTTCAAGTATGAAAAAACTTTTTTCATTTATTTTAATAAACCATTTTAAAACAAAACTTACAAGCAATGCCATAAAAGTGCTCATTAAATACAAGCCCATCATTACTAAACCTTGTAAACTAAGAAAACCTAAATAATATTTTTCAGGAATGGCTAATGCAATTAAAATGGTATAAACAGGCAATCTTGCACTACAACTCATTAATGGTGTAACTAAAATGGTAAGTAATCTTTCTTTTTTATTTTCAATATTTCTTGTACTCATTATAGCAGGTACAGCACAAGCAAAGCCACTAATCATAGGCATTACGCTCTTTCCATTTAAGCCTACTTTACGCATTAGTTTATCGCTTAAAAAACTAATTCGTGCCATGTAACCTGTATCTTCTAAAATTGTTATTAGCCCAAACAATATCATTATTTGTGGCACAAAAATTACTATACCTCCTAAGCCTGCTACTATACCATTAATAAACAAATTGCTCCACCAAGTAATGGGTAAAGTGTTAGTTAAAAAACCTGTTAGTTGTGCAAAACTATACTCAATTAAATCCATTGGGTATTGTGCCAACCAAAATATACTTTGAAACAAAACAAACAGAACAGCCAACAGTATTAAGTAACCCCATTTTCTATGCAACAAAATATTATCAACTCTATCCGAAAATAATTTTTTTTCTGCGGGGTCGGGTACAAAAACATTTTTTTGCATTATGCTTCTAATGCGTTGATAACGCTGCATTACCTCTTCTGCTTGTGTTTTTGTAGCATTGAAATTTGTTGCTTGTGCCGCTTGATTTATTTTATCTTGAACTGTTGTATCTTGTATAAGTTGTTGATGATTGATTAAATAATGAATGGCATTGTAATCATTCATCTCTGGTAAAAACTCTTGAATGGCTTGTACACTTTCTGGTGCTAAAGATTTATTATCAATAAAATTTCTTTTCGAAAGTGATTTTTGTTTGGCAACTAATGCAATTATTTTTTTAAGCTCCTGAATACCTTTAGCTTTTCTTGGATTTATTTCTACAACAGGAACTCCTAAATCAGTTTCTAATCCTTCAATATCAATTTTAATTCCTTTTTTAGCTGCTAAATCGTTCATCGTAAGAGCTACCACAACAGGAATTTTAGTATCAATAATTTGGCTACAAAAAAGTAAATTTCTTTTTAAATTACTTGCATCTGCAATTAATAAAACTACATCAGGAGTTATTTCTTCATCTGCATTCATGAGTACTTTATAAGCCACCCATTCATCTGTTCTTCTTGGATATAAAGAATAAGTGCCAGGCAAGTCAATTACATTGGCAGTGTACTCATCATTTAAAATAATTTTTCCCGTTTTTTTATCTACTGTAACACCAGGAAAATTGCCTGTTTTTTGGTTTAATCCTGTTAGGCTATTAAACAATGTGCTTTTGCCACTATTTGGATTACCAACTAAAACTATATTTATATTTTGTTGCAAATAATTTTTTTAAGGTGTGCGAAAATAAAAGTAGTGAATGGTATATAGTTGCGAGATTAGGAACGAAAATTTATATAATTAGTAAAAGAGTCAATTATTTTCTATCGTTTTTACTAAATAAATATTTTGTTTTTTATTAAATAAATAAACTCTACTCTATTTTTTCTTTTTTGCAGTTTTAGTTTTTGTTGTTTTTTGTTTAGTTGCAAAAGCATTGGGTATTTGCTCTTCTATCATTTTTTTTACTGTATCTAAATCTATAGTAGTTAATTCAGCAGGTTCGTATTTTGTTCCATCTGTTTTTTTGCCAAGTTTCAACATTTTTTTATTGAAGCGAATAAATGCTCCCCATCTTCCATTTTCTATACTAATTTTTTCAGCTTCCCATTGCTGAATGTAACGATTGGCTTCTTTATTAATTTTTGTTTCAATTAATTCCTCAATATCGCTATTGCTTAAACCATCAAAGTTGTAACGTTTAGGCACATTGATATACATATCATTCCATTTTATAAAAGGTCCAAAACGGCCTTTACCTTTTGTTACAGGCAAATTATTGTAAGTTGCCACTGGTGCATCTGCTTGTTGTTTTGCTTCTATTAATTCCTTTGCACGATTGATGTCTATTTCAAATAAATCTTCATTCTTAGGAATAGAAATAAATTGCTCACCCAATTTTATATAAGGTCCAAAACGCCCCACATTTACGCTTAATTCTACACCATTAAGTTCGCCAATAACTTTAGGCAAAGCAAATAATTCAAGAGCCTCCTCTAATGTAATGGTTTCAATGCTTTGCGTAGGTTTTAGTTTTGCAAAACGAGGTTTTTCTTCTTCATTAGCTTCGCCAATTTGCACCATTGCACCATAACGTCCCATTCGTGCAACAATTTTTTTGCCTGTTGCTTTATCAATGCCTAACTCTCTTTCTCCTTTTGCTCTTTCTGCATTTTCTAAAGTGTGTTCTATATTTTCATGAAAAGGTTTGTAAAAACCATCAATCATGGTGTTCCATTTCTTTTTTCCTTCTGCAATTTCATCAAACTCTTTTTCTATTTGAGCAGTAAAGCCATAATTCATTATCTTATCGAAATGCTGGTTTAAAAAGTCTGTAACAACAATACCTAAATCAGTAGGAAAAAGTTTTGCTTTTTCTGCACCAGTATTTTCTTTTATTATTTTTTTAGAAAGATGATTGGTTGATGAAAGTGTTACCATATTTACTTCTCTTTTTACAGCATCTTTATCTCTTTTTTCTACATAGTTTCTTTTAATAATAGTGCTAATGGTTGGTGCATAAGTACTTGGACGACCAATTCCTAATTCTTCTAATTTTTTTACTAAACTTGCTTCTGTATATCTTGGAGCTGGTCTTGTAAATTTTTCAGTTGCTGTCATTTCATTAAACACTAATGATTGATTAGGTTTTAATGGAGGCAAAATACTTTCTTCATTGTCATCATCTTCATCATCTTTACCTTCTAAATATACTTTTAAAAATCCATCAAATTTCATTACTTCACCAGAAGCAATTAGTTCTTCATTATTGGTGCTGATATTTATTTTAGCAGTTGTTTTTTCAAATTCTGCATCACTCATTTGGCAAGCTATGGTTCGTTTCCAAATAAGTTCATACAATCTTCTGGTTTCATCATCTGCAATAGTTTGATTGCTCATGTAAGTTGGTCTTATGGCTTCATGAGCTTCTTGTGCAGATTCATTTTTGTTTTTAAATTTTCTGGGTTGATAATATTTATTACCATACACTTCTGTTACCTGATTTTTTATATCGTTTAAAGCAGTATCACTTAAATTAATACTATCTGTACGCATATAAGTTATTTTACCACTTTCGTATAACTTTTGTGCAAGCAACATAGTTTTACTTACTCCATAACCTAATTTTCTGGAAGCTTCCTGTTGTAGTGTAGATGTTGTAAAAGGTGCAGCAGGTGTACGTTTTGCTGGTTTTACTTGAATATCTTTTACAGTATAATGAGCATTTTTACAACTCTCTAAAAAATTCGTTGCATTAACTTGTTCTTTAATTTTTAAAGGACTTTCTGCTTTAAAATTTACCAATTTTCCTGTAATATCATTGGCTGAAAAAATGGCTTCAATTTTATAACTGCTTTCAACCAAAAAATTATTTATTTCTCTTTCTCTTTCTACAATTAATCTTACTGCAACACTTTGAACACGACCAGCACTAAGGCTTCTTTGCATTCCTATTTTTCTCCATAAAACTGGGCTTAACTCAAAACCTACTAACCTATCCAACACTCTTCTTGCTTGTTGAGAATTTACCAAATCCATATTAATTAAACGTGGATGAGCAACAGCTTTTTTTATAGCAGGTGCCGTAATTTCATGAAAAACTATACGCTTTGTTTCTTTAGGATTTAAGTTTAAAACTTCTGCCAAATGCCAGCTTATGCTCTCTCCTTCTCTATCCTCATCGGAGGCTAACCAAACTTCTTTTCCTTTAGATAATTTCTTTAAATCATTAACCACTCTTTGTTTTTCATCTGGCACAATATATCTGGGTTGATATTGATTGTTTACATCAATACCCATATCATCTTTTTCTAAATCTCTTATATGCCCAAAACAACTTTTAACTTCAAAATCTTTGCCCAATATTTTTTCTATTGTTTTGGCTTTTGCAGGGGACTCAACTATTAATAAATTTTTTGCCATAATTAATTTTACTACTACACTTTTTTCAAAATATACTACAAATCAAACAAGCATTTTTTTTTGTAAAAAATTGCTTTTGATTGGTGCAATATTAGTTATATAACAATAAAATGCAAAAATGCAATTTTAATATTTTGATAATGGTACAAACTATTTTCTACCATCAATTAATTTTTTCAAGCAATAGTTTAACTAATTTTTTTAAAAGAAAAAGTAAACAAGTAGATGTATCTTATCATGCTTAAACAATTATCTTCGCAGCGTTTTTAAATTAAAATTATGCAACCAACATTAGTAATTTTAGCAGCAGGTATGGCAAGCCGTTATGGAAGTATGAAGCAAACACAAGGCTTTGGACCCAATGGTGAAACAATTATGGAATATAGTATTTACGATGCTATACAAGCAGGTTTTGGAAAAGTTGTTTTTATAATTCGTGAAGAATTTAAAAATATGTTTGAAGATAATTTTGGAAAAAAATTAGCTGGAAAAATAAAAGTTGATTATGTGTTTCAACAATTAGAAAGTTTTACTGAAGGCAGAATAATACCAGCAGAAAGAAAAAAACCTTGGGGCACTGCACATGCTGTTCTTTGCTGTAAAGAAAAAGTAAATGAACCTTTTGCTGTAATTAATGCAGATGATTATTATGGCAAAGATGCTTTTGTAAAAGCACATCAGTTTTTAACCACTTCAGTTACTGAAAACAATTATGCAATTATAGGTTACGAGCTTAAAAAAACATTGAGTGATAATGGTAGCGTAAGTCGTGGTGTATGTAATGTAGATGCAAATGGAAATTTAATTGATATAAATGAACGCACTAAAATATATAGAAACGAAAAAGGAATTATAACTTATGAAGATG
>Ga0116193_1002754_pt1 | contig 13088 bp, 10 predicted proteins | sample AD_UKC115_MetaG_FD_89892 | JGI IMG/M metagenome (GOLD analysis project Ga0116193, IMG submission 89892) | Active sludge microbial communities of municipal wastewater-treating anaerobic digesters from Hong Kong - AD_UKC115_MetaG | ecosystem: Engineered > Bioreactor > Anaerobic > Digestate... | reverse complement strand
TCAGAGCAGACGCATGCGGGTCTCGCTTTGGCTCCTGTCATACCGCACAGTTCAAAAATAAGGATTACGCAACCATGCTGTTTCGCGATTCCAGCGCGCCTGTGGAGGCGCGTATTGAAGATTTGCTGTCTCGCCTGACTCTGGAAGAAAAATGCAAGTTATGCCATGGCTTTGTCACGCCTGATAAGGATCTCAAGTTCTTTGCCGGTGGAATTGAGCGCTTTGATATTCCGCCGATCTCATCGTTTGATGGTCCGGTCGGCGTGCATTTGCATGAACAGCCCGGGCGCACAACAGCCATGCCGTGCACGCTGGGACTCTCCTGCATGTGGGATGTTGAAGCGGCCTATGAGTATGCCAGCGTGTTGGCCGACGAGGTCCTGGCGTTCAATCGGCATATGCTGCTGGCCCCAGGCATTAATCTCATGCGCAGTCCGTTGTGCGGGCGCAATTTTGAATATCTTGGCGAAGATCCGCTGCTGAGCGGCAAACTGGCTGCCGCTTATTGCAAAGGTTTGCAGGATAAGCGCGTAGCCTCTGATCCCAAGCATCTTGTAGCCAACGATCAGGAGCAACTGCGTCACCAGGCCAGTTCCAACCTTGATGATCGCACATTGCGCGAAATGCACCTGCTTCCTTTTGAAATCGCGTTCAAAGAAGGCGAAGCCTGGACGACCATGGTCAGCAACAGTTTGCTGAATGGCATTCATGTCGGGGAAAATCGTGAATTCCTGCAAGGCATCGTGAAGGAGGAACTGGGCTGGGATGGTGTGGTGCTGACCGACTGGCGCGGCGCGTACACCGTCGAAGGCTCGGCCTTTGGCGGCACGGACATGACCACCGGCGTTTGCGCGTATGTCTTCGGAAATGGCAATTTGCAGCGCGCCGTTGAAGAAGGCCGGGTGCCGCAGTCGCTGCTGGATGAAAAAGTCCGCCGCATCCTGCGTCTCTACATTCGCACCGGAATCCTCGATCCCGACCAGCGTCCCGCCGGCTCGCTCAACACGCCTGCTCATCAGGAAGTCGCCCGCCGTCTTGCTGCGGAAAGCATCGTGTTGCTGAAAAATGAAAACAACCTCCTGCCGCTGGATATGAACAAAAAGCAGCGCATCCTGGTCACGGGACCCGGCGCCGAGGAAGTTTCCGGGGGCAAAGGTTCGGCAATGGTCCTCCCGCCATTCAGCGTTACTCCATTGCAGGGCTTGCAAAATGCCGCCGGCGAGCAGACCGAAATCCAATATGTCCCTTATGACGCCGCAAACCCCGCCCCCATGCTGCAGGCCGCCCGTTCGGCCGATGTCGTCGTGTTTTTCGTAACGGCAAAGACGGCTGGAGAAGGCAATGACATGCCTGATATGAATCTGCTGCCGGGCGAAGCGGAAATTATCCAATCCGTTGCTGAAGCGAATTCCAACACTGTCGCTGTCATCCTGACCGGCTATCCAGTGGTGCTGGAGCCTTGGATTGACAATGTTCCGGCTGCATTGTCGGGCTGGTATGGCGGTCAATCCACGGGCGATGCGATTGCCGATGTGCTAAGCGGAAAAGTGAATCCCAGCGCGCGGCTTTCCTTCACCTGGGGCAAACGGCTCGAGGACTATGCTGTGCATGCCTTGGGGCAGTGGCCCATCCGCCTGATCCTCGAAACACCGCCTCCGCCTCCGTCGATGAAGCCCGAAGAGCGCGTTATTATCTATGGCTACGATTCGGATTACACCGAAGGCATCTTCATGGGCTATCGCTGGTTTGATGAAAAGAAAATTGAACCGCGTTTCCCGTTTGGCTTTGGCTTAAGCTACACAAGCTTCGCCATGGATTCCATGCGTGTGGAGGTGGCATCCAATTCTGCCGCCGATCCGCGCGTGATCGTGCATGCCCGCGTCACCAATACCGGCGCTCGCGCTGGGGCCGAAATCGTGCAAGTTTACGTGAGCGATCCTGAATGTTCCGTGTCGCGTCCCCCTCGCGAATTAAAAGCTTTTGCCAAGGTGCAACTGCAGCCGGGTGAATCCAAGGAAGTGCAGATGGAATTGAACCAGCGCTCGTTTGCGTTCTGGAGCGAGCAGAATCACGCATGGACCGTCGAACCGGGCGAGTTTGTCATTGCAGTGGGGAGAAGTTCGCGTGAGATCGCGGCCGAGCAGAGCATTCAGCTGTCGTAAATGTTATCAATGGGATCAAAGCGCCCGAGCGGCAGCGCATACAATTCGGCGATGTCGTAGAGCTTTAGTGCAACCAGCAATGAGGCCAGGAATCGCTCGTCGGCGGAATGCGTTTTAATGCGGAAGCAATGCCCCACAATGAACAGCAGGATGTTTTCAAGTTCGCCCTGGGCATTGACTCCCCATGGCGTAGGCGCAAATAAATCCAATTGCACTCCGCCCGGCCCTTTGGCGGGATGTTTCTTGCGCTTGATCAGTTCCTCAAGCCAATACACGAGGATATCTTCCAGCAGCGCTATTCCCCAGCCATAGCCGGCCTCGCCGATATCTGTCACGATCGGCTCTTGGATAATCAGATCTTTCCGACGCAGTGATGCACTGATTCTCACATCTTCAGTAATTGCTTTGCGCCACGATTTTTTCTCGGTTGTGGCGTTGGTAAAGGCGTACAGCGCATTGTGCGAGAGGAACTTGCTTCGGCTCAGCAAGCGCGCTTCGGCCAGAAAGCTATTCACGACGGGTGTAATGCTTTCATCCGTCCAGAATTGTTGGGTCAAAGGCTCAAAGGCCTTGAAAATGCCAAATGGAAAACGTTCAACGATGCCAACCATATGCCGCTGATAGAAATCGGCGGAATTGGGATGTCGCGCTATGGCGATGACAGGATTGCTCGCTGGCTCCAGGATGACTCCAACCCCATCGGGCGTGCGATCCGGCGCAAGCGAAAGCGTGTCGCGCCAGCCCAGCACCCATAAAGCCAGCACCGAGCGGAGCCGCTCGGGTGAGATGCGAGAGAGGCGCCCGAGTTTGCCCGCCCAGATGGTTATCCAATGGCCCAGGTCTTTTCCCCATTGCTGGGCATTGCGCCGGGGCAGTCGATCCAGTGATCCGTTTGCCAATGCCTGCGGTTCGAAAAGGGAGAATATGCGCCCGCCTGCCTCCTCGGGTGAGGTGGCCGAAAGCAGCATCTCCTCCGTCTGCGTGTCGTAGAGAAAGCATTCATAAGGTGATGCAACGATACAGAAATTCGCCGGCGCCAGCCGATGTGCCGCGCGCAACGCCAGTCGCCCTTCAATCGTAAAATCCAGATACCGCTGATATAAACTCAGGTGCGAAGGCAGTCGCAAACCATCAATGACAACCAGCGACAGGACCGTCTCGTTCTCCTGCACCACGCTCAAAATGCGAGCGGGCAGCGGAGGCGAATCGGGTTCGATTTGCAACTCAATGGACGGAGCGATGCGGAAAGACGTCGGCTCCCAACCTGCCTGTTGCAGCAGATGCATGTAGGTTTGGAGTGAATCCGGTTGGCGCATCACTACACTCTTGATTTCAGGATTGCGTGAACTTCTACAGAAGCAGGCGCTCAGAATCAACCCTGCATTGTGGGAACCGCAAAGACAAAGAACACAAAGACGCAAACAATATCCTTTACCTCCAACGCTTGATCTGATTCGTATAGAACTTACGTAGGGTGGGCCTTGGCCCACCATTGCTATGGCCCAGAAAAAAATCTGCCATTATTTTTAATCTGCAATCTGCTTTTTGCTCTGGAGGTTTTTCATCATGTCCGAATTGCCCGCGCCCAAAGGATTTCTTGTTGCCGCTGCCGCCGCTGGAATCCGCAAACAGGGAGATGATGTGGCGCTGATCGTCTCCGAAATCCCCGCCGTGGCTGCTGGCGCAACCACCCGCAATCGCTTCTTCTCTCCGCCGGTGCAGGTCACGCGCGAATGCCTCGAACGCGGCAAATTGCGCGGCATTGTTGTCAATGCCAAGAACGCCAATGCCGCCACGGGCGCGCGCGGACTCAAAGATGCCCGCGCCATGGCGGCCTATGCGGCCAAAGCCGTTGGCGCTGCGCCCGAGGAGATGGCCGTTGCCTCCACCGGCGTGATCGGTCAATTCCTGCCCATGGATAAGATCCGCAAGGCTGTCGATGAGGCCGCCGGGAAACTGTCGCCCGATGGATGGTCGGCCGCCGCGCGCGCCATCATGACCACCGACACTTATCCCAAGGAAGCCGCGCGACTGATCAAGCTTGGCAAGACCCCCGTGGCCATGCGCGCCATCGCCAAAGGCGTTGGGATGGTCCATCCGATGATGGGTACGGTGCTGTCGTTCGCGGCCACCGATGCCAATATCGCGCTGCCGCAATTGCGCAGCATCGTCAAGCAGGCTGTGGGCATCACCTTCAATGCCGTCACGGTCGATGGCGACACCTCCACCAGCGACACATTGATCGTGATGGCCAATGGCGCCAGTGGTGGCCCGCGCATTGCTCGTGGATCCAAGGAAGAGGCCAAGTTTGCCGCCGCGTTGACCGATATGCTGCGCGAATTGGCCATGCATCTGGCGCGCGATGGGGAAGGGGCCACAAAGATGATGGAAGTTACCGTCACTGGCGCGCGCACTGAAGCCGAGGCGCTCGAAGCCGCGCGCAAGGTGGCTTCCTCGAACCTGCTCAAGTGTGCGATCAATGGCTGCGATGCCAACTGGGGGCGCGTGGCTGCGGCATTGGGCAATTCCACTGCCGTGTTTGATCAGGCCAATGTGGCCATCAAGATTCTTGGCGTGCCGGTGATGCGCAAGGGTTTGCCCGTTGTATATGACGAGCCCGCATTGCAGGCTGAAATGGCCCGCCAAAAGACGATCCCGATTGAAGCCAACCTCGGTGCTGGCAAGGCCAAGGCCACCGCCTGGGGCTCGGATTTGAGCGTGGAATACATCAAGATTAATGCGGATTACAGGACGTAAGAGTTTTGCTATTGTCGTTGGGTGGCTAAGTGATAACATCAGGCCGAGGAATGCGAGCAATGACAAAGAATAATCTCAGTGAGAAGATTTCGGCGCATATTTCCGCTCTGCCAGCTGAAAAGCAGGCCGAAGTGCTGGATTTTGTTTTGTTCCTTGAACAGCAAGCCTCAGGCGCTCATCAAATGGAAGCACGACGGCAGCGGCTAATTACGGCATTGCACCAATTGCATCAAGCACACGTTTTTGCTGATATAGAGGATCCTGTAACATGGCAGCGCGAACTTCGAAAAGATAGATCGTTGCCTCTTGTTTAACGTCTTCCGGCATTTTGTGGACCATGTCGGACTGTCTCGTAAAAGCAAAGGCTATGCTCCATGGCAAAGGCCATGGCTCCATCGGAGCCACACATCTGTAGTAACATGGATTTTATTTGAGTAAAGCTCCGTAGGAGCGGCACAATCGAACACCAATGGCCAGAACTGTGTCGCCCCGATGGGGCTGACATTTATGGTTGTCGGTCAGCTACAGATGTTCGGCTCCGCTGGAGCCAACTGCAAAGGCTATTTGGAACAACAGCAGCAAGGTGGACGCCACAACAGAAAAAACGGCCTGTTGAGAGGACACTAAGCAGATACGCCATGGTCGGAACGCGGACGCAAATTCCCGAAAATCCCGGAAGATCCCATTTGATTTAACGAAGTTATTTCATTGTTAATCACAATACTTTTATGAGGTCATATATTGGAAACTGCAAAAATGCAACGCATAGATTCCATAGGCGTTTTTCTCGATCCAAAATGTGCAAGGAGAGCGATAAGGCTATCAAGCTGCCGCAAAGAACTGGCCTTAAGCGTTCAGCATACATAATGAGGGAGAGAGTAATGTCAGTTAAGGATAAGAACATGTTAGACAATGAATTAAGAGAACTGTTGGATAAAGCCCAGACCTTATCCGAGGCGTTGCCGTATATTCGCGATTTTCAGGATGAAGTCGTGCTCGTCAAATACGGCGGGGCGGCTATGGAGAATGAGGAACTCAAGCGCCTGGTCGTCCGCGATGTCGTCCTGCTCAGCCTCATTGGCATGAAGCCGGTGCTCGTTCATGGCGGCGGTCCGGAAATCTCCGCCACCATGGATCGGCTTGGCTTGGAGGCAAAGTTCGTCAACGGCATGCGCGTCACGGATGCCGCAGCCATGCAGGTGGTGGAGATGGTGCTGGCGCGCGTTCGCGGCGAACTCGTGGCGCTCATCAATAGCCAGGGCGGCAAGGCCGTTGGTCTCACTGGCAAAGACGGCAATATGCTGGTATGCGAAAAATTGCAGGCTAAAAAGGAAAATGGCAAGCCGGCGCAGGACTATGGCTTCGTCGGCGAAGTGAAGGAAGTTAACACAGAGGTTATTCGCGTCCTGCACGACCAGCGCTTCATCCCGGTGGTTTCGCCCATTGGCGTGGATCGCCAGGCCAACACGTATAATATCAACGCCGATCTGGCCGCCGCCGATTTGGCTGGGGCCTTATTCGCACGCAAGTTCGTCCTGCTGACCGACGTGCGCGGTGTGCTGCGCGATGCCTCCGATCCTGCCACGCTGATCAATACAGTGACCAAGGACGAGGTGGTCAAATTGACGAAGGATGGCATCATCAAAGGCGGCATGATCCCCAAGACCACCGCCTGCCTGCGCGCGCTGGATCGCGGCGTCAAAAAGGCTCACATCCTGGATGGCCGTCTGCCACATGCGCTGCTATTGGAGTTATTGACCGACACCGGCGTGGGCACTGAAATTCGTCATCGTGAGAAGAAAACCAAGGCTTAACTACTGTTAGCAAAATGTTGGCCCTTGCGCTTTTGCGGTTCAAAAGTTCAAAACCGCCGAGGCACGAAGAACCGCAACGGAATGATGCTTTAAGTTTAAAAAAAGAACCCGCCCGGAGATGTTCCCGGCGGGTTCTTTCCTCTCCTCTCGCTGCCATTTGGCGCAAGATTATTATTCTGCGTTAGGTTCAGCAGTCGGTTTGGCTTTGGCATTCTTAGCCGACTTGCCCGATTTTCCGGCTTTGCTGGTCTTGCTCACATTCCCGCTCTTGCCTGACTTGGCGTTCTTGCCTGCGCCCGCTTTTGCATTTTTCATGGATTTCGCTGGTTTGGAAGCGGCGGGCGATTTGCCTTTTGTGCCAGGCGTCGGAAGCATTGACTTAAAATCATCTGTAATGAGTTTGATGTTATCGGCGCTGGCTTTGCCGGCCTTCAACAACAGCCGCATATCATAGCCTGCCGAGATGCGCTCGTTTAAGGGCACGCTCATGCGATTCAGCATCAGTTCCAAATCCTGCGCCAATTGCATGTGCTGTTCATCTTCGAGTTCGGCTGATTCCAATGCGCTCTTCAAATGGGAGGCGAGTTTATCGACTTGTTGTTGTGATGGCTTCTTGGTCACGGTAACCATAGCCATCAGATCAGTTGAAAGCGTGCTGCTGTCGCTGGCAGTCTTCAAACCGGCCAAATCCGCTTTCACCTTTTCAACCGCTGCTTTTTGCTCCGGTGCAAATGCGGCGGCGCGTTCCTGCAATTTGGCCTTCCATTCGTCGCCCTTGATTAAATCCTTCGCCCAGGCGGGCATGGAGGCGGCAGTTTGGCCGGCAGATTTTTCATTGGATGCCTTATGCGGTTTGGCGCCTGTGCCGGCCGCAATTGCAATTGTGGAGAGCATCCAAACGGAACAAATGATTAACTTCTGTTTGAACATGGCCGGTCATCCTTGGTCGATTTCGTGCAATTGCCAAAATTATTTTTCAATCATTAATGTCTTTCAAGCTTCAAATGGAAACAGCCCGCCGAAAATATCCGACGGGCTGATTTTGATCATGCAGATTATCTGTGGAACTGCTGTTATTCAGCGCTCTCGGCAGGCGCACTTTCCGCCTTGGCCTTGCCTTTGCCATGTTTGCCGGCCTTGGCGGGCATGGAACCTGCGGCCTGATCCTTCGCGCCGCCCACGAGCGCCTTCATGTCGGCGCCGATGCTCTTCAATTGTTCGTCAGCCACATTGGCTGTCTTGAGAATCGTGCGAAAATCAAAGCTGGCCGACATTCTCTCTTCCATCGGAACGCTGTCCTTGTTGAGCAGAATTTCGATATCCTGCGCCAATTGCATTTGCTCTTCATCCTTCAATTCAGCCGTGGCCAATGCGGTCTTCAAATCGGCGGCCAACTTCTGAACCTTCTCCGCAGCCGGCTTCTCGGCGGCGGTGATGAGCGCCATCAAATCCACGGCCAATGCGCTGCTGTCAGTCGCGGTCTTCAGACCGGCCAAATCGGCCTTGACCTTCTCCACGGCCGCTTTTTGCTCAGGTGTATAAGCAGTGGCACGTCCCTGCAACTTCGCCTTCCATTCCTCACCCTTGATCACGCCGTTCGCCCCCGCGGGAGCCGATTCCGGCATGGTGGCGGCGGAAGCCGCCGCGCCTGCGCCAGCACCTTTTTTGCCGTGCTTTTTGCCGCCTGCGGCAAATGCGGAACTGGAAACCAACGCCAACCCCAACCCGATGACCATCAACTTCTTACCAAACATGTGAGACATCCTCATGATGCAGTAAAATGCAACAGCCCAAAGGGCCGTTGAAAAACCGTTTCTTTGAACATCAAACCCACTGCACCGCAAGCTTCATTTCCGGACGCGCGTAAAATTTTTACCAGCGATTCCATTTCAATCGTTTCGCAGGCATACTCAGCAATTCCTGGATCTGCTGCCAGGAAATAACTTTTCTTTTTGCGCAATGTTGATGATGAAAATCGAACCCGGTTACCTTCATTTATACCATTCTGGTACACTGCACGAACGCGCAGAGGCATTATGCAGCTTCTATTCCGCTTGCCGCGTTTGTCCGCGCAATTGTGGAATCGATCGATTGGCAGGAGAATTGGGGGGATGTCATTCCGGCGCGCAAGCGGCGGTGGCCTCCTATACCGTGCATAAAGGCGAGGAGCCTCCCATCTCCGGCACGAATGGCTCCGGCACCATTTTTTTTGCTAACTGCAATCTGCGTTGTGTGTATTGCCAGAATCATCAGATCAGTCAATTGCGGCGCGGGGCGGAGGCGCTGCGCGTCTCAGCGCAAAAACTTGCCGGCATGATGCTCGAGCTCCAGCGCCAGAACTGCCATAATATTAATTTTGTTTCGCCAACGCATTTTGTTCCTTCGATGATCGAGGCGCTGGAGTTGGCGATTGAAGGCGGATTGCATATTCCCCTGGTTTATAACTCCAATGGCTATGACTCAGTGGAAGTGTTGCGCTTGTTGGAAGGCATCATTGATATTTATTTGCCCGATCTAAAGTATGCGGATGAGCGCACGGGAAGGCGGCTATCCAAGGTGGCGAATTATCCAGAGGTCGCGCGCGCAGCCATTTTGGAAATGCACCGCCAAGTGGGGCATTTGACTTGCGATGAACACGGCATTGCGCAACGCGGACTGCTCATTCGCCACCTGGTCTTGCCCGAGGAATTGTCGCGAAGTCTGGAATCACTGCGATGGATTCGCCAGCATTTATCGGAAGATGTGTATTTAAGTGTGATGGCACAATACTATCCTGCTAATAAGGCCGAAGAAATTCCGCCGCTGCATCGAAAACTGCGTTTCCGTGAATATGAGAAAGTAACTGACGCGCTGGAAGATCTACATCTTCTTAATGGCTGGGTGCAATCCCATGAAGATGCTCCGGATTATTATCGCCCGGATTTTGATAATGCTAAGCCTTTTGAGGAATAATGGATGCTTTAGAAATTTTTATGCAGTAGCCCGAACGTTAGTGAGGGACTCCCCGTTTTGATTTCACTTTGTCTCAAATTGTTGCATTACATTCAACGCATAAGATTTTGGCTTCATTAAGAGAGATTCGCAGGGGGCGAAACATATGATATTTTTTTGTCCACAGCAGAAACGCCACAGGCCAAGCAAACTTAACACGGTGAGTCCCTCACTCACGTTCGGGCTACTGCATTAAAAATCCAAACTATTAATCATTTTTGTTTAATCCAGGCATGCGTCAAATCCTGCCATCCCATGCCGTTCATTATGACATTCTGCAAGCGCTCATTTTGCAAATACGGATTGGTATAATAATAAATCGGCGCGAGCGGCATTTCCTGCATTAATAAATCTTCCGCCTTGTGCATGAATTCAAATCGCACATTCTCATCAGACGTTTGCTTCGCTTGCCGCAGCAAATCATCATAATTCGCATTGCGCCAGCGCGAATTATTATTCCCGCCGTTGGAGAGAAATACTTCCAGAAAATTCATCGGGTCTGGATAATCCGCAATCCACGCCGCGCGCGATAAATCAAAATTGCCCGCATTACGATTGCTTAGATACGTCTTCCACTCCTGGTTTTCCAAAGTTACAGTCACGCCAAGCGTTTGCGCCCACATCTGCTGCAGTGCCTGTGCAATGTTCGCGTGATTTTCATCGGTATTATAAATATAGCGCACGCTGGGAAATCCCTTGCCGCCGGGAAAACCGGCTTCGGCCAACGCCTTGCGCGCGCCCTCGACATCATTGTCGGCATAGCAGGCCGGCTTTTGTTTGCGAAAGGGCAATGCCGATGCGGCATCCAACGAAGCAGGCACCCAACCCAGCGCCACCTGCTCGCCGGCGAGTGTGATGTTTTCCACAATCTGCTTGCGATTGATCGCCAGCGCAAACGCTCTCCGTACCAGCGGATTATTAAACGGCGCCTTTTCGCAATTCAATCCAATGTAATACGTGCCGAAATAGGGGCCGAAATGCAGATCAGAACGCGAACGCAGGCGTGGAATTTCTGGCCGCGGCACATTGCTGGTCATGTCCAGATCGCCCGCTTCATAAGCCGCCAATTCCGTCGTCTGCTGCTCAATCATGCGATAAACAATGCGCTGCAATTTCACGTCCGCCGCATTCCAATACGCAGAATTTTTCTCCAGCACGATTCGATCGTTATTCTTCCACTCCACCAATCGGAATGGCCCATTCCCAATGTAAGAAGCGGGTTTCGTGTGCCAATCGGCATCCTTCTCCACAGTGGCGCGATGCACCGGATAATAGGCCGAATGCGCCACCAGCGCCGGAAAGAATGTGGTCGGGCCGGAAAGTTTCACCTGCAACGTATGCTCATCCGCCGCCTTCACCCCCAACGTCGAAGGATCAGCCTTTTTCTCATGCACCGCTTCGGCATTGGCCAGAAAGAACAATTGATAGGCGTAATCGGAAGCCAGCGCCGGATCGAGCACTCGCTGCCAGCTCCAGACAAAATCCGTGGCCCTCACCGGATCACCATTGCTCCATTTGGCCGGGCGCAAATGGAAAGTCCATTCATCCTTGCGCTCATTGCTTTCCCACTTCTCCGCCATGGACGGTTGCGCCACGCCGTTGGCATCCAGTCGCGTCAAGCCGTTGAGCAATCCATTGATGACGCGGCTTTCCGGAATACCTGTGGCGCGCCCGGGATCCAGTGTTTCAGGATCGGCGGCCAGGTTCAGCACCGCCGTTTCAGGCACAGGCGCTTGCTGTTTGCTATCGCACGCAATAGCAATCAGTGCGCAAATCACAAAGAGGGCAACAAGGGCAGTGAGGCGTCGAGGTTGCATGAGTGAAACGACTCCCGTTTGAATAGGTCTTGAAAGCATCTGTGGCCTGCGCCATGATCATTCGATGCGGTCGCGCAGCAGCACGCCGCGCAATTCTGTTGAGGAAAACATGACGTTGTCAAGCCATGCGAAGGGACAGGACCCCGATGAGCAGCTGCAGGTAGTCGATGCAATGGATCGTCCTGTATGCGCCGCTTCGCGCTTGAAGGTGCATACGGAGAGACAACTGCATCGCGCGGTTCATGTTTTGGTATTCAATGATACAGGCGACTTGTATTTGCAGCGTCGCTCTCAGCACAAAGACAGTTGGCCGGGATATTGGGACTCTTCCGCCGGCGGGCATGTGAGGGCGGGGGAGAGTTATGAAAATGCCGCCAAGCGTAAATTGCTGGAAGAACTGAGTCTCTCCGCTCCCTTGGAATTCGTTGGGAAAATCGCTGCCTGTGATGCCACCGAGCAGGAATTCGTTTCGGTGTATTTGATTTTCTGGAATGGCCCAATCAGGCCCAATGACGTCGAAATTGATGAAGCGCGGTTCTTTTCCATTGATCAGATTCGCCTCGAACTGAGCAATGGCGCCCGGCCGTTTACCTCCTCGTTTCGCGAAGTGTTCCGTTTGTATGCCTCGTCGTCTCCAACCTGCAATTTTGAGGAATAAGCATGCGGGCAAGGCGTCATGCAGAGCGAATGCTGATGCTGGGCGCCTTTTGCGCCTTGCTGCTGACCGCATGGGCTTACCCGCTTTCGCTCTATGATCCATGGCTTTTGCGCATCGAAGGCTGGTTTGCGCATCACGGCTGGAGCAATTTTTTCGAGCACCAGATGCGGCCTTGGTTGCGCCTTGGATATGAGCCACTCATCCTGAAGGAGAATTTGGGCGCTCTGACAGTTTATTTGATGTTTCTGGTGTATTGGCCTTGGAAACTGCTGTTCTCTCCTCGCCGCCAGGAAAAGGCGGGTCTCCATCTGCCGCTTCTGATTCTGATGGCCTATGCTGGCGTGTCGCTGGCCTGGACGCCCTCGTTTGAATTCTCGCTGCGCACATTGGAGGCCTTGCTGGCAGCAGCATTCTTCTTCCTGATGGTCTCTGATCTGGATTGGACTACAATGGGACGGCGCAAGGCGCTCTCCGCTATTGCCTGCATTGGCGGCGTGCTTGTTATTGTTGGTTTCTTTCAGATCATCCCCGGTCTGAAAAACTTCTACTATCGTTTCTTCTATCAATTCGATACCGAGGAGATGCGCAACGACTTGCCGGGCTGGATCGGTCACAATACCGAAATGTCCTCTTACATGCTTGCGACGCTCATCGCTGCGATCGCGTTGCTGCTGACGACAAAACGACTGGGTGTTAAAATCCTGCTCTCTGTTGAGATTATCGGCACGATTGTGCTGATCATCGCCGGACGAAGCCGGATTATCTGGCCGCTGGCGATCATTCTTGGTCCATTAATGGCGTTCGGCGGAATGCGCATTCTGGGCCGGCGCGTTTACCTCAAGCAAATCCTTGCCGTTCTGGTGTTGTTGCTTGTCTTGTGTCTGCCGTT
>Ga0116193_1002753_pt1 | contig 13092 bp, 14 predicted proteins | sample AD_UKC115_MetaG_FD_89892 | JGI IMG/M metagenome (GOLD analysis project Ga0116193, IMG submission 89892) | Active sludge microbial communities of municipal wastewater-treating anaerobic digesters from Hong Kong - AD_UKC115_MetaG | ecosystem: Engineered > Bioreactor > Anaerobic > Digestate... | reverse complement strand
GTTAAGAGTTAAGAGTTAAGAGTTAAGAGTTAAGAGTTAAGAGTTAAGAGTTAAGAGTTAAGAGTTAAGAGTTAAGAGTTAAGAGTTAAGAGGAGGCGTATGGGGATACTGGAAGATGGCGTGATGGTAGGGGATATAAACATGCAGGCCAGTGAACTTTTTACTGCGGAGCAAATCAGCGCGCGTGTAACTGCTTTGGCCGCCGAGATTGCACGAGTGTATGAGAGTAGGGGTGGACTGCATACAGTGACGGTGCTCAATGGATCGTTGCATTTTTCTTCAGTACTACGTCTCCGTGTTGCGGAGGCTAGCTCCACCTTGGGTGTGTCAATGACCTCTGATACGATTCACCTTAGTAGTTATCATGGGACAGGTTCGACCGGTGAAGTTAAAAAGATTAGTGACTTGACGCATCCAGTTACAGGCAAGCACGTGCTCGTAGTTGAAGACATCATCGATACCGGCAAAACCCTCAGTGTGCTGCTCGGCGAGCTGCAAGCCCAAAAACCAGCCTCTCTGGCAGTAGCGGCATTGCTTCGCAAGCCAGATAAGTTGGCGGTCGATGCCGCTGAGCTGGTAGATGAGCAGTACATCGGCTTTGATATTGGCCCCGAGTTTGTCATCGGCTTTGGATTGGACTACGAAAATTTGTATAGGGACCTCTCTGCACTATATAAACTGGAGCGCTAAGAAGTAACTGTAGTAATTAAAGCTACATTATATCTGTTGTGCTTAGGCCTAGTGTAGTGCCCATGAATTTGGTTTGCTATACTTGTACGTACTCAACTGAAACCATCTAGAAAGTAGAGGATCTCGCACACATGAAGACAGATGCTAATATTCGATTGTTTCGCCGCATGTGCCTCTTGGCCACCGCGGCTTTTTTATTGGTTTTTTCACCCGCCGGTGTTTTGCATGCTACAGCAGTAGAAAATGATGACCGCGCAGAGGCAACGTCTGTGCAGCCAAATAGAGTGTCGAGTCTCAAAGATGAAACACAGCGCCAAGTCACTGACCTACAAAGTACTGCCCAAAAAGAAGTAGCGGAGAAACGAGAGGTTAAGGATAAAGGTTCTCAGTCAGATCAAAAGCGTAAGAGCCTATGTGAAAATCGCCAAAACGCCATCAATAACAAACTGTCGGCGTTTACTCAGGCAGCTGACAAGCACCTAGCTAAGCTACAGGGTGCTCTCGAAAGTGTTCAGGCTTACCAAAAAACACACATGTTACCGCTCGCAAACTATGACGAACTTGTGGCCGCGGCACAAGAAAAGGGGGCTGCCGCCGATACTGCCGTCAAGACCCTGAAGGCGGTTGCGCAAAATGTCGACTGCACTCAACCAGATACTGCCGTCAAACTCAGTACAGTCCGAGATGCCGCCAAAAAAGCCCGCCAAGCACTCCACGACTACCGCATGGCCATCAAGGAGATCATAGTGGCACTTGCGCAGGCAGAAGAAACGTCGAATAGCTCGAGCGGCGAAGCTACAACGCGACCACAAGCTGAGGCAAACCAATGAAAAAAATATCGCAGATCGGTGTCGGGCATGTTGTAGTTCTGCTGGTTGTTGCCATCGTAGCGGTCATAGGATTTACGGGCTATAAAGTGGTCACCTCTCAGCCGACCGCCAAACAATCAGTGGCTACCGAGAAAAGTGCAGCTCAGGCTGTCATCGTGCCGCCAAAATCTCCCGAGCTCAAAGCTGCTGATGCGACGCTTACCCAAACCGATCAAGACTTGCAGTCATCACTCGATACAACGGCACTCGACCAAGACATCGACGCATTGCTCTAGTCACCGATACGAGCACCGTGGCACGCTACTAGGCATGTGTGCTACGGTGCGTCCCTACCATTAGTTGCGCCGTTTCTCGCTAACTCTGTATACTTAAGCCTATGATGACGTATCAAAATCCTGACATTGCGAAAGCTGCGGAAACGCTCTTCGCTCGACTCGAGACTCTCGACGATCCTGCCACAATTTTACGGGCGCCGGAGCTCGGTGCGCTGTACCTGCAGATCCGTACGTTGCCAAATGAAGTGAAAGCCCCCTTCGGTAGAGAACTCAACGAGCTGAAAATCGAACTGCAAGGACGAGTTGATGAATCAAAATCATCGAGCCTCGAGTCACCAGCGAGGATTGATGTTACTGCTCCTATGGATGTAAATGTCCCGCTGCCAAGCCTGCTGCCGACTGAGCATGGTAGCGTACATCCTTTGACGCAAGAAATACAGCGAGTCGTCGATATATTTGGTCGTATGGGGTTTGTGGCGGAAGAATCGCGTGAAATTGACGACCAATACCACATGTTTGAGAGTCTCAATTTTCCCAAAGGCCATCCGGCTCGTGATGACTATGACACGTTTATGACTGTCGAGACTGACACAAACGGCGACCCATTTATAGCACCCGCACACACGAGTACTATGCAAAACCGCATCCTGCGCAAGTACCACGAGCAGCTAGCGAGCGGCGAAGCAATCGCGGCCATCGTCCCTGACCGCGTGTTTCGTAACGAAGATCTCGATGCTCGCCATGAGCATACTTTTTACCAGCTTGAGGGGGTGTATGTTTCCCGCGGTGTCCACGCCGGTATGCTGATAGCGACACTCAAAACATTTCTCGAGGAATATTACGGCCAAAAGCTTGAGGTGCATGTCAACCCGTACTACTTTCCCTTTACCGAACCGAGTTTTGAGTTTGGGCTGAGCTGTCCGTTTTGTGCCGGCAAAGGCTGTAGTGTGTGCTCGCACGAGGGTAGCATCGAGCTTCTCGGCTGCGGTATGATCCATCCACATGTGCTGCGGGCTGCCGATATAGACCCGGCAGGCTACACCGGTTTTGCTTTTGGCTGTGGCATCGACCGCCTCGTCATGATGAAAAACCAGATCGAGGATGTCCGACATTTTGAGTCCGCTAAACTAGATTTCTTGAGGCAGTTTTGAGATGAGCGACAATCGAGCGAATACTCACGAGCGGCATCCACAGACAGCTAAGATTAGAAAATGTTTCAGAAAGAAGATCCATGAAAGTTAGTCTCAACACCGTCAGGCAGTTTATCGATTTCGAGCTCCCCCCAGTGGACCAGCTTGTGACGCGGATCAATGCGCAGCTCGGTAAAGTCGAAGAGGTGATAGACCTGCGCGAAAAGTACGCCGGGCCAGTTGTGGCAAAAGTAGTGGAGTGCGTCCCACATCCAGACTCCGATCACCTGCATGTCTGCAAAATTGACGATGGCGGCACAGTACAGGGCATCGAACGTGACGAAAAAGGCCAAGTACAGGTGGTCTGCGGAGCGCCAAACGTGCGAGAAGGTTTGATGGTTGCATGGCTGCCGCCAAGCTCTACGGTGCCTGCGAGTTTTGATCAGACCGAGCGATTTGTACTTGGCAGCCGCAATTTGCGCGGTGTAATGAGTCATGGCATGCTGGCCAGCCCGCGCGAACTGGCACTGGGCGATGACCATGACGGAATACTCGAGATTGATGAGACCGAGTGGAAGCCTACAGAGGCCGAGGTGTGTCCCGGGGTGAAATTTGCCGAAATCTATGGTCTAGACGATGTCATTATAGACATAGAAAACAAGATGTTTACGCATCGCCCAGATCTCTTTGGTCAGCTGGGTGTCGCGCGCGAGATTGCCGGGATTTTTGGACATGAGTTTCACAGTCCTGACTGGTACAAAAAGGTTCCAAAGTTTAGTGACACGAGCGGCCTAGAGCTCGACGTGTTCAATGACTGCCTTGGCAAAGTACCCCGCATCATGTTTGCGGCTATAAAAAATATCGAAATCAAACCGAGCCCTTTGTGGCTCCGCGCAGAGCTGGTGCGCTTGGGTGGCAAGCCTATCAACAATATTGTGGACGTTACAAACTATGTCATGTTGCTTACTGCTCAGCCCACCCATGCCTATGATTACGATAAGCTACGCGGCCATCGTATCGGTGCGCGGATGGCCCATGCGGGCGAGATGTTGCCGCTACTCAACGGTAAAACGTACGAGCTGACGGCAGATGATATTGTGATCGCTGACAGCGAAGGTGCCATTGGTCTTGGCGGCGTTATGGGAGGCGGCAATAGTGAAGTATTGGCTGGCACAACATCGATAGTGCTCGAAGTCGCCACATTTGATATGTATGCAGTGCGCAAAAGCAGCATGCGCCACGGTGTTTTTACTGATGCACTCACCCGGTTCAACAAAGGTCAATCACTGCTGCAAAACGACCATGTCATGAGTTTGCTGATACAGTCTATCCAGGATATCTCGAGCGGACAACCGGCCAGCAAAGTTTGTGATCTCAGGCAAAGCGAACTCAAACGTTACATCGAGGCTCAAGAAGCCGCCGACCCACTGACCATACAGCCCCAGTTTATTCGCGAACGTCTAGGCGTCGACCTGTCAAAGCACGATATGATGCAGTTGCTTGGCAATGTCGAATTTACTTTGTGTGAAGATTGTGGTTGGAACCCAGAGGATACTAGAGACAACGATGATGCTCTGCACGTCAATGTGCCATTCTGGCGTACAGACATTCACGAGCCAGAAGATGTAGTCGAGGAGGTTGGTAGGCTCTATGGCTTTGACAAGCTGCCGCTGGAGCTACCGACACGTAGTGTCAGGCCCGCACCCCAAAACTCTGCTTTTGAAATGCGACGAAAAGTCGGCCAAACTCTCTCGAGTGCCGGTGCAAACGAAGTAAAAACCTACAGTTTTGTGCATGAAAAAGTGCTAAAAAATGCCGGACAAGATCCAGTGCAAGCCTTCCGTCTCAGTAACGCGCTCAGCCCAGATCTCCAATATTACCGACTCAGTCTAACCCCGAGTTTGCTCGACAAGGTCCACATGAACATCAAATCCGGCCACGACGAGTTCGCGCTCTACGAGTTTGGCAAAGCGCACAACAAAAGAGAGTACGACTCGGTCGAAAGTAGCTTGCCCAAAGAAGTCTCTGCCCTGAGTCTCATATATGCCGCCAAAAAAGCCAGCTCCTCGGCGGCCTACTATAGTGCGAGGCGTTATCTGGACTTGCTCCTGAAGCAGCATTCGCTCGGTACAGATTTGACATTTGAGCCGTTTGAGACGGCTGATCTGTACCAAAACCCTTGGCTCATGCAGATGACTGCTCCTTTTGACACGAAGCGCAGTGCTGTACTGCGAGCAACCGGCGAGAAACTGGCGACTAAGGGCCTAGTCTGGGGAATAGTCGGTGAGTTTAAGCCGAGCGTTGCCAAAGCTTTCAAACTTCCGGCAGCATGCGCTGGTTTTGAGCTCGACCCACTGCTCTTCGTCGGTGCAGGGGCCCAACCATATGCGCCGCTTTCACGCTTCCCGCATGTGACGCAGGATATTTCGCTCAAGGTCTCGCCAGAGGTGCCTTACGCCGCAGTGTTTGCGGCAGCCGATGAATCCCTCCGGAGCAAGAGAAATGACACTGTTCGGCTCGAACTGACGCCGCTCGGTATATACCAGCCAGAAGATGGTGTCAGTAGGACGATCACCCTGCGGCTTAAAGCTACAAACGACGAGCGTACATTGACTGATGGGGTGGTCGGTGAGTATCTTGATCTGGTAGCTGCAGCGGTAGGCCAAACATGCGGCGGGGTGCGTGTGTAGTGGTGTCCGAGAGGCGATAGTCCGGATGAAAAGTCTACTAAGGATTGTGAGGTTTACCGGAGTGCTCCGGCGCTACTACATCGGTGTAGCAGTTTTTTCGGTGTTGGTGGCACTGACGACACAGGTACAGCCACTACTTACCAAAACGATCGTCGATGAAGTGACAAAACTGGCCGACCAAGGAACGGCAGACCTACAGCTCGTCATCTGGTGCGTGTTCGGTATATTTCTAGCGGACCTTTGCCAAAATATCTTTAGTAACATTGGTGGCGTGATCGGTGACCAACTGCAGGCTCGGCTACGTAAACTCCTCAGCGAGCGGTATTTTGCACACCTGCTCACGCTGCCGCAGCGTTATTTTGATGCCGAGCAAAGTGGTAAAATCTTGAACCGTCTGAACCGCAGCATCGATCAGATCAGTGGTTTTACGCAGGCTTTTAGCAATAACTTTTTGCAGTTTGTCTTTACGACGGTGATTTCACTAGTGGTGATCTACCTCTATTCGTGGCCAGTGGGGTTGATGCTGACGATTCTTTATCCGCTTTTCATTTGGCTGACAACGCGCACGAGCGGCAAATGGCGCGAGTACCAGGCGACGATAAATGGCGAAGTAGATGCTGCGACGGGACGGTTTGCCGAGGCTGTCGGACAAATCAAGGTAGTCAAAAGTTTTGGTCGTGAAAAAGGAGAGCTCGGGCTGTTTCAAAGCCACTACCAAAAGGCCGTTGAGACGACGTGGCCGCAGAGTCGGCTGTGGCACTGGCAGGATGTGCAGCGCAAACTGGCGCTCAATGTAATTTTCCTCGCGGTGTACGGCTACATCTGCGTCATGGCGGCGCGCGGGGAGTATTCGCTCGGTACCATGGTGTTGCTTTTGCAGTATGCGGCGCTGATTCGCATGCCGATCTTTAGTATTAGCTTTATTGTCGATCAATCACAGCGAGCGGTTGCCAATACACGGGACTATTTCGCAGCCATGGATAAGGTGGCCGAAACGGATGACAAAAACCGTACTCGCATACTCGTTCCGACACGTGGTGAAGTAAAACTGACCGAAGTTGTTTTTGGCTACGAGGTGCAACAACCCATATTACGCGGTGTCAGTTTTACGCTGCAACCAGGTATGAAAGCGGCGCTTGTCGGCGAGAGCGGTGAAGGTAAAACAACCATTACCAGTCTCCTCCTCGGTCTGTACGCTCCTCAACAAGGCACCATAGAGATAGACGGGCAGGATATTGCGCGAGCGACCCTACAAAGCTTGCATGACGCCACTGCGGTAGTGTTTCAGGAACCGGCTTTATTCAGCGGGACGGTGCGCGAAAACATTGCCTATGGCAAGCCGACTGCGGGCGACGAAGATATCCGGCGGGCCGCTCAGGCCGCCAATGCCGACGAGTTTATCGCCAAATTTGACCGCGGTTATGACACGGAGATAGGTGAACGGGGACTCAAACTCAGCGGGGGTCAAAAACAGCGTATCGCCATCGCGAGGGCACTGCTGAAAGACGCTCCGATTCTCATCCTCGATGAAGCCACCAGCAGCCTCGATAGCCGCAGTGAGTACCTCGTCCAGCAGGCACTCGAACGGCTCATGCAGGGCCGTACGACGCTCATTATCGCTCATCGTCTCAGTACGATACAGTCGGTAGACATGGTGATTACGCTTCGAGATGGCACAGTCGACGAGCAAGGACCACCGGCTCAACTTGCACAGAGCGGCGGTATTTACGCGACGCTGCTTGCTCTCCAGCAACACCATACTATCGCTGATCAGAAAAAGCTCAAATCTTACGACATCAAGGGGTGAGTAGCAGCGTAGCGTCAAACCGCATTTGCTGAAAAGGCAATAACATTGTAAAACCAACACATGTCATACTTCCCGGAAACGACCTAGCGACCACACAGCTGGCGCTGCCATTCCAGCCTATCCAAGGTGAAATCACATTCCGGAGGCTTCGTGAGCAGCCGGACCTCTCTACACAGCCATTACTGCTGGCGGTTTTGAATGTGGCAACTGCTGCGCAGGCTAGAATCGAAGTTCCGGGAGGCGATGCTACAATACGTGATTCGGTATACCTCCCACAGTTTCTACGCGGAGCAGCCTATACGCTTGAGTGGTCTCGGGCGGTGCGTCGAGCAGACGGGCTAGCATTGCCAAAGCTGACGCGGACAGACAGGGCAGTTGAGTGGTTTGCACGCTTTGGTGTAGTCGCGCTCCCTTGGGCGGGTAACGAAAAGACGGCCGCCGACCTTGCGCCCCAAAAGGTGTCAGATACGCAGTTCTGGGGCAGAATGCGGCAAGAGCAGCAGGATGCAGCAGTACGCCTGCCGGTTTTTTGGAGCGTGGTTCAGCGGGAGTTTGCAATGAGAAAGGGTAGCCCTCACCGGCAAAACTTTAGGAGCAATTCAACCCACATCGGACGGCTCGGGGCGGCTTGGACGGCTAGTCTGATACCGCTCATGATAGCTGATCAAGAAATGTGAGGCAGGATACAGCCTCCGCGTATATACGGGAATACACTACTAGAGTAGAAAGGAGAAAAATCTATGTCTGACGAAACTGAAAAGTGCAATTGCAAGCACGGATGTACCTGCGACAAGGGTGCTTGTACCTGCTAAGATAGGGGGGAATCACTCTGGTGGCCTCGATGTGCGATACATTGCATACAAAGGTATTGACAAATAAACAAACATTTGATATAATACTTCCTGACCATTAAGGTTAAGGAGGTACTATGAAGAAATTAATGACAGCGCTCGTACTCGCCGCATCTGTTGGTGCAACTGTACTCGTCGCTCCCTCGGCTTCTGCCGATAAACCAAATTGTATCGATGCAACTGACCGTGCGAATCTCGTTGCTGTCTGGACTGGTGATACTACCGTTCAGGTAAAAACGACGACTGGCCAAGGTGCTTGCTCCGACGTGACTTTGTACTTTTCATCTTACTCGCTGCCTGCCACCTACAACGGTGAGAAATTTTGGAATAACCCAACAGCTTATCCGCAGCAAATGTTTGACAGCAAAAAACTTGTTCTGAAAGCTGGTGAATCCACCACTGAAGCTGCAAGTATTAAACTTCCAAATGAGTGTACGCCGAAGCAGGTAGATATCTATCTCGGCCCAGAAGTTACTGTTGTGGGTGAAGAGGGTCACATGAAGCGTGGTTTGAACGGCAATCATATTATCCAAAAAACTAAGGATGATTGTAGTCAGCCTCAAAACCCGCAACAGCCAAAGCAGCCTGCACAGCCTGAGCAACAGCCTGTTCGCAATACGCTGCCAAACACGGGTGCTTCACTCGGTGCAGCTGTAGGGATCAGTACGTTGACCGGTGTGATTGGTACGGCTACGATGCACGTACTTCGCCGCCGAAATGCCTAGGCACATTGCGCCGTAACGGTGCTAGCAAAGCCTAGCAAAACCGCCCCAATAACGGGGCTGTTTTGCTATATGACGACGGAACACAAAGCGGCAAGATTGAGAGTATCACGGGTATCTTGCGATTGACCTTTGAGGTGACGCAGTGTAAAAATACAATCCATGAATATATATGTGACTGTCAAACCGGGGTCAAACTACAAAGAACGCATCGACAAGACCGATGACGGTTTTATTATCCAAACCAAAGCTCCTGCTATAGACGGAAAGGCAAATGTAGCTGCGGTGAAAATACTGGCAGATTACTTCTGTGTCAGTAAATCCCAGGTAAAACTGGTGAGCGGAGCTACTTCGCAGTACAAGCGGTTTTTTATAGACATATGAATGGGTTGAGCTAGCCAGTACGGCAGCGTTTTCCCATGCCGGAAGGCTTAAATGAGCTACACGGAGTCTCTGGTGTGATACAATGGGCGCTATAAATGGAGGGATGCACATGTCGAGTACACCGATGGGTCATAGAATATTTGCAGGCGCAGGAGCTGTTTTGTTTGCGTTTTTGTGTCTTGCGGCATTGTTTCCGCTGATTTTGGATATGAATAAAAACAAGGACGCTACAGACCCCACCGCTCAGCAAAGCCAGGCGCAGAAGGAGACGGTACTAGCCGCGCCAGAGGTGTACAAAACAGAGACGAAAGTTACCGAAGTTGAAAAAACAGACCTTACGACCGGTACGGGTGCCACCGCCAAAGATGGGGACGTACTAGTAATGAAATACTACGGTACGCTGGCTAATGAAGGCACAATGTTTGATGAAAACTATACGAAAGATACTGCGTTTACATTTCAGCTCGGCACAGGGCAGGTGATAAAAGGCTGGGACCAAGGACTCGTTGGCATGAAAGTAGGGGGTGAGCGACGGCTGGTGATACCTGCCAGTCTTGCGTACGGAGAAACAGGTCAAGGCTCCATACCTCCCAATGCTGACCTTGTATTTGTCGTCAAGCTGTTGAGGATCCAGAAATAATGGCGGCGCTGGCAGATTTTATCCCAGTTGAGAGTGTGCCCGAACTCGTACGGGAGGACCGCGTCCTAGGCGATGGCGAAGAGGTGCAAGCAGGCGCGACTGTTACTTGCCACTATACGGGCGCGATAGCGGCCTCGGGCGAAGTGTTCCAGAGTTCGCATGATTTTGGCCAAGCGATCAGTTTCCCGCTTACCGGTGTCATTGCCGGCTGGGCTGAGGGTGTACCCGGCATGAAGGTCGCCGGTACGAGACGGCTGCTTATCCCGGCCGCCATGGCATACGGCGCAAATCCACCGTATGGCTCGGGTATCCCGGCCAATGCCGACCTCGTTTTCGACATCGAACTTATCAGCATCGACTGACCTACTGAAATCGAGAGTGATTCTTGTCGCCATGCATGCTAGAACTCTCGTGCCCGGCTGTGCTTTTTGTGTACAAAAACACAATATATGGAGTCTTGACGGAAGCGTAAGCACCATATATACTCATATATACAGTTTTATGGATCGTCTCTCAAACAAAAAACTGCTATACTAAAAGCCCTGAATACTCGAAAGTGGAGGAGTTTTCCATGGTCAAAAACATAACTATTTTTACTACCAAAACGTGCGCGTACTGCCCGATGGTCAAGAAATATTTGGCTACCAAGGGGCTTACGTATGACGAAGTAAACCTAGACGACGAACCGCAGCGCCAGCAAGAAGCTCTCGCCATCTCTGGTGCACTGACCGTACCAGTCACAGTGGTGACAAAACATGACGACAGCCAAGAGGTTGTGGTCGGCTTCAACCTTGCTAAATTGGCCCCGGCTATCGCCTAGCAGCGATTGACACATGGGCATGTATCGTTGGGCATTGGTTTTTGCATTAGTCCAGTATGCGTATGGTGTCAATGAAAAATGATACAGTAATGCTCAAGGATCAATGAAAACTGATCAAGGAGGAATTGGGTTTGAAAATGACCAAAGAAAATAGTCATACTGTGATCATGATCGGGGCCGGTCCGGCGGCGCTCAGTGCGGCTGTATATACGACGCGCGAAGATATCGAGACGCTGCTGCTCGAAAAGGGTGTGCCGGGGGGCTTGGCGGCGGTAACCGACTGGGTGGATAATTATCCCGGGTTCCCTGAAGGTATCGCAGGCTTGGAGCTGGCAGGCAACTTGCAAAAACAAGCCGAGCGCTTTGGCGCGGTGATAGACTTCGTCGAAGTGACCGCGCTGCATGATGAAGGTGAGTGGAAGCGGCTAGAAACCAACATGGGCGATCTCTATGCCCGTGTCGTGCTGGTCGCGACGGGTAGTGATTATAAAAAACTCGGTATACCTGGCGAGGCGGAATACTACGCCCGCGGTGTCCATTACTGCGCGACGTGCGATGGAGCGTTTTACCGTGACAAACGGCTTGTCGTGGTTGGTGGGGGCAATAGCGCCGTGCAGGAAGCGATGTTCCTGACGCGATTTGCGACGCATATCGATCTTTTGGTTCGCAGCAAACTCCGCGCAAGCGAAGTTCTGCAAAAAGATTTGCAGAAATTTGTCGATGAAGGAAAAATCACGGTGCATCTCGCTACTACCACGGACGAGATTGTTGGCGACAAAGACGGCAAAGTTGTCCAAGTGAAAGCGACAGATACGGCGAGCGGGTCCGAGGTGCAAATCGACACTGACGGCGTGTTTGTGTTTGTGGGGCTTAAGCCAAATAACGAATTTGCTGACGGCCAGCTCGACGTGGACGAGATAGGTCTCATCAAAACAGATGAAAACCTCATGAGCAGTATGCCGGGGGTGTTTGTGGCGGGCGATATACGGAGTCATGCTACCATGCAGGTAGCGAGCGCTGTCGGTGAAGGTGCCACGGCCGCTCTCAAAATTCGCGAATACCTAGAGGGCCACCCCATCGACGTCCAAGCCGAGGTGTAAATTCGTTTTGGGTGGTCATCTACGAAACTTACGCGGCGTCACGACAAATAACCCAAGCCATGCCTTTTTCTGTCAAAGGTTTGCGGCGTGTATATTGTGCACGGTAGGGACTAAGAGAAGTTGACTGTTTGACTCGGAGTTCTAACGTTTTCCATACGTCAAGATCCTGCACAATCAGTACCAGCTGGCTATTAGGTAGACGCAAATCCGAAATATCTCTGGACATTCGGGTTATAGCATGGCTCGGGTTGTCATCGGGAGAAACTGCTCTCTGTGCTATATCGAAAAAACCGAGCCGCCCGAGATTCTGTAGCAGCTCTAGTCGGTTTGGCAGCGCAACCAATGCATCGAATTCTCTGCGTATTTTTTGCCTTTCCTCCGTCTGCACGCCGTACGGGTGTGTGCCTGCGAGCTCGCCGAGTAATGTCGTGAGACCAAATCTGTCATTTGGAGTGTCAGGCATGAATACCGGATCGCAGTTAAACACTGTAACACGTTGATTTGAGTCGGTTGTTTTGAGTGCGTAGGGGATGTTGGATAAAAGTTCAAAAGGGTCAAGGGCTGCGGATTCTTTAGGCGTATTCATGAACCCTACTATGCCCGAAGTCCGCCTCTAGTTGCAAGTATAAGCGTAGTTTTAATATGTCTTCAGAATCACGGAATACAACAGGACAATGGCGAGCGGTAGCTCAATCCAAAGACCACCGGGAAATTCGTGAGTCTGGATTTTTTTGTGCCAGCGCTCAAAACGACTATCGGCCGTGGTAAGGTCAAACGATCGATGTTTGATCACATGAGCGACCCACAAAAAGTCTGGCATGACGGCCGCAAGCCCGCAGGCGAACATAGCGTAGTGATGGTAATGGATCGCCCAAATCGCCAGCCCCAAAGTCGCTAGGGCGTCCACCGTAAAAAACACTTTCCAAAAACGTGACGCGTCACGCGTGTTGTGCGGAATGCCGTAGGGGCAAGGCATCTAGGACAAAATGCGAGGCCAGCGCTAGGGGTACACCCAGTGGCCAAGCCATATGCGCGCCGATGAATCCGCCGACCAAGCCATGGTTGAAGCCTATCATGCAGCCAGTATATCACCGGCATTTCACGTCTTCCGATGACTAAAAGCGTGTGACATTTTCTGACGGCCGTCAAAAAT
>Ga0116193_1002752_pt1 | contig 13092 bp, 10 predicted proteins | sample AD_UKC115_MetaG_FD_89892 | JGI IMG/M metagenome (GOLD analysis project Ga0116193, IMG submission 89892) | Active sludge microbial communities of municipal wastewater-treating anaerobic digesters from Hong Kong - AD_UKC115_MetaG | ecosystem: Engineered > Bioreactor > Anaerobic > Digestate... | reverse complement strand
CTTTGCTTTGTGCCTCAAAAGCACACCTAAATTATGCTTTTCATAATTTTATACATTTTATTGGCAAGACTCAAATATAAATTGGCTGTTCAGCCAAAAGTGTGTTGAAAAAAATAGGAAAAGTAAACTTGGGGAGGAAAAAAGGAAATTTGGGGACGTGATACTCTGTCCCTATTTTGGAACTTATTATCTATCAAAAAGATATTATGGGTAAAAAGAGGGACAGAGTATCACGTCCCCCTTCTGTCTATTTCTGCAGCTTGAAGGTGATGGTCACAGTAAAGGTCACGCTACGCGGTCGTCCGTTGATGACCATTGGCTCATAGACCCATTGTCTAACTGCTTCAATGGCTGCCTGATCAAGGAGGGGCACCGAGCGCAAGACTTTGACGCTCTCTACGCGGCCGTAGATATCAGTGGTTGCCTCAAGTATCACTACACCCTGGATATGGGCATCCCTCGCGGCAGGTGGGTAAGCCGGTTCCACCCGTCGCAGCAGTCTCGGCGGTCTGATTTCAACACCAGCCAGAAGTGGACCCTGCTCTTTTTCTTCGGTGGCGGCGGTAATTAATTTTTGCAGCGTCTGGTCAAAGACAGGTTTTTCTTCCCCATAATCCACGCCCCATGGGACTCCGCCTTCCACACCATAACCGGCCAATTCCTCGGTAGGAATTTCTTCTGGAATATCAATGGGCACAACGAGTTTTCCTGTTTCAATCACCTGCTGCTTTTTTGCGGGAGTCCTTTTGCCGCCGCCGGTCTTGCCACCTCCCCTGGGTGGCGCCGGTGGAGGAGCCGGAGAGGGCATGGGAGCCAGAAAGGCACTATAAACCTGAATGGGCGGCATCGAACCTGGACTCATCAATGGCACGCCGATGACCAGAGCCACAGCCGTTAGATGAATAACAATAGAAAGAGGTAAAGCCAGCAAGATCAATCTGAGATTCTTGCCCGTCACGACAAAGCTGTCTCGAAAAATGGCTTGCCCGGGAAAACGCCCCCATTCAGCCACTTGAGCGCCGCTGAGGTCTTTTTCCTTTTCGGTGTGATGTTTGGAATTTGTTGATGCCGACCCGATCGGTGAGTAGCCGTTCTGGCTGGCCTGGCTGGCCTTGTGGCTGGAGTCTTTGTTTCCCAAAACCCTTTTTCCTTGGCGTTTAAAGATGCCAGTAATGTTTTTCATTGTTCACCCCCTGTTTCCACCAAACTTAGCAGCATATTTTGTGCCAGCCTGAAAAAGCGGCCAGGAAAAAACTTCCTGGTGATGGCCTGCTGGTTCAAGGGGGAAATAGTCCGCACGATTTCTTATTGTGTGTTTTTAAATGACTCCCGTGCCTTAAAGAATCTTAACCTTCTTTTTGCTTCATAAAGATAATTTACATTTTTAAAAAAGGGGACGTGATACTCTGTCCCTAAAAAAGGAGACGTGATACTCTGTCCCCATTCAGAACCGCACAGAATAATTGGAGACGCTATATACCGAAGACAGAGTGAGGCACTGAGAATTGAATTGATGCCCTGGTGGTTTGCCGATATATTCATCCCGGGACTCTGCCTTATAAATATAAAAGAGGGACAGAGTAACACGTCCCTATTTTATAAATCCTTGATTATAAGATAAACAGGGAAGGCAGAGCAGTGGAGGATGGGGACAGAGTATCACGTCCCCAAATTTTAACTGCTTTAGATTCAATGAGTTAACATCGACAAAAGAGGGACAGAGTATCACGTCCCCATTGAGAGGAGCATTGAGATATATTTTATCTTTTATATCAGGCTGCAATTTTATAAAATATTATATGGTTAGGTAAGGTCAGGTAAGCATAGATGTGACTGTGTGGTTATGAGCTATGACTTATGTGTAAAATAAAATGAGGATGAGAAAACTCACCAGCCAAGTTTATAAATGAATTTAGATAAAATAAGTTGCCTGAAGCCTTGCCTAAAGTAAAGTAAGGAAAAAAAGGAATAAAAAAATGAACCTTGATCCCGCCACCCCTTTTAATCTCACCAATAATTTTGTTACCTCCAACAATATTGATGTTACCGCTCAGAAGCAAAAGCGGCCTCGCCATATCCTCCATCTTTCGCCACTGGCAGCCGTTATAGCTCTTGTTATTCTTCTCGACATTCTCTGCATTCCCTCGACTTGGGCTTCGATTCGAAACTCTAAATCGCCTCTCCGAAGGCCCTCAGCTTCAGCTTTAGCTTTAGCTACTCAGGCACCTGCACCTGCTGCCGCTCGTTCTTCTGCCTTCAATGCGAAAGCTAAAAAAATTTATCCGGTCTCTGCCGCCGGATTCGAGCTTGAATTTTCTGACCATGGCCTGACCACCCTCCGGCGCACCGCCGATCTTTACCCCACCAATTATGTCCTCGCTAACAACCCCATCGGCGACGTCATCGTGACCTATCGCCTGGCTGGCGAGCCTGAGTTCAGGCACCTCCGGCAGGCGACGCTCGTGCCTCCCACCGCCCCGGCGGTCTCTCCTCGGTCTGCCCACTCTCCCTCGCCGCCTCCTCTTTCTTCTCTCATCTCCGCTGACTCCGGCACAAATGCTCCGCCGCCTTCACTCCCTCTCCCGGCCTCGTCCACATCTTCGCCTTTGCCTACCCCCCAGACTTTTACCTACCGCATCAATCCGCCCTACATTCCCTTTATCGCCGGCGTCAAAGTGTCAGCCTCGACTCTCTCCGACCGCTCTGCCCAATCATCTCGCCGCGGCCTCGCCGTCCTCTACGACGATCTGCCCATCGTTGATTCGAAAAGCCGTTCCACCGGCTATTTCTCTTTTAGCCCGAAAAAGGGTACGGTCGAATGGGTCGAGTACGATTTTCCGCAACCGGCCACCGCCTCGGCCATCGAAGTCTACTGGCTTGATGATTCGGCGCTCAACGGCCCCTACCAGGTCCCCGTCCGCTGGCGCCTCCTCTACCGCGATTCCCGCGGCAACTATCTCCCCGTCAAAAACACTTCGCCTTACACCACTGCCCTCGATCGCTTCAACCGCCTGACCTTTGAACCTGTCACCACCACCAGCCTTCGCCTCGAAGTCGAGCAAGCTCCTGGCTACACGGCTGGCCTCTATGAATGGCGCGTCGAAACCGACCAGGAGAAGCTGCGGCGCCGCGCCTGGGAAGAAGAGTCCCGCCAGGCCGCCCGCCAGATCAAAGTCGAATCGTCCTTTAAAGTTGCCGACGCCCTCCTCTGGACCGTCTCGGTCGAAAACCTCACTGACCGTCCGCTTGAAATCGCCGACCTCGGCCTGCCGCTTCCCTTTAACACCCAGTACGGCTGGGACAAAGAAGAGACCTACAACCTGCGGGTCATCCGGCATTTTCTTGTCGCCGGTCAAGGCTCGTTTGTTTTTTGCCAGCGGACCAACGCTGAGCCGCCCTATCTTCTGATGATTCCGCTGGGCGCAGCTGCCTTTGAATATTTTGATGACGGTGGCGGGCGCGGCATCTTCTGCCCTTACGTTCATTCGGCCTGGGCATTTGAGCAGGTAAAAAAGGAAGGCGGGCGCTGGCGCTTTAAAACGACCACGGCCCAGCTCAACCCCCACGGCCAGCCCGGCGATCGCCTGAGCTATACCTTTAAATTTATGTGGGCCGAGGACGGCTATCAGTCGGTGCGCGACCTGCTCTTCGAGGAAGGCAAGTTTGATGTCCAGGTTGTGCCCGGCATGGTTGTCCCCGAAAATCTGGAGGCGCTTCTGGCCGTCAGGACAAAGCATCGAGATATCAGGCTTGAGGCAGAGCATCCAGCCGAGACAACGATCGAGGAGGTGAAGCCAATAAAAGGCTTTGGTAAGAGTCGGCTGGTAGGTGGCGGCTATCGGTTGTTCAAGGTAAAATTTTCGCGCCTCGGCGAAAACATCGTGACGATTCACACCGACTCCGACTCGACCAGACCTGTAGTCGCCTCTGGCTCGATGCCGCTGGAATTTTTTGTGACCGAGGACCTGGAGACGGTTATCAAAAAGCGGGCCAACTTTTTGACTACCCGCCAGCAGCACAAAGATCCGTCGAAATGGTATTACGGCGTCTATAGCGATTGGGATATGAAGAACCGCGTGTTGCGGAGCCCCGAGGACCGCGATGGTCTGCCGACCTGGCTGGTTGATGCCTGCGATGATGCCGGGAATGCCAGACCGGCTTTTGTTGCATCCAAGAATGTCTATTTCCCGGTGCAGGCGGAAGTGGCCAGCGTCGACCTTTATATCAAGCATTATCTGTGGGGTGGGATGCAGCAGACCGATGATGAGCCGTATCCATTTGCCATCTATGGCATTCCCAACTGGAAGGTTAATCGCGACAGCCCTGACCCGGGGCGAAACGGGCAGAAGCATATCTGGCGCATCTACGATTATCCGCACATTGTGCTGCTTTATCACCGGATGTATCAAGTGGCGCGCTATTACCCGGAGATAAAGACCGAGCTGACGGCCGATGAATATCTGCGGCGGGCTTACCGGACAGCTATCGCCTATTTCACCGTGCCGCTCGAGGTCGAGGGCTGGTCAGCCTATGAGACGCCGACGATGAATGAAATCGTCATGAACGATTTGCTGCGGGCGCTCGAGCGGGAAGGCTGGAAGGAGGAAGAGGCCGAACTGCGGCGGCATTGGGAAAAGAAGGTGCGGCATTTTGTTGAGGACGATCCGTATTTGTTCGGGTCGGAGTTCGCCTTTGATTCGACCGGCTTCGAGGCGACCGGGGCCATGGCCAGGTATGCGATGGAGAAGGTGGTGGAAAAAGAGAGCGGAGGGGCGGCAGAGCGGAGGACGGGGAGAGCAGCAGCGATGCCGTCTATATCTAAATCTATTGAGGCCCAGGAAGCGAAAAAGGTGGACGGAGCGCACAGGCTGGTGGATGCACGGGATGCAGGTGAAATGAAGGAGGTGGGTAAGAGGGGTGAGGATCGAAGGGCAGAGTTCACTGCCCTGACAGAGGCTGCGGTGAAAGGTCCTATGACAGCGGGCCGGGGCTCGTGCGACTTAGAGGAAGCTGGTGCTAATCTGCCTTCCCGAAGTGGTATGGAGGGAGATCTCGACCTGAGGCAGGAGCGGGCCAGGGTTGAAGTTGAGAAGTTTATGGAGAAGCAGGTCAGGCTGAATGTAGCCGCGCGGGGCTGGCTCGAGACAGCTTACTATTATCTTGGAAGCGACTATCGGGCGGGGGGAGGACTGCGCTACACGTTGAGTTATATGTCGCAGATGGGCGGCTGGTCAATCCTGGATTATGCGTTGAACTGGGCAGGGAGAACGGCAGCGAAAGAAGCTAGGCCTCAGAAGGACTTATCAGCGGCCAGAGCCGGGCTGAAGACAGTAGCAGATAATAAGGAGGAGCCGGTAGTAGAAGAGGGGCCGGGAGCGAAGGCAGCAGTCAAGACAATTGCTGAGGAGGAAGAAGCGCTTGAGGCCGAGGCTGGAACCGGCGCGCAAAAAGGGCCTGTGGTAGCGACCCGGACAAAGTCGGGGTCAGACCTGGTGATCAGGGTTGCGCCTGAGGCAGAAGCTAAAGCTAAGGCAGAAGGAGGGACGGTGGCGGAGGCAGAGTCCTGGCGAGAAGAGGCCAGAGGAGCCAGCGCGAGAGTGCAGGTGCAGCCGACTCTGTTTGATTATCTGCGACTCGGGTATGCTTCCTATCTGAGCAGCTGGGCGCTGGTCAATTCGGGGCGGGCGGAGACAGGATATGGCTACTGGTTTCCGGCGATTGAAAATGACGGCGGAGCGGGGGGCGGCTTTGAGCCAATGGCCAGGGCAAGGGGCTGGCTGGGAAAATGGATCGAGCGGGGGGCCTGGTATTACAGTGCCGAGGAAGATGTAGGCTATTGCGGGGCGATCAGAACAGCGGCGGCTGTTGTGGCGGATGATCCGGTGTTCGGGCTGGTGGCACTGGGGGGAAAGCTCGAGGATAAGGGAGATAGGATTGAGGTCGTGCCGCGAGATGGACTGCGGGTGCGATTTCATTTGATAGCGAGTCCGGAAAGGCGGCTTCACGTGGAATTTGAGCAGGGGCGGCTGGCGAAGGAAAAACCGGTATTGATTAAAAAGGATTTATCAGAGATTGTTCTTCAGGTCGAGGAGAGAGAAGTAGCTGAGGAGAGAGCAGGTGCTGAGCGGAGAGCAGGTGCTGAGGAGAGAGCAGGTGCTGAGGAGAGAGCAGAGCAGGTGAGAAGAGAAGGGCCTGGGGTCGAGCTGGTGGTGAGCGGCCTGGGACTCGAGTATAAGGCCTATGACCGGGCCGGCCGGGAGATTAAGTCGGAGCGTCTGGCCGACGGCTCTGTCCGCCTCCACCCTTCGTCCACCGACCTGGTGGTTTTCAAGATGGGGACGTGATACTCTGTCCCCTCTCTCCTATAATCCACCTATCTGTATATGGTATATAAAAAGGGGACGTAAAAAGGGGACGTGATACTCTGTCCCCTTTTTGTCACTTTTCTTCTTGGGGGCAACTAACACTCAACTTATTGTGGGTTTGATCAAACATAAAATGGGATACAGAATCATGCCTATTAGCTCATCACTGACCACTGGCCAGATGCCAGTGTGTTGCTTAAATCAGGTTCTTAAATAGATTTGGGAGAATAAATGGGAGAATATATAAATTATGAAAAACTGAAACTTGTAGAGAACGGAAACTCGATCAAAAAAGCCTATGCCTCTGATTGTAATATAAAAAAAATAAAGGGGACAGAGTATCACGTCCCCCTGCCAACTCTTTACTTGTGGTTTATAATTATAAAGAGAGCATCTGTGTCATTAGGAATGATCGAAGCTGCGCATCTATAATAAGATTTGATGCCAAAAACTGCAGGAATAGCGTCATGGCTAAGATGTGAGGCTGGCTTTTGTTGCGCTGAATCCTATGCTTCTCGGCGTTACTAAGAAAAGAATTGACTCAGGACGGGTGGACGTTGTTCGGACCTCGTCAATAAAAAGAAAAAATAAAAGGAGGTAGAACCATGATTACGCTAAAGCAACTTGAAGACGAAATAAGGCTAATAGCTTATCAGCTCTATGAGCTGCGTGGAAAGGAGCCGGGTCACGAGGTTGAAGATTGGGTGGAGGCCGAAAAGGTAGTGTTGGGAAAATATCTAAAGAACGATGGAGGATTAGAAGATAAATCAGCTGAGGCAAAATTGAAACGAGGAGAAGAAGATTTAACAGCGGAAGCTGCGGTGGCGACAACATCGGCCGGGACGGCGACTGAAGCAACGGCGGTAGTAGCAGCAAATGTTATGGAATCTGATCAGAAAGTGGAACGGCGAACAGGCCAAAAAAAGCCTCACTCCACCAGCGGCAGAAGATCCAGAGGAAGGGCTGAAAAGAAAAATGCCGGATAAAAGATTACCGTAATTGCAGTTCAGCTCGAAGGCCAAAGCGGAAGGAGTTGTAGTGGAGGGACAGAGTATCACGTCCCCTTCTTTACAATGTGCTAGTAACGATTAAGAAAGGCAGCGAGGATACAAAGATGAGCGAACATATTAATTTAAGGCCATTTAATTTAAGACCATCAAGTTCATGGTTCAAGCTAAAACCTTTTATATCATTTTTAACGGCGTTTAGTTTTGTTGTTCTGAGTCTTTCCGGAATAATATTGTATGCGAGACCAGAGGGAAGCCTGGCCAGGTGGATCAGCTGGGAATTTCTTGGGCTTGACAAAAGCGGCTGGGAGGCAGTCCACATTGTCTTCTGTGGATTGTTTGTTGTCGCCGCTGTTATTCATCTGGCCTTGAACTTCAAGACCATTGTGATTTACTTAAGAACAGGCCTGGGCAACGGACGAAAAAATTGGATAGAGTTGGCAGCGGCGGGTGTCCTGGTGGTGGCGCTGGTGCTGGTGGCTATTTGGCGGGTGCCTCCTGCTTCCTGGATGATGGAAGGAAGAGCCAATTTTAAGAATCACCCGAGAGGACTTCAGATCGAAATGCCCTCTGTGGATTTTGAAAAACAATCGCTACAAAGTGTGGCCGAATGTCTTGGATTCAGACCAGAGATTGTGCTTAAAAAGCTTGAAGGCAGCGGGTTAAGGGGGCTGAAGCTGGAAAGTTCACTGGAAGAGGTGGCTAGACAGAATGGGCTTACCCCTCAGGAACTCTATCTTCGTATCCTTGCCATGGGGACGTGATACTCTGTCCCACTTTTGCCAATCCCATCATATTCATCATATTGATAGGCGGTAGTCAATGAATAATATCAGGGCAGGGGATACTCTTTGCTTTCTTATTTGAGTAGCGACTCATCATTTCTGGCCGCATAATTATCCGGGACGAATATCAAAAGTAATTATAGCAAGTAATTATGTCCACTATGCCTCATCTGGATTGCCAAAGGTACTCTGAATAGCCTGAGTCTTGGAGTCTCATCTTAAATTGAACATATAACAGGTAAAAATTGCTCAAATAGAATGAAGAATGAGGATAAAAGGAGACAGGGTCAGGGCAGAAAAAGAGGGACAGAGTATCACGTCCCCAACTGGGGGCAGAAAAAGAGGGACAGAGTATCACGTCCCCAACTGGTAAAGCTTTTTCTGTTCTGAAAAGGGCGGATTTTTAGTATAATTCGCAACATGAATTCTCTGCTCATTGTGGTCATTGGTCTTCTGGCCGGGGTTTTCTCCGGGCTGTTCGGGATAGGTGGCGGAATTGTCATGGTACCAGCGATGGTGGTCCTGGCCAATTTTCCGCTGATTAAAGCCACGGGGACTTCGCTGGCGGCGATTTTGCTGCCGGTAGGAATTCTCGGAGTAATTGCCTATTACCGAGCCAGGCTTATTGACATTCGCGGATCGATTTTAATTGCGATTGGAATGGTTATCTCAGTGATTGCCGGTGCCTGGCTTGCACATACTCTGCCGGCTGGTCTGGTGCAGAAGCTCTATGCGATTTTTTGTCTTTATGTCAGCTGGACTTTTATTCAACCAGTTGAGAAGTTTAAGAAATATTTCGGTCGTCCGGATAAAAAGAGCAGCTCTAATGTCCCGGCTGAGGTGCCTGTTAAAAATACAGCAGAAAATTCTGGGGTGAAGCCTGAGGAGTCAGGCTTTTCGGCTGCTTCTTATCTGGATTCCCGAACAGGTAGAACAGAAGATAGCAAGGCTCTGGCCAGTCAGCCTGCTGGTCCTACCCCTGGTATCCGCCCGCACCCGGCCGCTGTATCTTCTCAGGCAGGTGGAGCGGCAACGGCGCTCGCCTCCACTCCCAGTCAGGTGCCAGTTTCCCCGCATCCGCACGCTCTCGCCCTAATCGGAGTCGGGCTCGTGGCTGGGGTGATGTCGGGCATGTTTGGGATTGGCGGCGGGAATATTATTGTGCCCTTTTTGATTTTATTTCTTCATTATCCGCCCAAGAGGGCCATTGCTACCTCGCTGGGGGCGTTGCTGGCGCCGGTCGGTCTGCCGGGAGTGATCTATTATTACCGGGCCGGGACGCTGGACTTGAGGGTGGCCGGAATGCTGGCCATCGGGCTGGTGTTGGGGACAGTAATGGGGGCGCGAGTCAACATTAGAATCTCTGGCGAACTGGTTAAAGTCCTTTATGGGATCTTCCTGATCTTTGTTGCTGCTCGCTTTCTCTTCTTCTAATGGGGACGTGATACTCTGTCCCTTTTTTCGCAATTTCCATCTCAATTTCCATCTCACTTTTTAAATTTGAGTCCGGTCAGTGTTTCGATTTGTTTATAAAATTGTTCACTCCCAAGAGGGCGTCCAGAACTTTGATTTTTTCTGATTTTTTCGAGGTCTTCTTCGCTCTCTTTCTCCTGCAAATAGGCTCGCCAATCCTTGACCTGGTTAAGCATGAAAAAGCCGGAAAGAACCGGATCAGCCCTTTTAAAGATGTGGGCTCTGGCGCTTGACCAGGGATAATCTTCGGCGCTTCTGACGATTTTTGCCCTGACTGGATTCCTTTCGATGTATCGGACGCAGGTGTATAGATATATTTCATCCATGGGGTAGGAAAGATATCTGCCCTGCCATAAAGTCCCCTTCCAATTGTTTCTGATGTTAATCATGACGGTGTACCTTTTGTGAACCGCGGCCATCATTTTAGCCAGGCTTTCCGGTCTTGACGGCACGGCAGCCAGATGAAGATGGTTGGTCATCAGGCAATAGCTCCAGATTTCTACACCATACTTCTTGGCGAAGTGGGCCAGAATCTTTAAATAAAGGCGCCGGTCTTCTTCCTTAAAGAAGACAACTTCGCTTCTGTTTCCCCGTTGAATCACGTGATGAGGAATTCCGGGAACCACAATTCTGGCTGTTCTCGGCATTTTATAGCCACCTTTTGTCTTCCAGGCTGGTTAACTTATTTGGTTGTCCAAGTTGTTTTTGATTTCCAATCATTTGATTTTCCGTTTGCTTCTATTTTGTTTCGTAAATTTCTATTGCTTAAATTTAATTGCAGTATTTGATTTGATGTTGATCTGTTTTTAATATGACTGTCGCGTCGAGGCTCTCATCGATCAAATGTTGGTCTCGCTCAGTGGCGTAGCACCTGGCGGTCGGTACCAGGAGCAGGAGATTGATCAGGCATGGTAAGTGTAGATCATAAAAAAGAAGATAAATCATATTAATGCCAGGGATATTAGTGCCAGTGCGCGGGCCATAATATAGCTTAAAGGATGTGCAGGGCAATAATCCGCCCCCGTTAGCGTCGTAGCTTACTAATTTCGTCAAGCTCATCATTTTGTTACCTCTTATCCTGTCATCCGGGTGGGTCCGAGTGAGTTGTCACGGCCGATTTTATTTTATGCTTTAGGGTGGTGTTGAATCTGGTTTCAGGTTTTGATTTGTGTAGTGTGTCCTGTAGATTCGGCATTTTGGGTCTCTTTATTTTATCGATAGCATAGTTACTAAATTAATGACGTAATTAATGACGGACTACTGGGTAAAATATTCTCAAATGGGGACGTCAAATGGGGACGTGATACTCTGTCCCGGGGACAGAGTATCACGTCCCTATCTTGTATAAGTTATTGTCGTTCAAGCAGACAAAAAATAAAAAAGGATAAAAAATAAAAAAGAGGGACAGAGTATCACGTCCCCATCTTGAATGTTATAATCGTAGCATGACGGCTGATAAGAAAAGAGTTCTGGTGGGGATGAGCGGTGGGGTGGATTCATCAGTGGCCGCTCTGTTGCTAAAGCAAGCTGGCTATGAAGTGATCGGGGTGACTATGAAGATCGGAGCTTTTGCCGGCGATTTACCCTACAAGCCCGCAACCGGAAATGAGGTTAAGTCTGCCTCTGGTACCTCCACAGCCCGTTCGGATGCTAAACCGACTTCTATCTCTGGCCAGGCCTTCTCTAAAACCGGCGGCGGCCATCTTCGTCTCTCCTGTTTCGGTGATGATGAAGAGAAGGAAATCAGCGAGGCCTCGGCTGTTGCCAGCGAGCTCGGCATTCCCTTTTATGTGGTTGATCTGAGCCGCGATTATGAGACCCGGATTCTGAATTATTTCCGCTCTGAATATGCCCGTGGCCGCACTCCCAATCCCTGTGTTAAATGCAACGCCGAAATTAAATTTGGCCTGCTCCTCGATGGTTGCCATCAGCTCGGTCTTGAATATGATTTCTTTGCCACTGGCCATTACGCCCGGGTCAAATATGATGAAAGCCTCCATCGCTGGCAGCTTCTTAAAGCCCGTGACTCCGCCAAAGACCAGTCGTATTTTCTTTCATTTCTTAGCCAGGAGCAACTTCGCCGCTCGCTTTTTCCTCTTGGCGAACTGACCAAACGCGAAGTGCGCCGCCTGGCCAGGGAGCATGGCCTGCCCGTTAGCGACAAAGAAGAAAGCCAGGATTTTTATGCCGGCGACTACCGTGATCTTCTGTCCAAAGGCCAGCCTGGCCTGATCAAGGACCTGACCGGCCGGACGCTCGGCCAGCACAACGGCATAGAAAACTATACTGTCGGTCAGCGCCGCGGTCTCGGAATCGCCAGCAGCAGCGGCCGGCTGTACGTCGTCAAAATTGAGGCTGCCACCAATACAGTTTACATCGGTGAAGAAAAAGATTTGCTCGCCACAAAATTTTATGTTGACGAGATACACTGGGTGGGACGGATTCCTGCCCGGGACGAAACCATCGAGGCCACCGTCAAAGTACGTTACCGATCGCCTGAGCTTGTGTGCCGGGTAATAACGGGCGATAATCGAGGTCTGAGCACCGACACTCAGGGTGATGAGGGACAGACTGCCATGGAAAACTCAGCCGAAGTTATTCTGCTTACTCCTTATAAAGCGATAACGCCTGGCCAGGTGGCTGTCTTCTATGAAGGGGAGAAGGTCCTGGGGGCTGGCTTTATTCGATAATTAATTGGGGACGTGATACTCTGTCCCGGGACAGAGTATCACGTCCCTATTTTGTAACATCTTAATTATCAGCCAGATAAATTGGCGAAGGGGAAAAAGAGGGACAGAGTATCACGTCCCCTTTAGTACAAACAATAGGACAGCTTGATCAAGAAGACATTGTCAGGGTGGCTGCTGAACAGCCTGTCTATATCCCGGTTAAAATCCATCAGGCCGTTTCTGGCCGCTTCGGTCCGTCCCTGCGACCAGACGAGAAACAAGGTGCAGCCCGGCCGATACTCCCACCTTAAAACCAGATTGGCCCTGAATTGCAGGAAGTTGAAATCGGGATTGGCGAACGAATAATCCGTCTCTCCATCCCCGTTTTCATCTACTAAATAAATTTCTTCCCCCTCCAGATACTCCAGCTGGCTTTCTTCGAACAGCTGATACCGGTCTTCCCACTTTTTGGCCCGCGGCTCGGTTATCAGTTTAAACCGGTCATATTTACCGGCTGAAATAAACGGCATGCCATAAAACTGAACCGACAGATCCGGCGTTAAGCTCAGATTGAATCGGACAGTAAGCGATATTGTTTTCTGGTCAATTTTTCCCACAATGTATTTTTTCGCTCCACCACCACCGCCGGTCGCCACAACCGTGTTAACATACTGCAATTCGTTTCTGAAATAGGAATAATCCGGCTCAAGAGACAGGTTGAAGGCTGACGCCGGCACATAGGTGATCTTTGGCCCAAAACTATAAATCAGTCTGTCTCCATTAAAGGCCTTCG
>Ga0116193_1002751_pt1 | contig 13097 bp, 10 predicted proteins | sample AD_UKC115_MetaG_FD_89892 | JGI IMG/M metagenome (GOLD analysis project Ga0116193, IMG submission 89892) | Active sludge microbial communities of municipal wastewater-treating anaerobic digesters from Hong Kong - AD_UKC115_MetaG | ecosystem: Engineered > Bioreactor > Anaerobic > Digestate... | reverse complement strand
GAATAAAATTTACATAAATTTTTCAAAGAGTCTGTCTAACAATCAAAAGTTAGACAGGCTCTTTTTTTTTATTACATTTTGTTAAAATCTATAAAAGAGACAATTTTACCATAAAAGAACCTCTGATAGTATCTGATTTTCAATAAAAAAGTCTTATTTTTTTACAAAAAAAAAGGTCTGACTAAAACTTGTTAGACAGACCCTTTGATATTGGGAATAAAAATGATTAGTAATTGTCGATTTGAGCTCGTTGGAGGGTGTCTGAATAGTCGAAATATACGGTTTTCCATTCGGTGAAGATGTCGAAAGCGGTCCATCCACCTTCGCGGTGTCCGTTGCCGGTACCTTTAACGCCGCCAAAAGGCATGTGTGCTTCGGCACCAATCGTAGGAGCATTGATGTAGCAAATTCCGGTTTGGATTTCGCGGGCAGCTACCCATGCTTTGTTGACATCTTTGGTGTAGATTGATCCGGAAAGTCCGTATTCGCAATGATTTTGCAATTCGATGGCATGTTCAAAGGAATCGGCTTTGGAAACTGAAAGAACAGGTCCGAATACTTCTTCATTGAAAAGGGTATGTTTTTCGGTAACATCAGCGATGATGGTCGGTTCGAAGAAACAGCCTTTTGCCAATTCGGGAGTAGTGCATCTTTTGCCTCCGGTAATAAGTCTGCCTCCTTCTTTAACGGCGATTGCTACGATACGTTCGCAATTTTCGAGTGATTTCATGTGAATTACGGGGCCCATGTCAGTACCTGCTTGGAGTCCCGGTCCGATTTTCAGTTTTTCGGCTCTCACTTTCAACATATCAATAAATTTATCGTACACATTTTTATGCACAATCAATCGGGATGTAGCAGTACAGCGTTGTCCGGTAGTTCCGAATGCACCCCAGAGTGCTCCTTCGAGAGCTAATTCGAGATTGGCATCGTCCATCACGATTTGGGCATTTTTGCCCCCCATTTCGAGGGAACAACGTTTATTTAATTTGCCGCAAACTTCGGCAATTTGGCAACCGATTTCGGTAGAGCCGGTAAAGCCGATAACGCGCACGTCGGGATGATGAACGATATGGTCGCCCATGCTTCCTTTTCCTAATAATACGTTGAAAACGCCTTTCGGAACGCCTGCTTCTTCCATAATTTCAGCAAAGATTACTCCAGAGTGGGGGGCATCTTTGGAAGGTTTAAATACAACTGTATTTCCGGCAGCGATGGCGGGTAATATTTTCCATGAAGGAACGGCAATCGGGAAATTCCAAGCGGTAATGACACCGACAACGCCAATGGGAGTGCGGAAAGAGAGGTTCATTTTGTTGTTCATCTCACTCGGAACAGTGTGTCCGAAGAGACGACGCGTTTCGGAAGCGGCATAATAAGCGGTATCAATAGCTTCTTGGACATCACCTTCGGTTTCAAAGGTAGGCTTTCCCATTTCGCGTGTCATAACTTTGGCCAACTCTTTTTTGCGGCGATTGAAGATATCTCCCACTTTACGCATGATGTCACCTCTTTTTGGGGCCGGAACCAAACGCCATTTTTCGTATGCTTCTTTGGCTGCCATGACTGCGTTTTGCACGTCTTCTTTATCGGATAAAGCAAATTCACCGATAATATCCTCTAAATTGGCAGGATTATAATTTAAAAAGGTTTTGCCTGATACGGCATCTACCCAAGCTCCGTTGATGTAGTTTTTGAATTTTTCCATAAATGATGATATTTTAATATGTTGATTATTTAATAATTTCTCTACATTTTTATATGTACTGAGGGTTGCAAAAATACGATTTTATTTAACATGTTTTATAGAATCTTGAATTGGATTTTCTCTTTTTTTGTTTTTTTTATACGCCATATTTGGTCGAATTTTATTATTTTTGTCAATTAATCTATAAAGCAACTTGATGATGCAAGTAAATCTTTTAGAAACACCGATCGAATTTTTAAAAGGGATTGGTCCCAAGCGGGCAGAGGTTCTCCAAAAGGAGTTCGGTATTGTTACGTATGAAGATTTGCTGCACTATTATCCCTATCGACATGTGGATAAGTCGAAGGTGTATAAAATTGCTCAAATTTCGGGTGAATCGTTCTACATGCAGTTTTACGGTCGGGTGGTTCGTTATGAAATTTTGGGCCAGCAGCGGGCTAAACGGCTGGTGGCCTATTTCGATGACGGTTCGGGAACCATGGAATTGGTCTGGTTCAATGGTATTAAATGGGTGGAAGAGATGTTGGAGGAGAAAAGGGAGTTTGTTGTCTTTGGAAAGCCTTCTCTTTTTAACGGAAAGTGGAACATGATGCACCCGGAGTTGATGGATCCCCTGACGCGTGCGGAGAGTCCGTTGCCGATCAAATTCCAACCGCTTTACAATACTTCCGACAAAGCCAAGAGAATGGGCGTTGATTCCAAAGTGATTGCCAAAAGCATGTTCCGGCTTTTGTTGCAAATAAAAGAGTTGATTCGCGAAACCCTCTCCGAAGAAATACGGAGCAAGTACCGATTGATTTCGATGACGGAAGCCCTTATGAATATCCACTATCCCGAAAGTTCGGAATATTTGGATAAGGCAATGCTGCGCTTGAAATTCGATGAACTTTTTTTCACACAGTTGCGCCTTCTAAAATTGAAACTCATTACGGAACAAAAGGTAAAAGGACATCTTTTTGCCGAGGTGGGTGAATATTTCAACAATTTTTATCATCAATATTTACCATTTGAGTTGACCAATGCTCAAAAAAGGGTAATCAAACAAATTCGCGCCGACGTGGGTAGTGGGAGACAGATGAACCGATTGTTGCAGGGGGATGTGGGCAGCGGTAAAACCATTATTGCCCTTTTTGTGATGCTTTTGGCGAAAGATAACGGATTTCAATCTTGCATTATGGCTCCAACCGAAATATTGGCCATGCAACATTACGAGAATATTGCTTCTCTGATGAAAGAGATGAACGTAACGGTTGCTTTTCTTTCGGGGAATATTAAAAGTGCGAAACGCAAAAAACTCCTAGAGCAACTGAAAGCTGGCGAGATTGACATCTTGATAGGAACCCATGCCTTAATTGAAGATGAGGTGGTGTTTGACAATTTGGGAATGGTGATTATTGATGAGCAGCATCGTTTCGGAGTGGAGCAACGGGCAAAGTTGTGGCGTAAGAATAGAATTCCGCCCCACATTCTGGTGATGACGGCCACTCCGATTCCGCGCACCCTGGCCATGACGCTATATGGGGATTTGGACTTGTCGGTAATTGATGAACTTCCGAAAGGACGAAAACCGGTGATTACGCGCCATTTTTATGAAAAAGACCGTTTGCGTGTGTTCGGGTTTATGAGAGAACAAATTGAGTTGGGAAGGCAGATTTTTGTCGTCTATCCGCTGATTCAGGAATCGGAAAAAATGGATTTACTCGATTTGATGGCCGGCTACGATGCAGTGTCACAGGAGTTTCCGTTACCCGATTATGCCATAAGTATTGTCCACGGAAAAATGAGCACGGAAGAGAAAGATTTTGAAATGCAGCGATTCATCAAAAAAGAGACGGTCATCATGCTTTCCACAACGGTTATTGAAGTAGGGATTGACGTGCCGAATGCTTCCGTGATGATTGTGGAAAATGCCGAGCGTTTCGGGCTTTCGCAGTTGCATCAGTTGCGGGGCAGGGTAGGGCGCGGGGCGGAACAATCCTATTGTATTTTAATGTCGGGCAATAAGTTGACAACCGAAAGTAAACAGCGACTTGCGGCAATGGTAAACACCAACGATGGGTTTGAAATTGCCAATATCGATTTACGTTTGCGTGGTCCGGGAGATATACAAGGTACCAGACAGAGTGGTATGTTGGATTTTAAAATTGCCGATTTGGTCAAAGATGAAAAATTGGTGGTTTTTACCCGAAGATTGGCTCAGGAACTCTTGAAAGAAGACCCCGAGTTGTCCGCTCCCGCAAATGCTCCTTTGAAGAAAACGCTTGAACTGATGCTCCAACGATCTGCTTTTTATGGCATGATCAGTTGATGTTTTTGAATTATAATTCGGGATTTTTCTTTTTAATTAAAATGGGATTTTGTTCCTTTTCTTCTTCCCATTTATCATAAGATTCAATAATCCGGGTAACAAGATGATGTCTAACCACATCCCGATTATCCAAATAGACAAAATCAATTCCTTTAATATTGTTTAGAATTTTCGAAGCCTGAATAAGTCCTGAATTTTGGTTTCGGGGAAGGTCGATTTGGGTAATATCTCCGGTAATAAAAAACTTGGCATTTTTGCCCATGCGGGTTAGGAACATCTTGAGTTGTCCTTCTGTTGCATTTTGAGCTTCATCAAGGATAACGTAGGCATTGTCGAGTGTTCTTCCGCGCATGAACGCCAGCGGGGCAATTTCAATCGTTTTGTCTTCGAGATAACTAAGGAGTTTTTGCATCGGCATCATATCCCACAACGCATCGTAGAGGGGTTGTAAGTAAGGATCCAGTTTGTCGCGGAGATCGCCCGGAAGGAATCCCAAGTTTTCGCCGGCTTCTACTGCCGGACGGGTAAGGATGATTCGGCGAATCTGCTTGTTTTTGAGTGCTCGTACGGCTAAAGCGACTGCCGTATAGGTTTTGCCTGTCCCTGCCGGTCCAATGGTGAATACCATGTCATTTATGGTTGCCGAAGCAACAATTTTCCGTTGATTCGGCGTGATGGCTTTAATGATACGCCCCTCGCGGCCGTGCAAAATCACATCGTCTTTTATTCCATTATGATCCAATAGGTAAAAAGAGTCATCTTCCTGAGCCGTAATTTTCAAGATATCTGTTTCCGTTAATTTTTCAAATTGTTCATAATGTGTAATCAACAGATTAAATCTGTTTTCGAAAAGAGAAACTGCACTTTCTTCACCTGCTATTTTGACCTCGTTGCCGCGAGCTACAATTTTTAATTTAGGATAGATATTTCGAAGTAGGTCGATATTGCCGTTTTGTTGGCCATAGACACCCACGGCAATATTATTATTTAAAATAATGGTTTTTTCCATGTATATTTTTTAGGTTTTTTGTTTTTCTTTTTTGGCAGCAGGGAAAAGAACATTGTTTAATATTAAACGATAACCGGCAGAGTTGGGAAATAGATTTAAATCCGTGGGTTCATCATTCACAAAGTGTTGATAATCTTCGGGGTCGTGGCCGGCGTAAAAAGTCCAGGTGCCTTTGCCAAATTCTCCGTGAATATATCGGGCTTCGTCGAAAAGATTGGTTTCCCCCATGATGAGGACATGAGGTTTGAGTCTGCTTCTTCTGAAAGCCGTAGTTTGACCCATAAATCCGGAAATCACATTTTGGTGATTCTGGCAAAGCATTGTAGGCACGGGATCCCATTTTGCCGAATATTCGAATAGGGTGAAATAATCATTCTTTTTATTACTCATGTGCACAGAAGGATCGATATCAATATCTGAAATTTCGTAGGCATAAGGGTTTTGTACAATTTTAAAATCCGTGAAAGCAAAACAGTTTTCGTAATTTAATTTATCTTGGGCATTGGGTTCGATTGGGTCGCCATCAAACATGGCATCGCAGATGTCAACTCCGTCTGCGGCCAAAGCCACATCGAAGCTGTCGGGACCGGAGCACATGGCAAACAGGTAACCGCCACCCGCAACAAAGTCACGAATTCCCTTGGCAACGGCTAACTTCATTTGCGACACTTTCTTAAATCCCAACTTGGCTGCCATGGCCTCTTGTGTATTCACATCTTCAATATACCAGGCCGCATTTCGGTAATTCGCCCAAAACTTTCCATATTGTCCCGTAAAATCTTCATGATGTAAATGCAGCCAATCGTATTTGGGTAACATCCCCGTAATGACCTCTTCATCATAAATTACATCGTAGGGAATCTCGGCGTATGTCAGCACTAGGGTAACGGCATCATCCCACGGAAGTTTGCTTTTTGGAGAATAGACCGCAATCTTCGGTGCTTTGGTCAACTTTATTTCATTCATATTGGCATCTACCGAAGCAATTTCTTGTCGAATCACATCCGCTTGGATATCGGCAATTACTTGATAAGAAACATCCCTGACCACACATTCGTTTTCAATGGAGGGGTTATAAGGAGACATAAAACTGCCTCCACGGTAATTTAAGAGCCAACTGATATCTATGGAATTGGATACTGCAAAATAGGCCACCCCATAGGCTTTTAAATGATTTTTCTGACTCATATCCATCGGAATCAAAATATAGGAGGCGTGCGCAGAAATGGAAATAGTTCCCAATAACACAATCAGTATAATATGTTGTATTTTCTTTTTCATGGCGTTTTTAGTTTAAATTCAATGCTTTCAATCCGTTTTTTTAAGTATTGAACATTTTCATTGTTCGGATAAAGAATAACAAGATTTTGATAAATTTGTTGTAATAAAGCAAGATTTTCTTCTTCCGGAAAAAATATTTTTCGGTTATATCTTTGATAAAAAGCAGGAATTGTGGTTATGGAATTGGGATGTGATGCAATAAAATTCAACAAATACTGCGTATGATTATCGGCCAATATGAGGTAAACTTCATTAATACGACTTCTGATGGAGTCATTTTCAATTTCATTCTCGTATATAGTTTGTAATACCTCTGTAGAATCAATAAAGCGACTGAGTTGCCGATCTAATTGCCACATCAATTGTGCCTCTTCACTTCCCGATATCGTATATGTGGTTACCAAATTCATGCCGTCGGCTTTAATGTTGAGAATCTCGCCATTTTTAGCCACCGTAGTGAACCCATTTTCTTCAGAGAATGAAAGTCTGTAAAAATGGGGAGTTTGACGTCTTTCTCGAAGTTCCTTTTGTTTCTCGCGCAGCACAAAGCAAAATTTCCCTTTTTCCGGCAAACATGAATCCAAAAGGAGCGTCCCTTCCGGTGTAACTTCGGATAAATAAATCTGCTTAGACGGACTATCCGTAAGTTCACCCGTGAACACAATCTCTTGCCCGCTTTGTTGGCAGCCGGCCATCATGATGCTTGTTAGAAAGATAAAAAAAATACGATTTTTCATGGCTTATTTAACTTCGCAAAAATACGAAAAATAAATAGAAGACAATCATCTGGAGATATGGATATTAACAGCGGAAGTCGTTTTTTGTGAATTAATTTATCCGTTTTTTTATTTTTAAAATTGAAAAATAGATGTAAATTTGCAACCTTAATTATAGGTGTTTTGGAAAATATTGTTTTGTCTTTAGGGAGTAATTTAGGGGATCGTCGTGCCTTTCTTGAGGAAGCCCGTTTCATGATTGCTTCGGATATCGGTGAAATTGTGCGAAGTTCTTCGATGTACGAAAACGCTTCCTGGGGATTTGAGTCGGGAGATTTTCTGAATCAGGTACTCGAAGTTGCCTCTGCAGACACCCCCCAAGTATTGCTTCAAAAAGTTGAATCTATCGAAAAAAAACTTGGAAGAACCACGAAATCTTATTATGACTCCGATACCGAAAAAATGATTTATTCGGACAGAACGATAGATATCGATATTCTTCTTTACAGAAATGAAAGTTTCAGCGGTCAAGGGCTTACGATTCCTCATCCCAGAATTGTCGAACGGGAATTTGTGCTTCGTCTCCTGACAGAACTCTTTAAGGATGAAGTTATTCCACCCTTTACATCTTCTTTCAAACAGTTGTTACAACATACGTTAAAATCATAATCCATTCTAAAATAGTAAAGTCTTGAACTATAATTATATTGTCATAGAAGGTTGTATCGGAGCAGGTAAAACTACCCTGGCGGAAAAATTTTCCAAAGATTTGAATGCGGAACTTATTTTGGAAAGATTTGCCGATAACAGCTTTCTTCCGAAATTTTATAAGGACCCCCTGCACTATGCTTTTCCACTCGAAATGGCCTTCCTTACAGAACGCTATCAACAACTTAAAACCCTCCTTTCTAAAAGAGATATTTTTACGGACTTAGTGATTGCCGATTATTTTATTGATAAATGTATCATTTTTTCCAAACATAATCTTCAAAGCGACGAATATAATCTCTATACAAAAGTGTATGACATTATCTCTACCTACTTGCCGAAACCGGATTTGATTATTTATCTCTATAATAATGAAAGTAAATTACTACAAAATATAGCCAAACGTGGACGCGAATACGAAAAAGATATTGCTCCGGATTACTTGACAAATATCCAAGATGGATATATGAACTATTTTAAACATTATGAAAAGGTCCCGATTGTCATCGTTGAAGCACATAATCTTGATTTTGTGAAGAATATTGAAGACTATGAACAATTAAAACAATTGTTGTATCAGACCTATCCTCCTGGAATTACAAGAATAACTTATTAAATAATAGTGCATTATTTTTTTTGTATCAAATATTAATTTCTAATGATTTTTTTAGTAATTTTGCTCGCTTTTTAAAATAAGAACGATTTATAAATGTTAACATAATATAATTAGTATATGAAAACCCGTATCCTTTTTCGTACATTTTTAGTTATTCTTGTCCTGATATTTGCTGTTTTGGTATTCAGAAGTATTATGCGTCCTCAGAAATTCAAATCCGTATATGAATTGAGAAGCAAAGAGATACAAAACAGATTGTCTGCCATCAGAGTGGCTCAAACCGTCTTTAAAACCGAATTTAAAGTCTATTCATCAGATATTGACTCTTTAGTTGATTTCGTGAATAATGGACAAGTGACTATTATTAAAAATATCGGTAATATTCCTGAAGGAATGTCCGAAAAAGAAGCTTTTGAAAAAGGGTTGTTGAAAAAAGAAGAGATGAAAATTCCGGCGAAACAAAGAATCATGGAAACTGACCCTACGGTGAAATTAGAAGATTTTCAATATATTCCGTTTACAGATAAACAGCATAAATTTAAAATCCAGATAGGAAATATTTCCAGTCAAACTTACTCCATTATGGTCTATCGTATTGATGTTTCTCTTGATGAAATTCTTATCAATATGGAGCGAAGTGTCCAACCTGAAGAGGTTAATATAATTTCCAAGTTTTTCAATTATTTGTTTTTCAATAATCTTGCAGAAGAAGAACAATATAGAATTCAGTATAAACCGATGTGGATGGGCTCTCTGACCGAAGCGAGCGTGTCGGGTAGCTGGGAATAGTATGGCTGCTTCTAAAACCAATTATGTTGTTATTCCTACCAAAGAATCCGAAGAATCAACGGTGCTGGTTTTTAATTATCCCCCGTTGCTGATTCCCACTGATGTTTATCAACCTGAATTGCAAAAAGAGTATCTTAAGTTTCAATTTGACCTTGCCGATCTTGGCGTTATTTTTGAAGACCATATTACTGATTATGTGGGGCTTTATTTTCTCAATCATCAAGATCATTTTTTTCTGAGTCGCGAATATCCGTATCTGAAATTTGAACATCGTTCTCTCTACTACTATAAAAAATTTCAACAATCAACCCCTGAATTAGATTTACGTGAATATAGACTCGTGTTGATTATGGATGAGGAACGGGCAGATTTTTGGCTCGAAAAAGAGGGAAAGCTTTTTTTGATGAATTGCTTTGAATTTACTTCCGAATACGATATACTTTACTTTGTGTCGAATATTTTGAAACAATATGAAATCCTTGCAAAGGAATGTTCTTTGTTTTTGCAAAAGATATCAGGAAATCATGAGGCAACAATTAAGTTGTTAAGTCAATATTTCCATACACTTCCTTTTCCGAGTTAAGTAATTTTTCTTTAAGTGCCCGTCCCCAACGGTATTCACCGACATTTTTGCCGTGTTTGGGAATAATGCGATGACAAGGTACGAAGTAGGCGATTTGATTGCGGGCTACCGCTGAAGCTACCGCCCTGACGGCTCTTGGAACTCCTGCAAAAGCTGCCAACTCACTATAGGTCATGGTGTTCCCGACCGGAATTTGTAACAGCGCCGACCAAACCCGCTGTTGAAACTCGGTACCATAGAGGACCAAAGAAACTGAGCTTTCCGACGGAGCAGAAAAGAGCTCTTTTCCCAGTTGTGCGGCTCCGGAGGGATTAGATGTCCATACAGCTTCTGAAAACGAATTTTTCAACGTTTCCTCCGCATGAATAGAACCTTCCGACACAAAATGTAAGGCATACAAATTCCCTTTGCTGTCAAATGCCAATAAGGCAAGCCCGAAAGGGGAGGGGTAATAACCCATCTTTAATTCCCAAATGGGATCTTTATATACAGATTTTAGAATGATATTCATGAATTAGATAAATTGAAATACGTTTTCTAATCTGCAAATATACCTAATTAATTTATTTGTAAAGCTTAATTTTATTTCGCTCATTTTTGATAAAAAAGAATCTGTCGTTTAGGTTTTTTTTTGTATTTTTGTACTTTCAAAAAATAAGGAAAAAGAAAACAGATATAAACCTTAAATTTATTAAAAATGAGTAATGTAAAGTATGTTTACTCCTTTGGGGGAAAGACAGCCGAAGGAAAAGCCGACATGAAAAACTTGTTGGGAGGTAAAGGTGCGAACCTTGCCGAAATGTGTCATTTAGGTTTGCCGGTACCTGCCGGACTTACCATCACTACTGAATGTTGTACGGCCTATTACGCAAATAATTGCCAACTTCCTGCAACCCTTATGAAGGATGTATGGGCAGCCATGACGAATGTGGAAAATTTAATGGGAATGAAATACGATGATCCTGATAATCCGCTCCTGATCTCTTGTCGCTCCGGTGCCAGAAGCTCAATGCCCGGAATGATGGATACCGTACTTAATATAGGACTTAGTTCCAAAACACTCCCCGGATTAGTGAAAAAAACCGGAAATCCTCGTTTTGTGTACGACTCCTACCGCCGATTGATTATGATGTATGCCGATGTGGTTATGGAAAAATCAGAAGGTATTGAACCCAAAGATGGCAAAGGAATTAGAAAAGTATTGGATGATATGTTGGACGAATTCAAACATAATAAAGGATACAAATCTGATACCGAAATCAAAGCTGATGAATTGTTGGAATTGGCCAATGCATTCAAAATGAAAGTGAAAGAAGTCTTGGGTACTGAATTTCCGGATGATGCAAAAGCACAATTAGAAGGAGGAATCAAAGCGGTTTTCAAAAGCTGGAACGGAAAAAAAGCTATTTCCTATCGCCGTATCGAAGGTATTCCTGATGAGTGGGGTACTGCCGTGAACGTTCAGGCAATGGTGTTCGGAAATATGGGAGACTCTTCCGCTACAGGTGTAGCATTTACACGTAACCCTGCTACCGGAGAAAATCAATTCTACGGCGAATGGCTTGTAAATGCTCAAGGTGAAGATGTGGTAGCCGGAATCAGAACCCCCAATCCACTCAATGATGACACTAAAAATGATCAAAATAAACACCTCCACTCCATGCAGGAAACTATGCCCGGAACTTATAAGGAGTTGTGTGATATCAGAGATACCCTTGAAAAGAATTTTAAAGATATGCTCGATATTGAGTTTACAATTCAAGAAGGAAAACTCTATATGCTCCAATGCCGTGTCGGCAAACGTACCGGAGTGGCCGCATTGAATATGGCCCTCGATATGATGCACGAAGGTTTGATTACCGACAAAGACGTGGTAATGAGACTGCAACCGGCTCAATTGGATGAACTTCTTCACCCGATTTTGGATGCTGCCGATGAAAAGAGAAAAACCGTGGTTGCCAAAGGTTTGCCCGCAGGACCCGGAGGTGCTGTTGGCGTAATTGCCCTCACCAGCGAAAAAGCAATGGAATATGCTGCAAAAAAAATCAGCTGCATCCTCGTTCGTGAAGAAACAAACCCAGAAGACGTAGAAGGAATGCGCGCAGCAATGGGTATTTTGACTGCTCGCGGCGGAATGACTTCCCACGCAGCTCTTGTTGCCCGCGGCTGGGGAAAATGTTGTATCGTTGGTTGTGAAGCCATTCATATTGACCTGAATAAGGGAGAAGTGAAAATTGCAGGAACTACCTATAAGGAAGGTGATACCATCAGTTTGAACGGAACCAAAGGTTGGGTTTATGCCGATGCTATTGCCATGATTGATGCTACCGAAAATCCAAGATTCCAGGAATTTATGAATATCGTGGATAAACATAGAACCATGGGCGTTCGTACCAATGCCGATACCCCCGAAGATGCTCAAAATGCAATCAATTTTGGCGCCGAAGGAATTGGACTTTTCCGTATTGAACACATGTTCTATGGCAAAAACAGCGAAGCTCCGTTGGCAAAATTACGGAATATGATTCTCGCCAACTCTACCGAAGAACGCGTTGCTGCTCTTAACGAATTGGAACCCTTTATTCGCGAAGCCGCCAAGGGAACACTGAAAGTTATGGATGGAAAACCGTTGACCTTTAGATTGATGGACCCACCATTACACGAATTTGTACCCCAAACCGAAGATAAACAACGTGAATTGGCCAAAGAACGTGGAATGTCTTACGAAGAAATCCACAGACGTATTGAAGCGCTCCACGAAGTAAACCCGATGATGGGACTCCGCGGTGTTCGTTTGGGTATTGTATATCCGGAAATTACTGAAACTCAATTCCGCGCCCTCTTCCAGGCAACTGCTGAATTGATGAAAGAAGGTTTTGACCCCCATTTGGAAATCATGGTGCCTCTGACCATCAACGTGAAAGAATTAGAACACCAAAAAGCAATCGCTACTCGCGTAAAAGCTGAAGTGGAAGCTAAATTCAATCTTACTATCAATTATCTTTATGGAACCATGATTGAAATTCCCCGCGCTACGTTAGTGGCAGACTTAATCGCTGAAGTAGCGGAGTTCTTCTCATTCGGAACCAATGACTTAACCCAGATGACTTTCGGATTCTCCAGAGATGACGTGAATGCGATTGTACACAACTATGTGGAAAACAAAATTATCCCTGCCGATCCGTTCAATACGTTAGATCAGGAAGGTGTGGGACAATTGGTACATGTAGGGATTCAACGCGGTCGTTTTGCCCGTCCAAACCTCAAAGTAGGGGTGTGCGGTGAACACGGTGGCGATCCTGCATCCGTAGAATTTTTCTACAACGCCGGAATGACCTACGTTTCTTGTTCCCCGTTCAGAGTGCCTGTTGCTCGTCTT
>Ga0116193_1002745_pt1 | contig 13116 bp, 11 predicted proteins | sample AD_UKC115_MetaG_FD_89892 | JGI IMG/M metagenome (GOLD analysis project Ga0116193, IMG submission 89892) | Active sludge microbial communities of municipal wastewater-treating anaerobic digesters from Hong Kong - AD_UKC115_MetaG | ecosystem: Engineered > Bioreactor > Anaerobic > Digestate... | reverse complement strand
CGGGCAACGGCATGGCAACAGGCGCTGCACCCAGCTTGGCCAGCAGCTTGTTCGTTTGCCGTGTCGGTGCGCGCATCTTGAGGCCCTTGAAGTCGGCCAGCGTCTTGATCTGCTTGTCTTTGGTGTGTACGTAGCCTTCGTCGTGCGTGTGCAGCATCAGTGGCTTGACGCCGGCAAATTCTTTCTGCACCGCCGGTGTGGTGAGGTAGTACTCCCACACCGCTTGCGAAGAGGCTTCCGCATTCTGATTCATGAACGGCAGCTCGAAAACTTCCGCTAGCGGGAAACGCCCGGCGGTGTAGCCAGGGAGTGTGTAGACAACGTCTGCCACGCCGTCGCGCGCCTGGTCGAAGAGTTGCGCCGGCGTGCCGCCCAACTGCATTGCGGGGTAGATCTGGCATTTCAGCTTGCCGCCGGAATCCTTGTTGATCTTGTCGCACCACGGCTGAATAACTTTGGTCGGCGCCATTGCGCCCGGCGGCCAGAAGTGGGCGACCTTGAGCGTGATCTCTTGCGCCTGTGCGGGCAGGGCGATGCCCAGCGCGCCGGTTACCGTCAATGCAGCAAATAGCGCCCGTTTTGTCGTTTTCATGATGTCCTCCTTGTTGATGCCTGGCGCACCGTCCGTGCGGGACGCCTCCCGATGTGATTGTAGGTACCGCTTCGATTTAGAAAGCACGGTCAGGCCACTGCGGCGAGCACGGTTCCCTCGCACACCCCGAAGCCAATGCGGGCGCGACCGGGCGCAACGCAGTGCGCTGTCAGCGTCACGCTGTCACCGTCTTCCAGAAAACTGCGGGTTTCGCCACTGGGCAGGGTGACGGGCTGCTTGCCGCCCGATGTCAGTTCGACCAGCGCGCCAGCTTCGGTTGCGGTCGGCCCGGAAAGCGTGCCGGTGCCGAGCAAATCGCCCGGTTGCAGATTGCAGCCATTGACGGTGTGATGGGTAACCAGCTGCGCAATCGTCCAGTAGGCGTGGCGATAGCTGGTGCGACACAGCGCATGTGGCGGGACGTTGCCGGCGCGCATCTTTGCGCTGCTCAGTGTCACTTCGAGCTTGATGTCAATGGCACCCGTGCTGCGCAGGTCTGGTGCGTCGAGATACGGCAGCGGTTGCGGGTCACCATCCGGGCGCGTCCACGCTGTGCGATACGGCGCCAGCGCCTCCAGGGTCACGATCCAGGGCGACAGTGTGCTGCCAAAGTTTTTCGACAGGAAAGGCCCGAGCGGCTGGTATTCCCAGCCCTGGATGTCGCGTGCCGACCAGTCATTGAGCAGGCACAGGCCGAACGCATGCGACTCGGCGTCACCAATTGCAACGCGCTCACCGAGCGCGTTTCCCGGGCCGACATAGACGCCCATCTCGAGCTCATAGTCGAGCCGTTTGCAGGGGCCGAAAGAGGGCTCGGTCGCGCCTGGCGGCATGCTCTGACCGACCGGGCGATGCAGTCCGGTGCCGGACACCACCAGTGACGACGCACGACCGTGATAGCCGATCGGCACCCATTTGTAGTTGGGCAACAGCGGATTGTCCGGGCGGAACTGCTTGCCGATGTTGGTGGCGTGGTAGACCGAGGTGTAGAAGTCGGTGTAGTCGCCAATGCGGGCCGGGACGGTGTATTCGGCAATCGCCTGCGGCAGCAGGCAAGGACGCAGTGTCGCCTCGTGCGCGGAACCACTGCGCAGCGCATCGGACAGCGCCGCGCGCAGCGCAGACCACGCCGATTGCCCCATTGCCATGAATGCGTTCAATGTGCTGGCGCTGGCAGCGGCGGCCGCATCTTGTGCCACACCTGAGAAGACGCCTGCCGCGCTGGCGGCAGCCAGATCAACGATCAGGTCGCCGATCGCGACTCCACCGCGAAAGGACTCGGTGCTGCCAGCACGGCGGAAAACCGCGAACGGCAGGTTCTGGATCGGAAAGTCGGTCTTGCCGTCGTTGGCGCTGGTCACCCAGCTGAGAAACGTCGGATCGTGAGTGGCGTTAAGAGCAATCATGCGAAGTGTTGCCAGTTAGTGCGTCGTCTCGCCAGCCATGCTGCCATCGTGCATCCACGCGGCATGCTTGGGTGCGCGTTTGGTCTTCGACCATTCTTCCAGCATGTCCCACTTCACCTCGTCGAGCATCTTCGCCATCTTGGGCGTGCCGGTATCGGCAGCAAGTTCGAGGCGGTGGCCATTGGGGTCGAAGAAGTAAATCGATTTGAAGATGGTGTGGTCGGTGGGGCCGATCACCTCGATGCCACTGGCCTCAAGTCTTGCCTTGGCCTTCAGAAGAGTGTCGACGGAGTCAACCTTCATCGCCAGATGCTGTACCCACTTCGGCGTGTTCTCGTCGCGTCCCATCGTCGGGCTGTTGGGCAACTCGAAGAAGGCGAGCACGTTGCCCTGGCCCATGTCGAGAAAGATGTGCATGTACGGGTCGGGCGCGCCTGTTGATGGCACCTGATCTTCGGCAATGGCCAGCACAAAGTCCATGTCTAGATGTTTTTTGTACCACTCCACGGTCTGTTTGGCGTCGAGGCAGCGGTAGGCAACGTGATGAAGTCGTTGTACGAGCATGGTGTTCTCCTTGAAGGGTTCGTATAGAAGCGGCTTGCCGCGACCGGTCGCGGTGAGCCCCCTCTACACGCGGTTCTGTCTACAAATCTTCACGCGCCAGCTGCATCGCCTCGCGTAGCGTGTCGAGATCGCCGACGTGGTTTGCCAGCAACAAGACCAGTTTGGCGTTGAGCAATGCGCTTTGTTCGTCACTGAGGTCACGGTGGGCGTCAATCAGCAGTTGATAGAAATCGTCGCCCGGCGAGAAATCGCGATGGTAGCGATGATCGGGCTGATGGAAGTTGGGGTTGAGTTGCAGCGGCATGGCGGTCTCCCTGATCAGGCGTTGCCGACGTTGCAGGTCGCGCGTTGCACGGCGGCCTGAACGCGTGCACGGTCGAACGTCCGCCAGCGCGCCGCAACGTGTTGATCGGGGCGCACAAGATACACCGTGCCGTCCTCTGCGTCGTAGCGTTGCGCGAATCGGCCCTTGCTGTCGTGCAGCGTCTTGACGCCGGGGACGGCAGCACTACCGGGGGTCACAACAATGGGTTCGACGCCGATATCGCCGCTGCGCAACGCCGCGAGTGCGTTGCTGTCGATTGCGGCGACGTCATTGGTGTAGGTGATCACATGAAAGCGATTGCCGACATGATCGAGCAGCCAGCCATCGACAGAATCATGGTCATTGGCGCGCACCGGCGCGTCGTCCATCGGTGCGCCGGGTTCCATCATGCCGCCGAAGCGGTCGCTGTCGGGCGTGTTCAGCACCGACCCGGTGTAGAACGCGGGCACCGACAGTCGCCCCGAGTTCACCAGGTTGCGCGCGAAAGCATGCTTTTGCGCCAGCTGCAGTACCGCCGTGCGAATCTGTTTGCTGGCATTGCTCTTGGGCGTGATGAAGTCGGTGGAGCGCGTGGAGTTCATGATGTTCTCGTCCGCGGCCCAGCAACGCTCGTCGGAGTAAGTGTCGAGCAGCGCCTCGGGCGCTTTGCCGTCGATCACCAGCTTCAACTTCCACACCAGGTTGTCGGTGTCCTGCACGCCGCTGTTGGCGCCGCGCGCGCCGAAGGGTGATACCTGATGCGCAGCGTCTCCGGCGAACATCACGCGGCCGTGGTTGAAGCGGTTCATCCGGCGGCACTGGAATGTGTAAACGCTGACCCATTCGAGTTCGAATTCACGGTCCTTGCCCAGCATTGCCTGAATGCGCGGAATCACGCGTTCGGGTTGCTTCTCGGCCTGCGGATCGGCGTCCCAGCCAAGCTGAAAATCGATGCGCCAGACGTTATCCGCCTCGCGATGCAGTAGCACCGACTGATTGGGATGAAATGGCGGATCAAACCAGAACCAGCGTTCGGCCGGAAAGTCTGCCTTCATCACCACATCGGCTATCAGAAAGCGGTCCATGAATATCTTGCCGTCAATGTCGAGGCCCATCATGGTGCGGACTGGGCTGCGCGCGCCGTCGCACACGATGAGCCAGTCGCATTCGATGCTGTAGACGCCATCGGCGGTTTCTACCTGCAGGCTGACATGGTCGCTGGCGGGGGTGACCGAGATCACCTTGTTTTTCCAGCGAAGTTCAATGCCGACTTCATTGCAGCGATTGACCAGATACTCCTCAAGGTAGTACTGCTGCAAATTGATCATGCCCGGCCGCTTGTGATCGGGTTCGGGCAGCAGATTGAAGTTGTAAACCTCTTTATCGCGGAAGAAGGTACGGCCGACGTTCCACTCGACGCCCTTGTCGACCACCGCCTGCCCAACGCCAACGCGGTCGAGCACTTCCAAAGCGCGCTTGGCATAACAGAGACCGCGCGAACCTACCGAGACCGTGTCGTCATCGTCGATGACGATGGTCGGGATGCCATGCAAATGACAATCCAGTGCGGCGGTAAGTCCGACCGGGCCGGCGCCGACGATGATCACTGGGCGCCGGCTCGCTGGCGTGTCCAGCTCAGGCGGGCGTTGGTAGGCGTATTTCGGGTAGGTGTAGGTCTTCAGCACTGGGTCAGTCCTCCTGGTTCTCGCGCCATCCCGCCATTTCGGCGGGCCGCTAGCCTTCCAGCGCCTTCCACATCTCGATGTCACGCTCCGCAGTCCAGATGCGCGGATCGGTGTGACCAGTGGCGAGATCGTAGGCACGCGTCACATCGAACGGCATGCAGTGGTCGAAGATCACCCAGTGTCCGTATTTCGGTTTCAGGCGGTCGAAGGTTTCGCGGTACACCGACTTCAAGTCCTTGCCGGCCTGCGCACCGGCTTTGACCGACGCGTACAGCTCGCTCACAAATTCGCGCGTGCCCTTGAGACCGGCGGCAACCTGCTCGGCCGTCCGCAGTGCGGCGCCGCGGCCGGGGACGAGCTTCTCGGGTTTGAGCGCTGCAATCGCGTCCAGCGTGGCTGGCCAGTCCTCGTAGTAGGCATCACCCGCATAGGGCGTGGCGTCGAATTCAACGAGGTCGCCCGAGAACAGTACTTTCTGTGACGGAATCCAGGCAATGGTGTCGCCCTTGGTGTGGCCGCGACCGACCTGCATCAGCTTCACTTCGAGCTTGCCAAGCCAGAGCGTCATTTCACCCTTGAATGTCATGGTCGGCCAGGTCATGCCCGGCGGCACCGACTCGACCGCCTGAAAGAGCCGGGGGAAGCGGCCGATCTCGCTCGCTTTGTCCTGCTCTCCACGTTCGACGATCAGGTCATAGGTGTCCTGGCTGGCGATGATGTGCTCTGCACCCTCGGCCTTATAGCCACTGGCGCCCAGCACGCGCACGGCATGGTAGTGCGACAGCACGACGTACTTGATCGGCTTGTCGGTCACGGTGCGAATGTGGCGTATCACGTCCTTCGCCATGATCGGTGTGGCCTGAGTGTCGATCACCATCACCGCGTCATCGCCAACGATGATGCCGGTGTTCGGATCGCCCTCCGCGGTGTAGGCATAGGCGTTGTCGGAGAGTTTGTCGAAACTGACCTTTTTGACTTCAAGGTCAGCGTGGGAGGCGAATTTCTTTTGCGTGGTCATGGGTGCGGCCGATGGCGACAGAACAGGTTGCATGCTAGATCAGAATTCGCTAAAAGTAAATCTATTCGTTATTAACAAATATTATTGCCCTGCGTGGCAATCGCACATGGCCAAAGAACAGCGCGGAATCCAGTCCATCGACGTTGGCGGCAGGCTGTTGCAGGCGCTTACCCGTAGTGACGGCGCGATGATGCTGAAGGATCTGGCCGAAGCCGCGGACATGCCACCGGCGAAGGCACATGCCTATCTGGTCAGCTTCTGCAAACTGGGCCTGATGGAGCAGGACGCCGTCACCGGCCGCTACGATTTGGGTCCACTGGCGCTGGAATTGGGGCTGGTGAGTCTCAATCGTCTTGATGCGGTCAAGATCGCCAGCGCGGAGATGTCGGCACTGGCTGCCCGGATCGGCCAGTCAACAGCCATCGCCGTATGGGGCAACTATGGTCCAACCATCGTTCGCTTTGAGCAGTCGGTGCGACCGATCCACGTCAACATGCGAACTGGCACAGTCATGCAGTTGCACCAGACGGCAACGGGCAAAGTGTTCGCCGCGCACGTCGCTGCCGCGCAGCGCGACGCTGCAATCGCCGCGACCTCACCGGACGTCAAGCAGCGCGCTGAAGCGCATCGAGCCTTGGCCGAGCTTGAGTCCGAACTCCGAGACGTGCGCGCGCGGGGCCTTGCCCGGGCGCAGGGCAATCCGGTTCCCGGTGTGAACGCGTTCAGTGCGCCAGTGTTCGACTACACCGGCGACGTGGTGCTGGCGATTACGGCGCTGGGGCCTGCTGCCGAGTTTGATAACACCTGGACCAGCGCCATCGCCACCGACGTTCAGCAGACTGCGCGCCGTATTTCCACTCGACTGGGGCACCGCGATGCACTGTCACCATCCCGGTTGTCGTAAGCGCATTGCGTCGCCAAGTTGGTGCCGCGATGGTGGAGTACGGTAGCGCGCCCGCTGGTCAAAGTCGGAGTGGAGCGGCAGAGCCGACCACGTCATCGATGTCGCCCGACCGACCGGCGCGGGCATCTACTTCGCGTAGCTCGGCTGCAGACGGCGTTCAAAGTTCTCGCGCAGGCGGCGGGCGACTTCCGCCGCTGAATAGACCACCTCCGCATGCGACCGCGCCCTGTCGGCGATCGCCTCGCACTCACGCTCGTTAGCGCGACACCAGGCGAGTTTGGTGCCGAGATCCGAGCAATCGTTGGCGACCGGGACATAGTGTTGCCAGGGAATGAAGGCTGTTGAAAAAAAGCTCTCCCAGATTGACTCCACCGCAAGTACTGTGCAGCCGCTCATCATCTTCCACGCCCAGGCGTCCCAGGTACGCGCAAACCCGTCGACATCGGCGATGTAGCGGTACGCGATTTGTTCGGAACGACTGCAGCGTTGCCCCAAAAAGACATCAAAGTCGAGATTGTCACGCTGCACAGTTTCGGCGAACAGGCGGCGCGGATGCATGCACGGGTCCGACGTCGGGATCCGGAGATTGCGCGGCTCCCCATGATTTCCGGCGGCGAACACACCACAGTCCTTCTTGGCCCGCCACGGTGTGCGAGCTGCGTCAACCTCATCGAACATGCCACGGTAACCATCAACGAGGTAGTGCAGGTCTGGCAACAGCACGGCGCTTGGATCACCAAGATGTGCTCCGAAACAGCCCAGCCAATGCCGATCGCGGCAAAGCATCGGAATTTCGCCTGGTGCGCCCTGCCACTCCAGGGCATTGGTCAGATCGCCCGGGTCAACAAAGCAGTACTCGGTGGCGAACACGTTTCGCTCGCGCCAGCCGTCGTAGAAGCAGTAGGGGAACCAGAGCTGCGGCAGCCGCAAGGGTTCAACAACCGCCTTCACCAAGAACGCCAGCAACTTTTCGTTGTTTCGATTGTGGAACAGGTAGCTTGCGTGCGTTGCGCGCATACCGGAGAAGTTCCGTGGCGCTACGTACCAACGCCGCTCGCTCTGCGACCATCCGACGACGCAGACGTTTTGCGGTAGCGTATTGATAGTGCAGTGAAATCGCGCCTGGAAATCGGCGAGTGGGATGTAGCGAAGGGCGCCTACCGGTCGCTCCACCGGGCCCAACTTTACCGTTACCCCAAGGCTGGCCGGGAACGAGCTGCCGAGCCCAATCTTTGGTGTGAGGCTGCCTGTCGCAACGGGAAAGGATGCGCCAAAGCTGTTGCCTGGCTTCGAGGATTGATCGTTCACTCGTGGATATCGGAAACGGAGCCGCGTCGGCGGAGGGCAACTTGCTGCGTTGGGAGCCAGTGGCATCGGATTGAGCGCCAATTCTGTCACGCGTGCCTCGTAATTTCGTAGCACTGCCGCTATCGCAGCAGACCCGACGCTGCCGATGCTTCGTTGCTATCTGCAGACCTTTCGACTCAGTCGATTTTCCCGGGCATGTAATCGGTGTCACGCAATCGTTCGCGGACGAACGCGCGCAAGATCGCCATTGCCGGCGGTTCGGTGCGCCCGGCTAGCGTGACCAATGCAAACTTGGCGCTCATCGCTGGTGTCGGTTGCGTGTTGAGTTCGACCACTTCGCCACTTGCGGTGTACTGACGCGCGGCGCCGACAATGCCGAGAAAGACGGCGTCCGACTGCCGGACCGTATCGATCAGACTGGTGACGTCTTCGCAGCGGAGCGTGACTGCCTGATCGGGGTTTGCCGCTGCGCCGTAGCGGTCGATGATCCGTTGCCGGATTTCGGTCGACAGGGGGGTGCAGGCCAGCGGGTAGGCGAGGATCTGTTCGATGGTCACCGGCGTGCGGGTGGTCCTGCCGCGGGTTGCCAGCAGCGGGTGGCCCCGACGCACGATGAAACCGGCGCGCATCTCGCTGATTGTTTCTGTGCTCAGATCGGCGTCGGGCGGCATGCTGCGCGCATCCACCACGAGTGCGTCGAGCGTACGTGCCCGCAATTGCGCCACCTGCAGGTCGGATGCGCCGCGGGCGATGCTCACTTGCACCTTCGGGTGCTGCCGCGCCATGTACGTAAGGAAGGGGGTCATCAGCACAGCGCCCGGTCCCGACCCGAGGCCGACCCGGATGCTGCCAACGTCGGCGCTTTGCGCGAAATCCACCGCGCCGCAGGTCCCCGGCCTCCAGCACCAGTCGGCGGGCGCGCGCAACGACTGTCAAGCCGACCGGCGTCAGCTCCACCTTTTTCCCGATGCGATCAAAAAGGCGGGCGCCGAGGTCATCCTCCAGCGTCTGGATGCTGCGGCTCAGGGCCGATTGCGTCAGATATGTTTGTGCTGCTGCCCGACTGAACGAGCGCGTTTCCGCCACTGCCAGAAAGTGCTCGATTTGTCGAAGATTCAAGGCTTGCTCCTGGCATTCGCACGTTGGTTCGTTGCAGACCCTCAACCAGCGTGGCGGGTTGCGCCCTCAAATTCATTCTAGAAAGTCATCATAACAACAAAAAGAATGCATTGGACGAATGTATTTTGGTGCCGTACGCTTCTCGTGGTTGGTAATCGCAGAACGAACTGGCCGCGCGGTGTTCGCTGCGTCACCCGTCACAACGCGCTGGAGGACTTCATGAACATGATCAAACAAGTGCAACACGTCGTCGGCGCTGCCGCAGCAATGCTCTGCATCAGCGTTGCCAGCGCGCAGGACGCCTGGCCCGCGAAACCGGTCACGCTGCTGGTGCCCTACCCCGCGGGCGGGCTCTCGGATGTGCTTGCACGCATCGTCAACAATCCGCTCGGCAAGGCGCTCCGCCAGACCGTAATCGTTGACAACATTGGCGGGGCGGCGGGTGCGATTGCGGCGCAAAAGGTGCTGTCGTCTCCGGCGGATGGCTACACCGTGTTTCAGGGGTCGCCGAACGAGCTCATCCTGGCGCCCCTGGCGATCTCGTCGGTCAAGTTCCGCAGTGAAGACTTCCGCATGGTGCAGATGATCGGCGTTGGCAACATGGCGATCATTGCCCGCAAGGACTTGCCCGCCAGCACCCCCGATGAACTGGTTGACTACGCGCGACGTGTGGCAAAGGAGGGCAAGCCGCTGACGTACGCCAGCGTCGGCAATGGATCGTTCTACCACTTGCTCGGCGAGCAGATGTCAAAGGTGATTGACGTGCCGATGACCCACGTTCCCTACAAAGGCGGCGCGCCGGTGCGGCAGGATCTGCTCGGCAGCAACGTCGATATCTTCATCTCACCGTTTGGCAAGCCAGAGGCGGAGCTTGCCTCTCAGGGCAAGCTGAAGATCATCGCCGTGCTGTCGCCCGAGCGCCAGCCGTTGATCAAAACCGTGCCATCGGTGAACGAAAGCCGTCAGCTGAAGGGCTTCAACTTCAATATCTGGACGGGCTACTTCGTTAAGAAGGACACGCCCGAGGCCATCGTGCAGGCACTGCACAAGGCGATCACCGCCACGTTGGCTGACAGCGGCGTGCGCAGCGGTCTTGAAGCCAACAACCTTGAAGTTGCGAAACCGTTGTCGCTGGCGGATGCACATAAGGCGTACATTGACGGCACGGCGCAATTCCGCGCCATCGCCAAATCGATCAACCTGCAACCGCAGTAACGACCCGGAGTCCGCCTTGGCCGCACTGCTCGACGCACTCTATGCCCAAGCCGATGAATTCGTCGCCATTCGTCGCGACATCCATGCCGAACCCGAGCTCGCGTTTGAGGAGTTTCGTACTTCTGATCTCGTCGCCGAGCGCCTGACGAGCTTTGGCTACACCGTCCACCGTGGTTTGGGTGGGACTGGCGTGGTGGGGCAACTGGTGCGCGGCGATGGCAAGAAGCGCCTCGGCCTGCGCGCCGACATGGATGCGCTGCCGATCGTTGAGGCCAACACCTTTGGCTACGCCAGCAAGCGCCGCGGCATGATGCACGCCTGCGGCCACGACGGGCACACCGCGATGCTGCTGGCCGCCGCCAAATATCTCGCCGCAAGCGGTCGTTTCTCCGGCACGCTGAACCTGATATTCCAGCCGGCAGAAGAGGGGGCAGGCGGTGCCAAACGGATGATGGACGACGGCCTCTTCTCGCAATTCCCCTGCGACGCCGTGTTTGCGATGCACAACACGCCGGGCATCCCGCAGGGCGTGTTCAGTCTGCGTCCGGGCCCGACGATGGCCTCGTCGGACCGGGTGGTGATTACGTTGAACGGTGTTGGCGGGCACGGTGCCATCCCGCATCGCGCCAGCGACCCGGTGGTTGCCGCGTCCAGCATCGTGATGGCACTGCAGACAGTGGTAGCCCGCAACATTGACCCGCAACAGATGGCCGTGGTGACGGTAGGCGTGCTGCAGGCGGGTACCGCATGCAACATCATTCCGCAAAGCGCCAAACTTGAGTTGAGCGTGCGGGCGCTCGATCGCAGTGTGCGTGACCTGCTGGAAACGCGCATCCGCGCCATTGTTTCGGCGCAGGCCGAGAGCTTTGGCGTGAAGGCCGAAATCGACTACCAGCGCGGCTATCCGGTGACGGTGAATACGCAGGGCGAGGCCGAATTCGCGTGCGCGGTTGCGCGCGATCTCGTCGGCAACGAGCGGGTGAACTGGAACGCACCGGCAGTAACAGGCAGCGAAGATTTCGCCTTCATGCTTGAAGCGGTGCCGGGTTGCTATCTGTTCATCGGCAACGGCGATGGTGCCACGCCCGGCGCCTGCATGGTGCACAACCCGGCCTACAACTTCAACGACGACAACATCGCCGTGGGCTCGGCGTTCTGGGTGGCGCTGACGCAGCGGTTTTTGTCGGCGTGATCGCAATAGCATTTTGTTGAAATGCCCATTGGATGGGGCTTAGATCGTCATTTCATTGAAAGTCGACTTGAGAGAATTTGCAGCCTGAGCCCTTGATGAATAAGGGAATCACTGCAAAAGATGCTGCCTGAATGACACCGCGTCGATGCTGCATCCACAGCGAATCGATGCGTGTGCTGCGGCCCAGAGCGATGCCCCTTTGCCCGCAGTGGACACAGGGGGAAGTCGCGAGGCTCTACACTCGCCGGGCTCCGGGCATTTCGTCCGCCGACCGACGACGTACTTTCTCCATGTTCGACCGCATCCGCGAAGACATCGCCGCCATTCGCAGCAAAGATCCCGCCGCGCGCTCCGCGCTCGACATCTGGCTGTCCTATCCCGGCTTCCACGCCGTGCGGCTGCACCGCATTGCCAATGCCCTGTGGCGGGGTGGCTTCCGCCGCAGCGGGCGCTGGGTGTCGCACCTCTCGCGCTTCCTGACTGGCATCGAAATCCATCCAGGCGCCTTCATCGGGCGCCGCGTGTTCATCGATCACGGCATGGGCATCGTGATTGGCGAGACGGCGGAAGTGCATGATGACTGCACCATCTATCAGGGCGTTACGCTGGGCGGTACCTCGCTGGAGCGTGGCGCCAAGCGGCACCCGACACTGGAACGCGGTGTGATTGTCAGCGCCGGCGCCAAGGTGCTGGGCAGCTTCACCGTCGGCGAAAACGCGCGTGTAGGTTCCAATTCGGTGGTGCTGAAGGCGGTGCCGGCGGGCGCCACGGCGGTGGGCATCCCGGCGCGCATCATCACCGCCGAGACCAGGGAAAAGCGCGAAGCAACCGCGCAGAAGATCGGTTTCTCGGCCTACGGCATTTCCGCTGACCTGGATGACCCGCTGGTGCAGGCGATCCACAAATTGCTAGACCACAGCGCCGAACTGGATGCCCGCCTGAACAACATCTGTGCCGCTCTCGAAAAACAGGGGGTGGACTGCTCGAAACTGCGGGGGCCCAACGTCGACGCTCGCGCTATCGACAAACTGCTGGATGCGGACTGAACATCAGGGTCGCGTCCAATAGTTTGATTTGGAATAAGAAAAGGCCAACCGCACCGGGTTGGCTCGTGCACTGCAACATAAAATTGAGAGAATTCAATCCCTTGCAAGTTCTCTCACCGTGGACATGACCGTCAATCCCGCTATACCCCAGGCTGTCGCTGCTGCTGGTGGCCCGATCGAAGCCGATGCCGTCATCGTTGGCGCCGGCCCGGTTGCCCTGTTCCAGGTGTTCGAACTTGGTCTGCTCGAAATCAAAGCCCATGTGATTGATTCGCTGACGCAAGTTGGCGGCCAGCCGATTGAGCTGTATCCCGACAAGCCGATCTACGACATTCCCGCCGTCCCGGTCTGTACCGGCAAGGAGCTGACCGACAGCCTGATGAAACAGGCCGAGCCGTTCAAGCCGACCTTCCACCTCGGGCAGGAAGTCAGCAAGGTGGCCAAACGTGAAGACGGCCGTTTTGACCTTGAAACGTCCGCCGGCACCAAATTCATCACCAAGACAGTGTTCATCGCGGCTGGTGTTGGCGCCTTCCAGCCGCGCAAACCCAAGGTTGAAGGCCTGACCCAGTTCGAGGCAAATGGTCAGCTCGCTTATCGCGTGCGCGATCCGCAGCAATACGCCGGCAAGAACGTGGTGATCCTCGGCGGTGGCGATTCCGCGCTTGACTGGGCGCTGAACCTGCAGCCGATCGCCGAAAGCGTCACGCTGATTCACCGTCGCGACGAATTCCGTGCAGCGCCGGCCAGCGTGGCCAAAATG